>Ga0207985_1000454_pt1 | contig 11224 bp, 9 predicted proteins | sample ETNtaG_3_FD_185761 | JGI IMG/M metagenome (GOLD analysis project Ga0207985, IMG submission 185761) | Marine microbial and viral communities from oxygen minimum zone, Eastern Pacific Ocean - ETNP201302SV84 (SPAdes) (version 2) | ecosystem: Environmental > Aquatic > Marine > Unclassified ...
ACTGCCGGAAGCGCATTTGTCAGCCCAACCATCAGGTTTAGCCAGAAAATCCAATAGAATGAATTAGCTAAAATCCAGAAAGCACTGTCTGGAATGACCCCAACAATACCCGTAGGCGAGAAAAGAGCAGTAAAATGTTCAGGAAATGGTTGTAATTTTTGGAAAGGTAGAGTAATGTACTGAAGCATACTGCCTCCAGAACTGCCAGGATTAGCCAAACTATCAGCTATAACTTCAGGATTAACAACCGCAACACCCATGAATCCTTTCCCAGACATCCAAGTTTCGTATGAATCAGGATAATACTTCAGATAATAACTTCCTTTATCGGACAAAGTAACTTGATATGTTTCAGGAGTTCCCTTATTCAGAACCGAAACATTGACAACTTGTCCCGCGTAAGTTTCATTCATTACGTTAGAGAAATCTTCAGAATTCAAAATGGCTTGATCATTTACCTCAGTAATTAGCATCCAAGGTTCAAGGCCTGCTTCTTCACCACCATAATCTAGAACAACACTACCAGATAGCACACCGTCACTTGAAGGCTCTAATGAAGCAACCATAACCGATGAAAACAAGAAAGAGAAGATGATTGCAATCACCATATTGCTTCCAGGGCCAGCAGCATAGAGCCTCATACGTTCCCATTTTTTCATGCTCTTCATTTCTTCTTCATCAGGTTCTACGAATGCACCTACAGGAAAGAAAAACATTAGTAATCCCAATGCTTTGACTTTTACATTAGCTACTCTGCTTAAAATTCCATGACTAAATTCGTGAACCACCATAGCAATTACTAATGCTAAAATACCATACCACAAAGGAATTACAGGATTTAATCCAGGTAACCCAATCATCATTTTAGGTGAAACAGATGCACTTTTTGGTATCTGCCAAGCTAGTGTAGCTTGCCAAAGTAATAACAGAAACATAAAAATCATAATAAAAAATACTGTTACAACCCATACATCTCCTATTCTTCTCCATAATGCCTTATTCTGTGATACTTTCTCAATAAAATCCTTACCCCAATCAGTTCTCCACATTAAGAATGATCGACCCCAGACTAATTCCATGTTATTTCTTTCTAAGTAACCTTCGTTGTCAGCCCATCTTGCTCCAGTTATCCATGCAATAAGGAATAAAGCAAAAGTATACCAACCTAAAAATAAACAAAAAGTGAGAATTATCAAAAACTGGCTGTGTCTACGGATATGAACTTCAATTGGCATTCCAGTTAATGTAGGCTCAATCTTTTCTTCTTCCTCAGTCACGTATTGTACTCCACACGGGGCTTTATTTAACCTCCATTATGGAGCTCAATGGCCAAGAAGAAAGGTAAACGTGAGGAAGGCTTCACATTTCCAGAATTCGATAAAGAGGAATTTCGTCAGAAAGAATTAAGAGATTCAAAGGTCATTTTGTTTGCCGTATTTTACGCATTAGTAATCGCAGTAGTATCCTACTACCTTGTTAGAATGACAAGTTTAGAAAGATCAGTGGTTCTCTTTGGATTTATTGCTCCTTTTGGTTTAATCAAAATTTTACCAATGATAGTTGATACTAGCGAATTTGAGAGAAAAAATTGGTTTGGACCTATGTTTATGTCTTTCTTGGCTTGGTTGGGTTTATTCATTTTATTTTCAAATCCGCCATTTAATGACATATCAAACCCTGAGTTTGGTGTTAATGAAGTATACATACAGGAAGATGGACAATGGAATTTAACAACAGAAATAGATTCTAACACTCCATTTGTATTTGTAGTCTCGGTAAAAGATAATTGGAAAATTGATAATGTTGTGATGACAGTTAACAAAGGCGGTAGTGGGTTTATGACTGAAACACCTATGAGTAAATTAGAATCAGATAATTCCTTCAACATTTCTAAGGGGCATAGATACTATTACTATTTTGAGCAAGGTTTGGATGCCGAAGCATATACTTTCACTTTTACAGCAGAAGATGAAGAAGGGAATAACGCAATAAGAAAAACCAGCGTCTCTATAGTTTAGAGTAATTTCTGTTGTATTTCGTGTAGTTTTTCCAAAGCTTGTAATGGTGTCAAGTTCATCAAATCCATTTTCTTTATTTCATCAACAACAGGGTTTTGTTTTGTTTCAGTTCTTCCTCCAAAATCGGTAGAGAATACAGATTGAACAGGTCCTGCCTTAGAAACTTCAATAGTTGAACCTTCCTCTAAATTATTGAGTACTTTACGTGCCCTTTCAAGCACTTCTTCAGGCACTCCAGCCATTTTTGCTACGTGAATACCAAAAGAAGCGTCGGTAGGCCCCTCAGCAACACGATGCATGAGTGTTAGCTCATGACCATCTTCCTTTGCTTGCATATGGCAATTTACAGATTTATCTAGAATCTTTGAGACGTCAGTAAGTTGGTGATAGTGTGTAGCAAACAAAGTCTTCACACCTTTTCCAGCGTGTAATTGTTCAGCAACAGCCCATGCAAGTGCTAAACCATCAAAAGTAGAAGTACCCCTACCAATTTCATCTAGTAACACTAAACTGTTTGGTGTAGCATTTCGCAAAATATTAGCTAATTCCAACATTTCAACCATAAAAGTAGAATGTCCATGGACTAAATCGTCATGAGCTCCTACTCTAGTAAATACGCGATCAACCATTCCCAATCTTGCAGATGATGCAGGAACAAAGCAACCTGATTGAGCCATTACTGAAATTAATGCAGTTTGACGCATATAGGTAGATTTACCGCCCATATTTGGCCCAGTAAGAATCATCAGTTGTCTTTGTTTATTATCCAATTGTAAGCTGTTTGGAATGTAATTTCCTTCTCTTAGCACTTCAATCACTGGATGTCTTCCATCTGAAATTGATAGTGCTCCATCGTCTGACATTTCGGGTCTTACATAATTGTTAGACTGGCTGACTTCTGCCATTGAAGAAATAGCATCAATTTTGGATACGGCAATTGTAGTTGCTTGTAAAGATCCCAAGAAATCCATAATCCATTCCCTTAGTTCTTTGAATAATTCAGTTTCTAATGCTTGAGATCTTTCATCAGCTCTTAGAATAGAAGTTTCTTTTTCTTTTAATTCTGGTGTAATATATCTGTCACCTGCTGCAACTGTTTGTTTTCGGTGATAATGCTCTGGAACTTTTTTCGCATAGGCTTTTGGAACCTCTAAGTAATATCCGAATACACGATTGTAGCCCACTTTGATTTTAGGAATTCCAGTTTTAGTCTTCTCTTCAGTTTCTAAGGCTACAACCCATTCACGACCACTACTTGCCCTAGCTCTCAAGTCATCTAATTCTTTAGAATATCCTTTTTTGAATATTCCTCCATCTCTCAAAACTAAAGGGGGCTCTTCAACAAGAGCTTCTTCTAATTTCTTTGAGACTTGCTTGTGAGGGTCTATGGATTTTACTAATCGTTTCATCAGTTTTGATTTCAAAGGCTCTTCACTTAGGAATTGTTTCAAATCTTTTAATGTATTCAAACTGGTTCTTAGACTATCGAGATCTCTAGGAGATATTGACCCGTGACCTAATCTAGATACTAACCGTTCAACATCCTGAAATCCTTTCAGTATATCTTTTATTTCGCGACGACTCAAGGTATTGTCGAATAATTCTTGAACAGCTTCATGTCTTTCATTTAATTTTTTTAGGTCATGTAGAGGTCGAAGTAACCAATCTTTTAACTTTCTTGAGCCTCCTGCCGTTGAAGTCCTGTTTAGAGTTGCAAATAGAGTATCTTTAGAAGAGTCTCCAACTGTCTTAACAATCTCCAGATTTCTTAGAGTTACAGCATCCAGGGTCATTGTTTTTGCCTTTATCAGAAGAGATGGAGGCCTTAGATGCGGTAAATCACTAAATTGTGTATCTTTAACATATGATAGAATTGCTCCAGCAGAAGTTATTGCCATTGGATAAGTATTCAATTCCGAGACACTTCCAAATCTTTCTTCGAGAATTTTTTTAGCTACAGGGTAAGCCCAAGAATCAGATTCTCTTGGCGTGGTATTCACACCCATTCCCATCATCCAATTCGAAATATTTTCATTCTCACTAGGAATAATGACTTCTGTAGGCGAATAACGAGCCATTTCAGATTCTAAAGACTCCCTATCCTTGAATTGAGCTGTTGAGAATTCACCAGTAGATATATCCATTATAGAAAATCCTAATCCATCATCCGTTTCATTGATTGCAGCTAAGAAATTGTTAGATTTACTCAGCATAGACCCTTCAACAACAGTTCCAGGGCTAACAACTCTAGTTACTCCTCTTCTAACTAGCCCTTTAGTTCCCTTTGGATCTTCTAATTGCTCACATATTGCAACACGATGTCCTTTTTTGATTAATTTGCTCAGATAATTATCTAGAGCATGGTAAGGCACCCCTGCTAACGGTATAGGATTATCCGAATTTTTATCACGTGCAGTAAGAGAAATTCCAACATCTTTTGCAACAATTTTAGCATCGTCTCCGAATGTTTCATAAAAATCTCCCATTCTGAATAATAGAATCGAGTCTGGATTTTCTCGTTTTATGGCGTGATACTGACGCATCATGGGAGTTGACAAGAAGTAGGGAATAGCATGGTTGTTTTAGATGTTTTGCCAACACAAAGGATTAATTTAATTAAACGCAGCGACACGTTTCGCTTATGTCAGCTTCAAAGAAGCATACTAATTTGCTTGTTAATTCTACAAGTCCTTACCTTTTGCAGCATGCTCATAATCCTGTAGATTGGTATCCTTGGTCTCAAGAAGCTTTAGACATGGCCAAAGAGCAAAACAAACCCATCCTTTTGAGTGTTGGATATTCAGCATGTCACTGGTGTCATGTTATGGAAAAAGAATCTTTTGAGAATGAGGACACTGCTAAATTGATGAATGAATTTTATGTTAATATCAAAGTAGATAGGGAGGAAAGACCTGATGTTGATGAAGCTTACATGTCAGCAACTCAGGTCATGAATCAAGGCCAAGGAGGTTGGCCAATGACAGTTTTCTTGACTCCTGATTTGAAACCATTCTTTGCAGGAACTTATTTTCCTCCAAAAGATGCGTATGGAAGGCCTGGTTTTCCGACTTTACTATCTAGTCTTGCTGAAATGTGGCATAAAGATCAAGAAAAATTAGTGTCACAAGCAGACACTATCGTTAATCATTTGAATTCAGCTAATAATGAAAATTCTAAAGTGAATAGTAATATCTCAGATAATGCAATATCACATTGGAACTCTAATTTTGACAAAAGGTGGGGCGGTTTTGGACAGGCTCCTAAATTTCCAAATTCGGGAGCAATTTTGCATTTACTTAATGACTACAATGTAACTGGAAACCAAACCTCTCTGTATTCAACAGTCAAAACATTAGATTCAATGTTTCAGGGAGGAATCTACGATCATGTTGGTGGCGGTTTTGCTAGATACTCAGTGGATGAAAAATGGTTAGTTCCACATTTTGAAAAGATGCTCTACGATAATGCACAATTAATGGAGGCATATCTTGTCGGTTATCAACTTACTAAGAATGAAGACTATTTGACAGTAATTTCACAGATTTTAGAATGGCTTAAAGATGAAATGATAGATGAAAATGGTGGATTCTATTCTTCCATGGATGCAGATTCAGAGGGCGTTGAAGGCAAATACTATGTTTGGAAGCCAGAAGAAATAGAAGAGGTATTATCTGAAACTGATGCGAAAATCTTCAATCAGTATTATGACATTAGTAAAAGCGGAAATTGGGAAGGAAATTCAATTCCAAATATCATAATGAAGAAGTCTTCCCTTTCAACATTATTAAAAATTCCAGAAAAAGAAATTTCTTCTTCTTTAGAGAAGTCAAGACTAACGATTAAAGAGCACAGAAAGTCTAGAATAGCTCCAGGTACAGACGATAAAATTATAGTCTCATGGAATGGCCTAATGATTAGTTCGTTGGCCAAAGTTTCCGCCTTTTTAGATGATAAGGAATATTTTGAAGTTGCAGATAAAGCAGTCTCATTTATTGTAGATGAAATGTCTAAAGAAGACGGATCATTGAACAGAGTTTACAGAGATAATTTAAGTCACATAGATGCTTTTGCTGAAGATTATTCCTATTTTGGTAATGCTTTGATTGATATGTATGAAGCTAGCTTTGATCCAAAATATCTTGAATTGTCTAAAAGGTACGCAGATATTTTAGTAGACAAATTTTTCAGTGACGGGTATTTCAAACAATCACTTTCGAAGAATATGGTCATCAATAGTGTGAATAGTATGGATAATGCTACACCTTCTTACAATTTCACCAGTAGTTTGTTACTCATAAGACTTCATTACTACTTTGGAAATAAGAATTATAGAGAAATAGTTGAAGCATCTATGGAGAAAGCCGGAGTTTACATCAACAAATATCCTCATGCACACTCCACAGCCATTTTTGTAAACAGATATTTGTCAGAGGGTCCTCATGAAATTGCCTTGTCAACCATTGAAGGAGATAATTCATTGTTAAAAGTAGTTCGCGAAAAATATTTGCCTTGTAAAATAATTGGGGAGTCATCATCACAATTAGATATTCCTTTGCTAAAAGACAAAGGACCACTAGGGGGTAAATCTACTGCCTACATTTGTAAAAATTATGCGTGTAGAGAGCCGGTTACCGACGATAAGACCTTAGAAGATCAACTAAAATAAATTTTAGACACTAGTGGTAAAAAGTTGGCACTAGTTATGAAGCTTTATATGCAAACAATCGAAGCAATAATATGTACAAAGTATTGGAAGACAGATTTTTATTAACTTTGATTTTAGCATTTTGTCTTCTCAGTTTTCAATTTTCATCAGTAGAAGTTTCCGCTGAACTTGACGACGACGTTGTAGTCATTACGGTAGATAGTACTAATCTTAAATTTTCACCAAATGAAGTTACAATAAACGAAGGTCAAACGGTTAGATTTTTCTGGAGTGGGGAATTTTTAGATCACAACGCAGTTGCAATTAACGGTATTTTCAATTCTGGAGAGCCTGAAAAAGAAGTAGATTATTCCTTTACTTTTGATAAAGGAACAAATGACACTTACAATTTTATTTGTGAACCTCACGAATTATTAGAAATGGTAGGGACTATTACTGTAAATCCATATAATGACGACAACTCTACTGGATCTAACTCAACAAGTTCGGTTGGTTCTGAACAAGATGATATGTCTACATCTAGCTCTCTAAGTGGATTTTTGTTTATACCTGCTCTCGTTCTGATTATTTTAGTTTCTAGACGTCTTCGCTAACTTTCCCTAACAATAGGAGCTACCTTGTTTCCTAACAAGTCAATGGCATTCATTAATTGGTCATGGGTTAGTCCGGCTACATCAAGTTGAAAGCTAAATCTTGAAAGTCCGCCGAGCGCTTCACTGTGTCTAATCACTTTTTCAGCAACTTCTTCAACACTTCCAATTACAAGAGCTCCTGCAGGCGTAATTTGAGATTCAAAGTGTTCCATAGTGACTGGAGGCCATCCTCTCTCACGACCTATACGAGTAAACGATTCTGCATATCCAGGAAAGAAATCATCTATAGCTTGTTGCCTAGTTTCAGCAACATATCCTAGTGCATGAACTCCCACTTTCAATTGCTCAGGATCATGACCTGCTTTAATCCCTGCTTTTTTGTACAATTCCACAAGCGGAGCAAACCGATGAGTTTCTCCTCCAATTATTGCAATCATTAGTGGCAATCCCAGCATTCCTGCGCGAATAAAGGATTCAGGAGTTCCTCCTACACCAACCCATATGGGTAGAGGATTTTGGATAGGTCTTGGATAAATTGCTTGATTAACTAAATCAGGTCTGAATCTTCCTGACCAGTTTACTACCTCATTATCTCTTATCTTTAGCAATAGCTCTAATTTTTCTGCGTAAAGAGCGTTATAATCTTGCATTTTCAATCCAAATAATGGATAAGCTTCAGTGAAAGAACCTCTTCCAGCTACGATTTCAGCTCTCCCATTAGAAACAAGGTCAAGTGTAGCAAAATTCTGAAAGACTCTAACAGGATCAGCGGCACTAAGTACTGTAACTGAACTTGTTAGTTTGATATTTTTAGTTCTTGCAGCAGCTGCAGACAGAGTAATGTGGGCTGCAGAATCAAGGAATTCTTTTCGATGATGCTCACCTATACCAACTTCATCAATACCAATCTTATCTGCATGCTCTATTCTATCCAGTAATTCATTAATTGCCTGATTTCCAGGAATTTGATTTCCATCATTATCTTTAAAATTTGCTGATGCAAAAGTGTGAATTCCTATTTGCATAACTTATCTCTTTAGTGTCAATCCAATAATTCCAATTTCAGATATTTTTGTAAGAATTCCAACTAAATCGTAACTTCCATCTTTCATTAGGTCGGGATGTAGATAGACATAGAAGATAACTATTGCCAATGTATAAACAATAAACAAATATGAAAGATTTTTTCTATTATTTTCAACAATAGGAATTTCCAATACATAAAATGCGACTCCAAATGCGAAGAACCCGGCTGCTCCAGCTAATAGTTTCAAGTCGTCGATTCCGAGTATCGCATGTACTACAACTGTAAACATAATCAGTGATGAGACTAGTCTTTGCTCATTATTTAGTTCAAATTTGCTTATTTTTGGGATTAGGAAATATGTAATTAGCGAAGATAATAGGCTGATCCCTATTATTGTTTCATCAGGCAATACCTCCTTGTGGCCGCCTCCATCGGCGGACGCCATTCCTGAGAAGAGGAGTAATACTGCTATTCCTGAAATCAATAATGGTTGTAGTTTCATCATTAGTATAATTTGCCTATGATTATTGAAAGTTCGTATAGAACAATTAAAGGTACTGCAAGTAAAAATTGAGAGATTACATCTGGTGGAGTTATCAACGCCGATAGAACAAAGAACGTAACTATCAGATGACTTCTAAATTCAGATAGTTGCTCTGTTGTAACCAACTCTAATTTGAGTAGTAACATTACAACTAATGGTAATTGAAAGCTGATGCCAAGTGCGAATGTAAGTAGAAACACAAAGTGATAGAATGAAGTAAGTCTGTAAGTTGTTTCCAAGCCTGCATCTGCAGCATCACTCTGTAAAAAATCTAAGACGAGAGGAAGCATTAGTTCTAGCGAGTAAAGAGTTCCTGAAGCAAACAGTCCTAGAGAAATTGATAAGACAATCAAAATTTTAGCTAACCCAATCTCAGGTAGATCAGTTCTCTTTCTCATTGTTGTCCAGCAATCAATCATAATTAGAATGAAAGAAACAGATAGTGCTGCGTACGCTGCAATTCTCATTTTTAGAATTAAGAATTCAGCAGGAGAGAGGTAAACAAGTGTAGCATCGTTAGGCAATAGCTTGTCGCCTAGCCATTCAGTTAAATTTTCTGAGTAATTAAATGCCGAGATGAAAACAGCTGCAGCTAATATCAGATACAGCCACGCTCGCTTTCTCAGATTGGCTGAAATTTCATCGTAGGCCGGTATGTTTTCCACAATACTTTATTCGGAAGGGGGTTTTGTTTATTCCCCCGTAAGGTTAATGTACCTCTCTATTGATTGAATAATATGATTGGTACCACCGAGGCTATAATTATTGGCGGAGTAGTTTTACTTCTTTTTGGAGCAAAGAAATTACCAGAGCTTGCCAAAAGCATGGGCCAATCCAAAGCTGCTTTCGACGAAGGCTTGAAAGAAGGTATGCAGCCTGAGGAAGATGAGGATGAAAGTTCGTGATCTACAGTTATATCTTCGATATTCGTTAAGTAAAGATATTTTGTTGAGTTTTGTCCGCAGTAATTTTCTTGGATTATTTTTAATTTTTGCTTTACTCAATGTTATTGATTATTATAATTATTTTGAAAGAGAAAATGAAATGTTGTATATAGTTTTGACAGGACTATTACTCCTTTTCTCTTTAATTATTTTTGTGAAATACAACAATCCACTTTCCTACTACCCAAGGTACGTGTTGTTTGTTAAGGATAGGAATGATTCATTGGTTTCTATGAAACCTCAAATTGACCCTTTAGTTACAGCTCTGGGATTAATTAAGCCTAAAGATTTTGTTAATGTTAGATATGTGATATATCCTGAGCTAGATTTAGGGCTAGACTTTGACCCTAACACTGGTGTAATATCTGGCTACCCACTCGAGCTGGGAAACCACACATCTGAGGTTAAAATGAAGTTTTTGGGTGGAGAGTTTTCTACAACAATTCGAGTTGAAGTAATTGAAACTGCAGTCCTAAGGGAAAGAGTTGAAGGCAGTCCATTAGCAGCACCTAGAACAGTTGCTCAGCTTCTTCTTCGTGAGGAAGATCTTAAGAAAAGAGAAGAAGAAATAGACTACAGGTTACAAACGAAAAGGATGGATTTGGAAGAGGAGTTTGTTTCTAAGCAAATTTCTCTTGAGCAACAGTTCGATGTTGAACGTACTAGGTTTAAGGAAACATTGGAAAAGACCAAAGAGCAATATGAAAAATTATTAGACGACAGAGATAAGAAATTAAAAGATAAAGAGAAAGAATTCGAACTAAGATTAGAGCAAAATAAGGATGAATTTGAAAAAGAATTAGCCGAATTTGAGGCAGATTTAGACGATAGCAAAGAAAAGATTGATGAATTAGAAACACTTGCTCTTGAGACTGGTTCTGCAGCTGCCAATATTGAAGAAGAATATGTTGATATGATGGATGCTCTCGCTACAGAAAATCCAACAGAAGGGAAAGAGGAAGAGAGTAATCCTGAAAAAACTGTAGACGATAGTTATGAAGAAGAAGATTTAGATGATAGAATAAGTGTAGATATTGATTCAGCGACTGAACTTTTGGAGGGTGAAATTGAGGAAAATAGCGAATCTCCTGAAGCTAGTGTAGAAAATGAGACTGATTCAGCTGATTCTAATGACGAGGAGCTTGAAAATGAGTCCGAAGAAGAATCTGAAGATGATGAATACGATTATGTTTCTATGACAAAAGCAGATTTGGTTGAATTGGCGAAAAAACGTGGTTTAGCAATTTCAGGAACTAAGAAAAAGTTAATATCTAGGTTAGAGAATAATGATTAGCATTTTATAGGCACTTTCTCTGCCAAAAAAGTTATGTTTTCTAAACGCATAATTTCAATGCTAGTTGTATTGAGTTTCATATCTCAAGCGCTTGTCGTAGTAGACACAGATTCCTACTCATCAGTAGTAGTTGAAGAC
>Ga0207985_1000455_pt1 | contig 11214 bp, 13 predicted proteins | sample ETNtaG_3_FD_185761 | JGI IMG/M metagenome (GOLD analysis project Ga0207985, IMG submission 185761) | Marine microbial and viral communities from oxygen minimum zone, Eastern Pacific Ocean - ETNP201302SV84 (SPAdes) (version 2) | ecosystem: Environmental > Aquatic > Marine > Unclassified ...
CGAAGTGTCCCCAGAGGAAATGAGGTTGTCACGCGCATACAAAAAATTTCTTAATAATATTCAATTTTATCAATTAAGATGAAAAAATAATCTAAAGTGTCTTGAGTCCCTCAACGCGGCTAGTCTAAAAATATTGTTTCTGCTAACTTCTTCAGTAATGAAGTTCAAACTCTTTTAAAGTTCATTATTACTAAAACATTTTCTTAAGATTATGGAAAATATAGATTCCAATATTTCTAGTGAAGAAGAATTAGTAGGTATTGATGAAGTCCAGAAATTCCTTAACAGATCAAGAGCTTCTGTTTATAGGTATACAAATACAGATTTAAGAAATCTAAATCCTAGTTTTAATCCAAGAAAATTAAATCCCGAATTTAGAACTGATCAAAAAGATCCCTTAAAATTCCATCCTAATGAAGTAGCAAGATTTGCAAGAGATATTTTAAGAATTAAGGAAGTTACTGTAGAGGTATTTAATACACCTTCCTCAGCCGCTCAAGATATACTTTTAAAAATATTAGAAGAATTAAAATCTATTAGGTCTTTACTAAATAAAGAATAATTTAAAAAGTCTCGAAATAATGTTTTGATTTATTGACATTTAGAATGTAGGATAATGAAGTTCAATTATCTTCTTAACCTTAACCAATTAAGAGTTCTTGAGTTATACAAAATCAAAGCACTTTATGAATAGTAAATCAAGCGAGGAATCTTCTCTTGGTTCTGTTGAAAGTGATTTTGAAAAAGATGATGATGACCCCTTAAGTATAAGGAGTTTATCAATAACATCATTAGGTATTATTTTTGCCCTTTTGACATTTTTATTACCTTCAATAAGTATTTTAATTGGAAGACCTTATTCTCAAGGAAAAGAGGTAATTCTTATTCAAGATTTTAAAAAAGATGGATCTTAGTTCGATACCTCCATCTCCAATGAAGGGAATAGTAAATATAGTTGTTGAAATACCTGCAGGCAGTAGGAATAAGTATGAATATTGTTCTGATGCAGGGATAATGGCATTAGATCGAGTACTGCATTCTTCAGTGAGGTACCCCTTTGACTATGGGTTCATTCCAAATACTCTTGCAGATGATGGAGCTCCTCTTGATGCGATGGTGATAATGGATGAACCTACTTTTGCTGGCTGTCTAATAAAAGCTAGACCTATTGGAGTTTTGGATATGCATGATTGTGGTGCGTATGACGGAAAACTTTTATGCGTGCCTACTGCTAATCTTAGGCAGTCTAATATAGTAAGCATTAATCAAATTGCTCCAAATCAGCTCGAGGATGTTGCTGAATTCTTTAGAACTAGTAAAGGACTTGATGGCAGAACAGTTCAAATTGATGGCTGGAGGGATTTTGATGTAGTTGATAATCTATTGAAAAATTGCACACCCCTAAAAAAGAAAAACTTTAAAGTACTTAAAAAATCAACTATTAGGTAAGAAAAATTGAAAAAAATAATTTTTTATAGCTATTTAAAATGCTCTACTTGCCAAAAGGCAGCAAAATGGCTTGAAAAAGAGAATCTCAAATATCAATTAATTGATATTGTTAAAGAACCACCAGCAACTAAGTATTTAAATTTAGCTTTTGAACAATACTCTTTGGATAAAAAAAGAATTTTTAATACGAGAGGCAAAGCCTTTAAATCGATTGAAATTGATATTTTTGGTTTATCAAGGAATGAAATTATAAAACTTCTTTTAAGTGATGGCAAATTAATAAAAAGACCATTTTTAATTTTTGGAGAAGAAATAATACTTGGATTTAATGAAGCTGAATATTCAAATCTCTTAATTTAAATTTAAAGTGATATAGTCTCAGAAAACTTTATAAAATGTTAATTAGGAAATTTTTTTTGAATGATTGGGTCCAATTAATTTTTCTTGCTTTTTTCATTTCTTCATGTAGATCTTTCGTGGCCGAGCCTCGCTACATTCCTTCAGGATCAATGCTTCCAGGTTTGCAGATAAAAGATAGATTAATTATTGAAAAAATTTCACTAAAAAATAGAGACCCTGAGAGAGGTGAGATTGTTGTTTTTAATTCTCCATATTCATTTGATCAAGGATACATGTCTCAAAGAAACAAGCCATTACCGACTAAGAGTTACTGTTTTTTTATGAGTTATCCTCCAATGTCTTTTGTTCCTGGCTTGAGAGATAAGGCATGCGATGCTTATATAAAGAGGGTTGTAGCGCTTTCTGGTGATATGGTTATGGTCAATAAGAAAGGAGAGGTGTTCATAAACAACAAAAAAATTGATGAACCTTATGTTGAATCAAAATGTGATTTTTACCCTTGTGCTGAGATTGAAAATTTAAAAGTACCCAAAGGATATATTTTAGTCTTGGGTGATAACAGAGCTAATAGTCAAGATGGTAGGTCATGGCCTGGAACTTTTTTACCCAAAAAAGAGATTATAGGTAGGGCTTTTTTTAGATTTTGGCCTCTCGAGAGACTTGAGTTCTTTTAGAAATTTAATATGTCCTTTATCTCTTTAAAGGAGAAATGCAATCTTTAATGCAATTATTACGTTACACAAAGTTTTATTAGTTCAATAGAGCATTCTTTATAGTGCGCCAGAAGCTGTTGAATCCAATATCCCACCAAGATGTGTTGTTATATTGAGAGCACTAATAACTGCGGGTTTACTTGGATCATTAAAGAGGTCAATTACAGTTATGCCACCATTACCTTGCTTTATCATCCAAATATTTGAATAATTAATGCCAAATATATTACAAATGAGAGTTTTATTGACTGCATCATGAGCGACTAGAAGTGTTTGATCATTATCTTTTTGAGAAAAACAAATTTTGTCAAAAGCTTCGAGAGACCTTTCTGATACATTTTTTATAGATTCGCCTTCGGGCATTATTACTTCTTCAGGTTTATCATGCCAATTTTTAAGTAAGATAGGCCACTGATTTCTTATTTCAGCTTCAAGTTTGCCCTCCCACAATCCGTGGCTGATTTCTACAAGTGAATCTACTTTTTCTATTTTTAGAGCTTTGTTATTCTGGAGAATTATTTGTGCAGTTTCGAATGGTCTATGCATTGAGCTTGAAAATGCCTTACTGAAAGAAATATTGCTCAAATATTCAAAAGTCTTTTTCGCCTGATCTTTACCATTGTCGTTTAGAGGGATATCAATTTGCCCTTGAAATCTACCTTCTTTATTCCAGTTTGTTTCCCCATGTCTTATGAGAAATATTCTTGAATCTCCAATTTGGTTGGGTATATTTTTATTAAGATGAGAAGTTTGATTTAAACATTCAATTTGCGTCTTATAAGAATTTTGATAACGCGAAATATTGAGAATTGAGAAAGAGGCATTTTCTAATCTTATTTTCCTAAAACCTTGCTTAGGCTTTCCTAATAAAGAAAGGATTAAACATCTAAGAATTGCATTATGTCCAACCACCAAAATATTTACATCATCATTGTTCAAATAAATTTTCAAAATATCTTCTATAAAATTAGAAGCTTGATGAAATAACTCTTGTATTGGTTTATAAGTTTCATTGCTATTTCTTTTTAAAATTAGATTTTCTGGATCATTTCTCCAAATAGGGTAAATTTCTGGAAATTTGTTTTTTATTTCATCAATTTTTAGACCAGACCACTCACTAAGATCTACCTCTAATAGATTCTTGTCAAAAACAATATTGTGTTCTTTATTAAAATTCTTTTTAATTGTTTTTGCAGTCTCTGCAGCTCTGATAAGTGGGGATGAGTAGATTTTATCGAAGTTTATTTTTGATAATGCTTTACCTGCTTTTAGGGCTTGTTCGTATCCTTCATTGGTTAATAAGGAATCATCTGTCCGACCTTGAATCAATCCTTTTGCATTAAAACTGCTTAATCCATGTCTTACTAAAACTAACCTTACAGTCATGATATAAATTTGAAAAAGATAATAAATTAATCATCTCATGGCGTGATAAAAATAGGTATATAAATTTTGGGAATTTCAATGATAACTAACTCTGATTTTAAACTTTATAATAAATTATGATCTTTAAAAATATTTCTAAGACAAAACTTGTATTAGCTGTAATTTCTTTAGTCATAACTTTTTTCATATGGCAACAAGGATTAAGGGACAGCTTGAGTAGACCATCTGTTTCATTTGATATAAGTCAAAAAGAACAGGAAATTGCTGAACTAGCGGCCGAATCAATACCAACAAATCTAAAAAAAATTTTTATTATAAATGATCCTCTTGATCAAATAAATATTGCGCTTTCTCAGGAATCCTTTAATAAATTAACAGAGAGAAATAAATTAATCCAGATAATTTCTTCAGAATCAGATGAAATTTTAAAAAATAAAAATATATCTAAAGATTTTGAAAATGAAAAATATAACTTGCTAATTGATGAGATAGAAAAAATATCTAATAATAATTCTTATAAACCAAATTCTGAAAAATTTGATTTATTTAAAGGAGATAGATTTTTATATCATCTCTTAAGCAAGAAATTTGATTTTGACGATAGTTCCTTGATAACAAAATCATTTTCAAGAAAAATGTTTATAAAATTATTATTAATCAGATTAATACCACTTATAACAATATTGTTGGGCTCAATTCTTGCTTTGAAAATATTGTGGAAAGCTATATCTTTAAAAGGGTTTGGGTTGAAAGAAATTAAATCCTTAGATCTAGAATTAATAGATATGGTTTTATTAATTGCAGGTGGATTTGTTGTCTTGGGAGAAGTCGTCTCACCTTTATTCTCAATAAGTCTAGTTGAACTTTTTTCTAGAAATATCTCAAATGAGTTATCTCAATCTTTAAAAATATTCTTTGGATATATTTTTATGGCTATTCCTCCATTGTGGATAGTTTATTATCAAATTAAATCGTTAAATGACGAATTTTCTTTAAAAAAAGATTATCTTCAGCTCAATTTTTTGCCAATAAAAGATGCAATAATTGAGGGAATTAAAGGTTGGTTAACTATAGTTCCTTTTGTATTATTGATTTCTCTAGTTATGAATAGTCTTATCGATAATCAGAATGGTAGTAATCCCTTACTGGAAATTGTTCTTAATAATGATAGTTACTTTTCATTTATTCTTTTATGTTTTACGACTACTATCCTAGCACCTTTATTTGAGGAGATTATCTTTCGTGGTGTTTTGCTACCAACTCTTTCAAAAGATTTTGGAATAATTTTGGGAATAATAATTTCAGCTTTTATCTTCGCTTTAGCACATTTAAGCTTGGGAGAAATGCCGCCATTATTTGTTCTAGGAGTAGGATTAGGAATTACAAGAATTGCTTCAGGGAGTTTGCTTTCTTCAGTGATTATGCATTCTTTATGGAATGGGTTGACCTTCTTAAATTTGTTCTTATTAAGAACATAAAGAATTTAATTTCCTCACTTGCGAATTACACTAAAAGATGTTTATTTAATTAATAATACTTTTTTATTCTTAGGATAAATTTTAGATGAATCCTGATGGTAAATACTCTTATTTAAAAAAAAAAGTTTCATTCGAAAGTCAAAAAAAAGAAGAAAAAATATTTAAACTTAATATCCAACTAATACATCAAATATCTAATACCGTTAATATATCTCTTTTAGTTTTAATTTTTACATTATTTTTCTTGTCTTTGGATAGCCAAAGGAAGTGGTCAAATACATACAAAACTTTATCTAAAACAAGGGCAATGAATAATAATCTCATTGACTATATTTCTAAAATGGAAGAGCTTTATATAAGCGAACTCGAGTCTCTAAATACTTATAGAAAAACTAAACCTAAAGATTTAATTTATCTCAATAGAATTCCAGAAAAAAAAGAAAATTTTTTCAAGAAAAATTTTAGAAGATTGCCTGAAGGTATTAGAGATAGCAAATATCATATAGGATATTGATGAAAAAATATAAAAAAATTGTTCACATCATACCTCTTGATAAAAGGAGATTTAAAGCTCTCTATATTTTTAGCTTGTTAATAATACTTTGTTTGTTTGGTAGGTTAGTAAAATTACAAGTCTTTAATGCCTCAAATTTATATAGGGAAGCTAGATTAATACAATCTTCTAAAACTGACTCTTTAAAAAATAGAAGATCAATTGTTGATAGAAATAATAGACTAATTGCTTATGATAAACCTCTCTATAAATTGTGGGCTCATCCAAAATATTTTAATTTCCCTGGCGATTCAATTATCGGAATTCGCAGTATTGAAGAAGTCGCAAAAAAATTGTCACCTATTTTGGATATCAAAGATGAAATACTCTTGGAAAAATTTAAAAATAAAATTCATGGCATAGAGCTTTTGGATAAAATTTCTGAAGAAAAAGCAGAAATGATTAAAAACCTTCAAATTAGCGGTCTTGATTTGTTTAAATATTCGCAAAGATATTATCCACAAGGTGAGCTTTATTCAAATCTTGTTGGCTTTGTTAATGATACTAATAAAGGATCCGCAGGTTTAGAGCTTCATTTAGATAATCAAATTAAAGTTTTTAAAAAAAGTCATTTTATAAAAAGAGGAGGAGATGGAACCCCTTTGCCTGATAATTCAGCTCCAGGTGATTTTATCTCTGATTATGAGAGCTTAGGCCTAACTATAGATTCGAAATTACAGAAAGCGTCTTTCAATGCATTGTCAAAGCAAGTAAGGGAATGGCAAGCTAAGAAGGGATTTGCAATTGTAATGGATGTTAATAATGGTGAAATTCTTTCTTTGGTTACAGTCCCATCATATGATCCAAATAGATTTTGGCAGTATGATTCTGAACTCTTCAAGGTTTGGTATTCTCAAGATTTATTTGAGCCTGGCTCAACTTTTAAACCTATTAATCTTGCCTTGGCGTTAGAAGAAAAAGTAATTCAAAAAGATGGTTTTGTTGAAGATATTGGAAATATTAATGTTGGTGGATGGACACTTTTTAATTGGGATAAAAAAGGTAACGGATATATTGATTATCCAAAAGTTTTACAGGTTTCAAGTAATGTTGGAATGGTCAAAATAATGCAAAATTTAGATCCTGCAATTTATTGGAATTTGCTGGATAATTTGGGTATAAATAAAAATTTAGAGACTGACTTATATGAATCTACTGCAGGCCAATTAAAGAGAAAAGATGTTTTTGTAAATCAATCAATTGAGCCTGCTGTAGCATCTTTTGGTAAAGGGTTCTCAATCTCGCCACTTAAATTGATTCAACTACATGCTGCTTTAGCAAATGGCGGTTTTGAAGTGACTCCCCATGTAACCTCAACTTTCAAAGAGAGAGTAAATAAGAATTTTAAAAAACAATTTTTTTCATATGAGGCTTCTAAAACTGTTCTTGAATGGATGGAGACCGTAGTTGATAAAGGTAGCGGAACTGGAGTGAAAATTGAGGGTTATAGAATAGCTGGGAAAACGGGGACTTCGCAAAAAGCTATAAATGGTTCTTATACAAGTAAAAAAGTTTGTAGTTTTGTTGCCACCTTGCCAGTTAATGAACCGAAATATGTTGTTCTCGTGGTTATTGATGAACCATCTAGACCGTATGCATATGGTTCAACAGTTGCAGTGCCAGTAGTGAAAGAAATTATTGAGAGTCTGATAGTAATTGAAAAAATACCTCCCAAGACTCAAGATCAAGAAATGATTGTTAAAAAACCCTAAAATTTTACAACTTTAGAAATATTTAGTTCATTATTTGATGATTTCATTTGGAATTAAAGCTAGTTTATATATATGTATATATGTTTATTAGTATATGAAATCAATTTTAGAACAATTGTCATCAATGACCGTTGTTGTTGCTGATACTGGAGATTTAGATTCGATAAAAAAATTTCAACCAAGGGATGCTACCACCAATCCATCTCTAATACTTTCTGCTGCTAAGAACCCTGATTATGTGAAATTTATTGATAAAGCTTTAGAAAGTTCAGAAAATGCATTGCCCCAAGGATTCTCTGAAATTGAATTAATAAAAGAAACTGTTGACCAAGTTTCAGTATTTTTTGGAAAAGAAATATTGAAAATTATTTCTGGGCGCGTATCTACAGAAGTTGATGCAAGACTGAGCTTTGATACTGAAGCTACGGTAGAAAAAGCTAGAAAATTGATCAATCTTTATAAAAATTTTGGAATTGAAAAGGACAGAATTTTGATTAAGATTGCCTCAACTTGGGAGGGAATTAAGGCCGCTGAAATTTTGGAAAAAGAGGGTATCAAGTGCAACTTAACTTTACTTTTTAACTTCTGCCAAGCGGTAACTTGTGCCAAAGCAAATATAACTCTAATTTCTCCGTTTGTTGGGCGTATATTGGATTGGCATAAAGCAAAAACTGGTAAAACTAGTTTTGTTGGTGCTGAAGACCCTGGTGTTATTTCGGTCACACAAATTTATAAGTATTTTAAAGAAAAGGGATTCAAGACAGAAGTAATGGGAGCTAGTTTTAGAAATCTTGATGAAATAAAAGAATTAGCAGGCTGCGATCTTTTAACAATCGCACCAAAATTTCTTGAGGAACTGAAAAAAGAAAAAGGAGAGTTAATTAGAAAATTAGATGCGAGTTCTCAAATAAATAATTCTGTTGACTACGATTTTGAAGAAAAGGATTTCAGACTAAGCATGTTAGAAGATCAAATGGCGAGTGAGAAGCTTAGTGAAGGTATCACTGGATTCAGTAATGCTATAGAAGAATTGGAAGAGCTGTTACTTAACAGATATTCAGAAATTAAAAATCATAAATTAATTTCTGCAAACTAAATTTAAGTTTGAATTGGAAAAGAATTAAGACCCACTTTTTGTTAAAAGTCTCCCTATAACTCTTTTCGCGATATCTTCATAACTCATTTCCCCTGATAATATTTGGGCAATACGTTTAGGAGCTGTTTTCCTTTTAACACCTAATTGATATCCTGTTCTGGGAAATCTATAAAAAACCTGCGCAATTCTTCTCCCCCAAGCCATTGATTTCCCCCAATTATTGTTAATTTTTTTCGTATAAAGATTTAAATCATCTACTTTCCCTGAAAGGCATTGATCTATGCATTCTGCCGCATAGAAACTGCTAAGCAAAGACGGTCTAATTCCTTCAGCTAAAAATGGATCGCAAAGTGAGGCTGCATCTCCAACAGCTAAAACTTTATCACCATTAATTCGGTGTATACCATTCCATATTCTCAGTTTCTTATGAATTGTTTTGTAAGAAAAATCATCAAATCCGAAGCTTTTAATAACTTGATTATTTAAGGTCTGATTTTCTAGAAGACCATCATTTATGAAAGTGCCTAAACCAATATTTAAGCTCTCTTTTAGGGGGAATGCCCAAGCAAATCCGTATTTTATAAATCCAAACTCAAATCTAACTGTATCTCTAGGAATTTCACCTAAACCTTTTAATCTTAGTGATACTGTGTTTGCAAATTTAGGTTTTCTTGGCCCTAATTTGAAATATTCAGACCATTGGGATTCGGATCCATCTGCAATAACGAGAAATTCACATATATATCTTCTTTTATTGTTGCAAGTAATTTCCCATTTATCATTTTTTTTTATGATTTTTTCTACTAATCCTTGCCTTATTATTTGGACTCCATTCCTCAGGGATTCATCTAGTAATAATTGATCAAATTTTTCTCTTTTAATAATCCAAAAAGGGGATTCACCAGTCAGATCAGCAATCACATTATCTGAACCCTTCCATCTGAATTCAACATTCTTAATCTTTGATTCTATGGCATCTTTTATGTCTAAAGGGAGAAATTTTTGCATTGAAGACGCCATTCCCCCGGCACAGGGTATGTAATCTTGGGAATTTTTTTTTTCAATAACTAGAACTGAATATCCTTTTTTTGATAAATTGAGAGCTGTGGCAGATCCGGATAATCCTCCACCAATTATTAAAACGTCAAACCCTTTCAAACTTTTAGAATTTCCTTTTCTTTTTCAGATAATTTAGTTTCTATTAGAGCAATAAATTTATCAGTAATTTTTTGAATTTCAGATTGATTATCTCTGGATACGTCAATAGAAATAAGACCATCTTTTTCATCTTTTTTTTCTTTATCAACAGCATCTCTTCTAATATTCCTCAAGGCTACTTTTCCTTCTTCTGCATACTTAGATGCTAATTTGCAAAATTCTTTTCTTCTTTCTTCTGTTAACGGTGGAACATTTATTCTGATTACTTTCCCGTCATTATTTGGAGTAATACCTAAATCGCTCATAGAAATAGATTTTTCAATAGCTTGTAAACATGAAATGTCGAAAGGTTGTATCGAAATAGTTTGTGAATCAACAGTACTTATAGTGGCAAGTGATTTGATTGGTGTTTCTGCTCCATAGTACTCAACACTTATTCTGTCTAACAATGAAGCATTAGCTCTCCCAGTTCTTATAGTATTAAAGTTTCTTTGCGTAGCTTCAATACTTTTATTCATATTTTCTTGAAGTTCTTGTCCTTTCATAATAAAAAATTTAACTAATTAATGAACCTATAGGATCCCCAGCAACAGCTTTAGAGATGTTACCTTTTTTGAATATATCAAATACCATAATAGGAATATTATTGTCTTTGCAAAGCGCAATTGCAGTGCTATCCATTACTGCAATCTCATCACTAAGAACTTGTTGATAACTGAGAGTAGAATATTTTTTTGCATCTTGAAATTTATTAGGATCGCAATTATATACTCCATCGACTTTAGTTGCCTTCATGACGACTTCAGCGTTTATCTCTGCCGCTCTTAGAGCAGCTGTTGTGTCAGTAGTAAAAAATGGATTTCCGCATCCACCTCCGAAAACCACAACTCTACCTTTTTCTAAGTGCCTCATGGCTCTTCTTCTAATATATGGCTCTGCAATTTCCTGCATTTCTATTGCAGTTTGCACTCTAGTCGCTACTCCTACCCTTTCCAATCCATCTTGAAGTGAAATAGCATTCATAACTGTTGCTAGCATCCCTACATAATCAGCAGTTGCTCTATCCATACCATCTGCCGATCCTTTAAGCCCCCTAAAAATATTCCCCCCACCTACAACTATTGCTAGTTGTACATTATTTTCTACTACCTTTGAAACATCCTCTGCAATTGACTGAACTATAGCAGGATCAATACCATAAGGTTTTTCACCCATTAGTGCTTCACCGCTAAGTTTTAAGAGAACTCTTTTGTAAGTCATTCAATAATTGTACTTTTAAGACCTTAGCAAGTAAAAGCACCAAATTTAT
>Ga0207985_1000461_pt1 | contig 11152 bp, 10 predicted proteins | sample ETNtaG_3_FD_185761 | JGI IMG/M metagenome (GOLD analysis project Ga0207985, IMG submission 185761) | Marine microbial and viral communities from oxygen minimum zone, Eastern Pacific Ocean - ETNP201302SV84 (SPAdes) (version 2) | ecosystem: Environmental > Aquatic > Marine > Unclassified ...
TGCAACCATTAGGTGCGCTAGAGATAGATATTCAGAAAAGCTTCCAGAGTCCCATGAGAGGATGTATGACGCTCCAAGCAAACCGTTTCCAAAGTAAGTTGCCGTAGAGGCCCATATCCAATTTCTCAGCACGACTCCACTTTGGCCATGCTCGCATTCCTTCCATATTCTATAGGAGGATACAGCCATCATCAGGCCTACTATTCCGACCAACCATCTGTGGACGATTTGTGATTGTAACTCCCAGTCATCTACGCCCTGAATTAATTTGCCATTACACAGCGGCCAAGATTCTAACATTCCTCCGACCCCACAGCCATAGTTTGCCCCGGTGGTAGTGGAAACATAAACTCCTGAAAATAGGGTGATTAGTGTCGAAAAAGAAAGAATCCCAATCCATTTCTTCCATTTCATACCAACTAATGGATCGAAGCTAATCCAATTAGGTAGATCCTCCTCATCTCTACGAATTTCCATCCAGAGCCATATAAGTGACATCAGGAATGCCATGGCCGATCCGAGATGGATTGCCACGCTCCAGTTTTCATTATCGAATTTTACAGTCAGCCACCCTATGGCTCCCTGCCACAGGATAAGTGCTAATGTCAAAGAAGAAACTCCTCTGACTCTAGGTGAGTTCCAAATCTCTTTCCTCACCAGGAACCAATTTACGATAACCAAGGGCCCTACCAGTGCTCCAGCTAGTAATCTGTGGAACCACTCAGTAAAAATCTGGAAAGATGTATATCTATGTCCAGAACCTCTTGAATCAGCCTCATCCGGATTCTCATCCCACCATTCTCCTTGTTCCTCTTCCGAGATGTCAAAACCGAAGGTTCCAAAGCACGTGGGCCAATCTGGACATGACTCACCAGCATCATAAATTCTAATCATTCCTCCCATGGCTATTACCATGATTGTCAAAACGACTAGAACTTCAGTAGCCCTTCTAGGACTTACTGGCTGAGTCAGATGATCACCTTTTGAGAGTTCACTCTTCTTCTAGGTGGGGGTCCACATCTATAGGTATGCGTTCTTGCTCGTATTCGAGTGTAGCAATTTTCATCGGATCTAAAACAACTCTCTCTTTGGCCTCATCGACGCCGTAAAGTTGTACTAGCTCATCACTGAACTTTTCTCTGAGCTCGTCTTCTGTGACATACAAGGGGGCACCCATGCTAATCTGAAGAGCTCTAGCACCTATTATTCGGGCCTTCTCAAATCTTGTGTGGTGTCTAACCGGCTTGACCATCGGGCGACCGACCCGCGACTCCCACATAAGGGCTGTGACTCTCATAACTAGCAAATAATTAGCATTGAGGACTAATCAGAATCCACTAACATTGCTACTGCATTGCCTCCACCTAGGCATATTGTGACGATTCCACTCTTATGCCCCCCTCTCTTCATAGCATTGACTAGAGTCATCAAACATCGAGTGCCCGTAGCCCCCAAAGGGTGACCGATGGAAATAGCTCCCCCGTGAACATTGAAGCGATTATCTGGGATCTTGAAATATTTCTTGATTGAGCATGAAGCCGAAGCAAAGGCCTCATTGTGTTCATATAAATCAACATCCCCAGCCTTTAGTCCATTCCTATGGAGTAACTCCTCCACAGCAGGAATTGGGGCCGACATGACTCTTCCTGGCTCAACCCCCGAGGTCGTGTAGTCAACGATTCTAGCTAAAATAGGCAAGCCCATCCTTTTGGCCAGAGTCTTAGACATCACTAAAACTGCTGATGCACCGTCGGAAATCTGACTAGCATTACCTGCGGTAACCTGTCCTTCTTTGTCGAAAACAGGTTTCAGAGACTCAAGACTTTCCATATCTGCATCATGTCTTATCCCTTCGTCCTTAGGTAAATCTTCCATTACAAGGCACTCTGTCTCTATCCATCCATTTTCCCATGCTTCGGAGCTTAATTGATGAGAACGGAGCGAGTAAGAGTCGGCCTCTCCTCTTGAAATTTCGAATTCTTTGGCACAGGTTTCACCAGTATTTCCCATAAGCTCTCCAGAGTATGAATCTACTAGTCCGTCATGAGTTAGTATCGAAACCAACGATTCAAAGGGCACACTATCCCCTCTTCGCGCGTCCCGAACAAATCTGGGGGCATTTGTCATCGACTCCATCCCTCCGGCGATCACAATATCGGAGATTCCCGCCCTGATCTCCGTCGCAGCAATCATCACAGCCTTGAGGCTAGATCCACATACCTTGTTGATAGTGGTGCAGGGTGTTGTAACCGGCAAACCCGCTCCTAATGCAACTTGTCTAGCTGGCGCCTGTCCAGAACCTGCTTGCAGGACCTGGCCAATGTACACCTGATCTATCAGACCACTTTCAGCGTCAATCCCTGTTCTGGTCAGAAGCTCAGTGACTGCCATGATTCCCAACTCAACGGCACTATATGCAGAGAGAGCCCCTCGGAACTTACCGAAGGGCGTTCTGGCATAACCGCATATCACCGCATCGGGCATAGATGAGCCAGTGCACTACTGGACTTCAAAGGTCCGATTGGATGTACTCGCAGATACATCATTTGGAAGAGTTGTAACCATAGAAATTTGAGTTACTAAGATATGGCCTTGACTCCGGCTTCAGCAGAATTGTTCTTACGGACCAGAGGTCTTTGAATACCCTATATTGAGATGTGGCATCCAGATAGTCTACCCCACTTGTTCCCCCAGTGCCTATTCTTCTACCCATTATTCTCTCAACCATTCTAGCATGGGAGTGACGCCACTTAACCATGGATTCTTCGAGCTCGACAATTGCATCTACTAGCTTCCTCGGCCAGGTTAACAATGGCAATTCCCGGTATGATTCTATGAACAGAAGACCTGCTCTTGATCTGCTGATTTTACCTTCGGGTTTCAGAAATGAGACTGCTCCTTCATGGGCCGCGTTCATCCTCGCCACCATCATCTGAGACGATTTCGAAGCTAAATCGCACATTTCTTTATGAGCTTCGAGGTGAGAGTTGATGTAATCTGAGACTACTTCTTCATCATTCTCGGAGCCATATAATGAGCCCATAATGGGTGTTCTTTCTATCCAGTTCATTAGTGATTCAACCAAGCTCGGCAAAGCCATCACACTCTCTAAATGCTCAAGAATTTCCTTTTTGGCCTCTCCGCCATCTACCATCCTCCTGAATGAATCTAGGGGATCAATACCTCCAAATCTCTCGGAATTATCCAGTCCCAGAAGAATTTCAAACTCCCTCATCTGATATGACTCAAATCCAGATGCGGTCCCCAAGCTGTCTCTGAATGCTAGAAATCCTTGAGGTGTCAATGTTTCTAGTACTGTCCATTGACTTGCCATTAATCTGAAAATCTCCGTAGTTCTTCCCAAATGATCAACCGCCATCGGTATCTGATCTTCTGGAACTGGAACCTGAATGAGAATATCTCTTACATCTGTAAGCTCCCTGATAATTTGTTTGAACCAAAGCTCGAAAGTCTGATGGACGATTATGAAATGCATCTCATCCGAGCTTATGCCACGATCCTCTCCCTGTAGCTCGAGAAGCTCTCGGAGATTGAGGTATTCTGAGTAAGTCCAGTTTCGGTTCCCTGCCTCAGCCATGCATTCTGCTGAACGTCCCTGCTTGAAGTATTGTCGCTAGAAATGAGGATAATTTATCATAGAATCCTCTAAATCTATCCATAGTAGCAGAAATATGTGGCTGAAGGAGAAAACGACACGCGAGGCGTCCTAATTAGGCCTAGCCCTCTGCTAGTAGTTGATGACCAACTGAGCCTTTCGATATTATCCCTATCTGATGCCAGAGAAATTTTCAAACTAGTAGATGAAAACAGAATCTATCTGAGAAAAACACTTCCTTGGTTGGACGAGGTGAACAGTCTGGATGAGCAGATTTCCTATATTTCTCACTGTATTTCAGATTATGAACTATACAAGGGAATAATGTATTCAGTCTCATCGGATGGAGATATAATTGGTACAATAGGCCTGAATTCAATAGATTACGAAAATAGGAGTTGTGGCGTGGGATATTGGGTATCCGAGGAGTTCGCAGGGAAGGGAATAGCAACTCGTTGTTGCTCCAGACTCATAGATCACTGCTTCAATGATCTCAATCTACATCGATTTGTACTTGAAGCGGCCATCGAGAATATCGCTAGTTGTAGAGTTGCTGAGAAGCTAGGCTTGCGACTTGAGGGCGTAATCAAGGACAGGGAATGGCTCTATGACAGATTTCTCGATGCCAATCTTTACGCTGTTACAAAGCCTGAATGGGTCAGCTCAAAATCACCTTAGCTCTTTCTCAAGAGACCATGATCCTCGATTGAGCAATTCCCAGGAGGGAGTACGGAAAGAACATCATCTTGTGATAGGCCAGTGGCCTTTGAAATGGAATTAGCGATATTTTCTTTCTTATCTCTACCCGGAATAACCCTAGCCCATCTCCCGAAATGATTCGATATAACTTCAGCAGTACCTATCACGGGAAGTGGGACCCCATTTACCACCCCCATTCCTATTCCTAGCTCCAGGGGTAGATCCCTGTACCAGTGCCTCTGACCCCTGACAACGAAGGCACCCCTGCCAAGCGACTCCCCACTCTCTGTCTTCTTCGAGACCTGGCTAGGCCTAACATAAAATGCAGTGGCGGCGGCACCCCCGCTCCCCCATGCCCTAGACCAGCAAACGGCAATTTGAGATGCCTCTTTTATTATAGAATCTGGGAGCTCTCGAGCATCATCTGGGCCGTCCATATCCTGCGATATTTGGAGCGAGCAAACTCCATCTGGAATACGCTCAGTCGCCAACCTGAATTCCATCCCCTCCTTAATCTTCAATATACAGGAAGGGGCACCGTGTAAGTCTGCGTGAACATACAGATCATTGGATACCATGTGCTTCTTTACCACTGCGTCATTTCCTTTGGCATCTCTTCCTCCAACGATAATCCGGCCATCTGAAAGAATTCCCCATCTGTATTTTTCGAACCAAAACCTCTTACTTCTTTTGATTGCTCTGAGCCTCCCTCCAGCCGCGTCTTTAGCGGCCTTCTTTTCCTCCTTTTCCTGAGCCTCGACCGTCCTCTTTAGTGCGATCTCTGCACCCACTGCCTTGTCCTTCTGGGTTCTGCCAGTCTCGAAATATCTCTGTGCATTCTGATGAACTGTCTTATCCACCTCCAGAGTTACACTGGTCCCCGGCTCCCCCTCTTCATCGGGTAGATAGGCGAGTATTGTCCTTTTCTTAGGATCAATTCTTCCTATCCAATCAACACCTTGAGATATTTCGATTACCTCTTGCCAGCTCGTCCTCGATACAGCATCATTGAATTGAGTGATGATTGAGTTTACATGCTCCCAGTTTTCCTGAATAGATTTACCAAGCTCTTGTGAAATAGATGCTTTCTGGATGAAACCCTCTATTGCCCTTTTCTGCTGTTCAGCCCTTCTCTCCAGCTTAGCTTGTGACTGTTTTTGAGTAGTCCCCTCCTCAACTAGCTTCTCTTCTTCCCTTCTAATGAATCCCGCAGAGTCATGATCTCCAAATACTGCATCGAGAGCCTCTGAGAGAGAGCCCATCTCGATATACGGGTAATCTTCCATATTTTTCAACCAGATAGGGGAGACAAGTACCGCTCCGCCAGGAGCTTCACTCCCGATTCCCCCCTGGGATGATTTCCAATTCTCGATGCTACTAGAGTCATCGACCCACAGAATACACCTGTCTCCTTGCTCAAGCTCATACATCATGGCCTCAATAGAGCCTAGAAGTGAGATTCTCTGTTCATTATCCAGTGAAGAGGCAGAAAGATCTTCTGATAGGCCCGCCTTTGAACATATAGCCGCTCCATAGACGCGACCCACATTCAGTCTAGATGCAACAGTCCTGATAATGTCACTATTGCTCTCTTCAATAATTTCATCAAGCTTAGCCCTGTCAAGTTCACGAGGATCCAAAGAAACAGGAGGGGGAGTATATCTAATTCCTTTCTTTAATGTTCTACTAGCGTACTTAGCATGAGTCAGGGGCTGTACAATCACTCCCTCATCGTCTAAAAGAAGTACATTTCCGTCCCTGAATAGCTCAATCACTAGGGACATCTTTCCTCTACCGTGTTCGAACTCTAACGATATAACTCTATCAAACCCAAATTGCGAGACTCCGATGAATCTGGAGTTACCAAGATGTTTCCTGAGTATCATTGCGAACTGAGATGGATTTGGAGGCATTGGCCTATCCCTAGAAGAGCAGTAAATTCTCTTACCTCTAACAATGATAAGATCCCTATTTGGAAATCCCTTCTTACTCATCCTCAAAACAATCTGCTCATAGTGGGGCTGATACGATTTTCTTACCCGGGACCCTACCATCTCCCCGAGTTCCCGTACCGTCCTGGCGACTTCGAATGATGAGGTCTGCTCGCGCATTCTATCAGTTACGCGTCATAGGCCCACTTCATCAGCCAATCGCTTATTTTCCCATCAATCACTCCAATGACTGGAAATTATTGATGTCACTGATTACGTCTGCCTCATGTGCATACTGATTTGAGGGGACCTCAATAAACTTACAATTAGGTATACTGTCAATAATTCCCATGGCTTTGTCCATTCCATGTAGCTTGTCAGAGTATGCTGTCATTACGGCGCAAGGGAAAGAAATCCCTTCCAGATTCTCAGGAAGTGAATATTTGATCAGCGATCTAGCTGAGAGGTGCATCTTCCGAAGGTCCTGCGAAAGAAGGGCCCTTCTGTATCTGATTCTCTGCCCTTCCTCCTTTACCTTCCTCTCAACCGCCCATACTGCCAAGCGGACAATAATCGAATACATGAATCTGGGCAGGGGCATAACTATCATCGCTCTAGCCCAAATAGGAAATCTGAATTCAGAGTTAGGTGCTAGAAGTATTGAGCTCCTACCTGATAATCTCCCACAGCTGAAAGCATCGATCAAGATCGTTGACCCCAATGAAGATGAGAACCAATCAATGTCCGAGCTATCCAATTCATAGAACTTCAGGACTTCCACCAAGTCAGAAGATAGTTTTTCGACACTGAAGTCTGACTTGGAAATCCTCTTACTAATTTTTGAGCTACCTTTCTCTCTGGTCTCAATGTAAACTATAGTCCTCTCTGCTGACCACTCGGATATAAGGGGACGCCAGCCCTCAAACACTGAACCCCAGCCTGCTACAAAGACTACCACTGGTCTACTTGTTGACTCAGTCGGCCTCCAGGTTATGACCCTCAGTCTAACTCCGTCATCTACTGAGACCCACTCCTCAGAGACTTCAGAGCCAGTAAACTCAGGCGCTCCAGACCAGTAAGAATCCATGTTACAACTACCGTCCTCTTCCGCCACCGCCGGACCTGCCTCCGCCTTTCCTTCCCCCGGAGCTCCTAGTTACTCTACTACTTCTACTGCGGGAGCCACTGCTTCTATGGCGGTAGTGACGACGTCTCCGATGGAACCATGGCCTCCTGTGCCAGGGCCTATCATAGTAGCCCGGATCATCGTAGTACCTGCCACTATCGGAAGAGAAGCTCACGCTATTTCCGCCCACATCGAGATAGGCTATAATAAGGACCACAATCAAAAGGATTAGCTGTATAATCCCACACAAAAAGAAGCCAAAAATATCATCCCAGGGCGGATCAAGTCGGACGTCACCAGGATCATCAATGTTGTAGTACAGTGTAACGAGACTTCCTATCGGCATAGTACCATTTTCTACGTAATCAAAACAATCATATTCCGCTCCTTCGTAGTCTTGGTAAGTCGTAACCGGGAAATGATCAACCTCTGAGGAGTAAGTGATATTGTCGACAGAATATGAAACGTCCAAGTCCGTCCAGCAATCCAACTCATACCAGTATTCGCAGTATTCGTCCCCCCAGTCATCCGTGTAGCAGTCTTCATATTCGACCCAGTCGTACCCTGGATATTTTTCAAGCACCTCAGCTCGCGTCTCAGCCCATTGATCCTTGGTTCCATCAGATGCCACTGCCATAACTGAGGTTGCAATGAGGCCGAGCCCGAGGATTAAGGCTATTACCGTGTAGCCCGGGTCCTCTAGGAGCCAGTGATCAGACCCTCCAAGCCTGGTGCTCGATTCGAATACCTTGTCGCCATCCGACTCCTCGTCCGGGTTCAGAATAAGCATACCATCCTCAGATCCCGGAACTTGAGAAGTTCCAGTCTCGGAATCCATGATCTTGGCCATCATTGCACGATGCTCGGCTTCTTTCAATTCTTCCTCGCGTTGGATACGCTTTATCTCAGCCTCGTTCATCAAATCCTCGACAGTCTGCTTAGTGGTTTTCTCTTCTTCATCATCCCACCACCTTTCAGTCATGATAATCCCTCAATGATCATTGGTTTGAATGTTGACCCAAATTAAGATGGGAAGTAGTGGCCTGCTCTAATCTCGATCATTTTTGACTCAACAAGTGAGTTCAGATGAGATAATGCCTGATCCCGAGATAAAATGGGATGAGCGTCGGGTGTGTCCTGATATGCGTGTAACGTAATTTCTTCCAAACTACTCAATCCAGATAAGACTGCGTTGAGGACACTGTCATGTCTCGCAGTTCTGTGTATGATATATCTCTCTAAAAGTCGTGGAGGATTGGTGCAGGCCGGACCATGGCCAGGGAAAAGCATTGTAGGCTCAAGAGAACGAATTCGCTCCAATCCAGAGATGTATGAATTCATATTACCGTCTGAGGAAGGAACTAGAATAGTCCCGATCACAACGCAGTTGTCTCCACTTACAATCCCGGTATCGCCCACTAGGCATATGTGCCCGGGGCAATGTCCAGGAGTTTCTATGACGCTCCATTCCCTTATACCACTAGGTCCCTTCAAAGAGAATGAATCTCCTTCTTCAATACTCGACGACGTGCCATCGTACGATATGGCACTCAGAGTGATAGAGCTAGCCCAAATAGGAGCTTCATAAATCTCTGATATTCTTGATATGTCCCCTATGTGATCTGGGTGCTTGTGTGTGAATATTGTAGCTACTATCTCAGTACCAGAAGAGATAACTTGTGAAATCTTGCTTTCTAGATAAGCCAAAGATTCATCCGATCTAGCGGCTGGATCAACCACCACACATTCTCCACCCAATTCCCCCAAGATATAGCAATTGGTATGCGTGGAAGGGGGAATTGTCTCTGTCTTCAGTGGAAAAACCTCTACCCCCGGAGCAAACTCAATCCTATGATCTCCGGAAGGAGGGGCCTTGCTCAAACTTTCACAAGCAGAGAGAAGATCTCCTTGCTCGGCTACTCCTCTCGCTAGGTCCCTAACTAGTGTAACAATTGGAGGTGGCAGACGAACGGTATTCTCCTCCCATTGCTGTATCAGATCTCTTGGTTTCCACCATCTGAAATCATCGAATTCTGACCTTCCGGGTGGAAATGTAGGAGATACCATAGAATCCCCCAATGGCACGTGGAAGAAGTAGTTCTGAAATCTCATAGGAGAGAACGGAGGCGTTGTCCGATCCGTTATCATCTCACAGTGGAATCCGTCAATCACAATCTCTCCTTTATTGACTAGCCTCAGCCACTCAGATTTGTCATCACAGACCGACTCTCTAATTTTAGATGACACCTCAACTATGGAGCCTCCTCCGCCAGGGGATAGGCCAATCTCTTCGACCATCTCTCTAAGTAGAGCGAAGCATGCCTCCTCATAGGAATCACCGACCTCTAGCTTCCCTTTGAGTGCCTTAGAAGCCTCAATATCAACTCTGCTGATTCCTCCTCCCGGAAATGCCCAGTAGTCTGGAAAACTGGCTAATTCTGAGACCCTGTGCCCGAGAAGTACCTCATGCTCTCCGGAGGCTTCCCTACTAAGAATTACCGAGGCCGATCGTCGTATGTTTGATGTATTCGCATCAGGCAACCTCAGGCCCTCTGGTAGCTCGCTCACACACATTCCAAGAGATGTAGCTCTTGAACATGGTTGTGGCAATGTTTGATTACATATTACGACCTCATAGTGCCATGTCTGGCACGGTGACGATTGGACACAAGGATATCAGAACAGGAGAAATGACTTCACAGCTCGATATGCCTATGTTTGGCTTGGGAGTCTATCTTATGAAAGAGCCGGGAGAGTGTAAGAAAGCGGTCTCTCATGCTATTGAATGTGGGTATAGGCTTATTGACACGGCTATGGCCTACGGGAACGAGTCAGAGGTGGGAGATGCTATTCGCAACTCGGAGGTGCCTAGGGAGGAGATTTTTGTAGTTACTAAACTTAGAAGGCCCCATGCCACAGGTTATGACGAGGTCATCAGAAGGTGTCAAGAAAGCCTCGACAATCTTGGTATTGGGAAGATAGACCTGTATCTCGTACACGCCCCACCAGAGGATTTTGAGGCTAGGGCACCAGTTTGGAAGGCGATGGAGGATTGCCTGGAGAGAGGCTGGGTTCGCTCGATCGGTGTGAGTAATTATGGTAGTCATCACCTACAAGAAATGAAATCGTACGCTAGAATAATGCCAGCTGTAAATCAGATAGAGATCAATCCCTGGCTCCAAAGGCCTAAGCTGGTAGCAGCAACGAAGGAAGTCGGCGCCATCCCAATGGCATACTCTCCTCTAGCCAGAGGACACAAGGTTAGTGATTCGAACCTTATCGAGGTGGCTGGTATGCTGAACTGCTCTCCGGCCCAGGTCGCTATCAAGTGGTGCATTGACTCAGGGGCAATCACAATACCCAAGTCTAGCAATAGAGATAGGATAGAGGAGAATTTCCAATCTCAGGATATTGATCTAACACCAGTGAAAGAGTACTTTCCATCCATGGATGAGAATTATGTTTCAGGTTGGGATCCTACAGTCGAGCCGTGAGGTCTGTCTATGAATCAGCCAGAGACGATCGAGGAAGAACTAGCAATCATAGCGGAAGCTCTGGAGGCGGGAATCGATCCATTTCCTCCCAAGAAGGAAGAGTCAAGATGGATTAGAACAAGTCTTGGATGGTTCATGATTATAATAATGATTAGCTGGGTGTCACAACTCCTTTACAGGTCAATCTGATTGGTAGTCCCTCCCGGATTCGAACCAGGGTCATGGCATCCAGAGTGCCATATGATGGACCACTACACTAAGGGACTAGCATCATTCCGACACAGGT
>Ga0207985_1000462_pt1 | contig 11144 bp, 6 predicted proteins | sample ETNtaG_3_FD_185761 | JGI IMG/M metagenome (GOLD analysis project Ga0207985, IMG submission 185761) | Marine microbial and viral communities from oxygen minimum zone, Eastern Pacific Ocean - ETNP201302SV84 (SPAdes) (version 2) | ecosystem: Environmental > Aquatic > Marine > Unclassified ...
TATAAAAATAATTTGACCTGACGTACCAAAAGTTCATTTCATCTTTATTTGTGCCCGCTACCACTACTAAATTTTCATCTATTGTTTCTAGTGACTTATGTATTCCTGACAAAGGAACGACAATTCCATCCTTAATTGTGATCGGCGTAATTGGATAGATATGCTCTTCAGCTTTGGCTTTATATTTTTGATAAATCTCCTCAGACGAAAGACTTCTCAAGTAATCGGCAACCTCGTTGTCATTCACCAAAAATTTTATATCATCCTCAAAAATTTTCTTCGAAGATAATTCTGACTCCTCTTCGGCAAACTTTTGGGTATAAGACGAGACATAACCTGATTGCGATATTGCTTTATGAAACAAGCCTTTGCTTAAAGGTGAAGCCAATAATGTAAGAACATTATGACCGCCTGCTGATTCACCAAAAATTGTTACATTTTCTTTATCGCCACCAAAAGCAGAAATATTTTCTTGTACCCACTCAAGACCTTTAATTAAATCTAACTGTCCAAAATTGGACGATTTATCAAGGCCTGTAGCTGTATTTCTTAAATGCTCGGAAGAAAACCAACCAAATAAACCAAGACGGTAATTAATAGTTATAACGATTACTTGTTGAGTGGTGGCTAATTTTGAGAAATCATAAAAGTCTCCAGATCCCCAAATATTTGAACCTCCATGAATCCAAAACATAACAGGGAATTTATTTTTATTTATCTCCGTTTGATTTTTGGGAATGTAAATATTCAAATATAAACAATCTTCATTTCCCACAGAAACATTTCTATTTGGTATCAGTCCTTCTGTGCCAGGCTGGATACATTCACTCTTAAATTTTGTGGCATCGATAACATCATTGCTTACAGATGGAGCTCTTGGAGCTCTCCATCTTAGATCACCCACAGGTGGTTCTGCATATGGAACACCTCTGAAGACATAGAAACTTTCTTCTTCCTCACCTAAAAAATTTCCCACTGGCGCATTCACTTGAATGAAACTAGTAGAATCTTTGAGGGCAAGGCCACCTGAACATGCAGCTAGCAATAAGATTGCTAAAATAATTTGAAAAATCGATTTCATAGGAACTTAATTTTTTAAGCTATCTTCGAGCTGTTCAAATTTACTCTCAATATTGTCTAAATCTTGACTGCCGCCCTGTGCGAAATCATCTCTTCCACCACCACTTCCAGCAAAACATTCATTTACTTTTGAAATAATTGATTTAGCCGATAAATTTTTATCTGCAGTCACAATGTAAGATAACTTATCTTCATCTTTTGATATGAATACTGAAAAAGAAAATTCAACTTCTTTTAAAGCTTTATCAGCATATCTTCTTAACATTTCTAATGATGCATTTTCATAAAGTTTTAATTGACCGTTATGTTTTTCAATTTTAAATTCACTAGATTTTAATTCTTCAGCTGCTAGGCTCTTTTCTGCCTTCATACCTGATTTAAGTTTTTTATTTTCCTTTACTATAGCTGCTATTTTCTCAGCTAATTCTTCTTGAGGCACATTGAGAATTTCCGTTATTTCTTTCACGGTGCTAATAGCTTCTTTAGATTTTTTTATTAAGTTTGATCCTGTCATTGCTTCCAATCTTCTTACTCCTGATGATACAGAAGTTTCATTAGATATAATAAACCCTTCTATCTCAGATGTATTCTTTACATGAGTGCCTCCACATAATTCTACTGAAAATTCCCCACCAAGGCTCACAACTCTTACCTCATCTCCATATTTATCACCAAAAAATGCTAACGCACCGGAGTCAATAGCATCTTGGTAGCTCATTAATTTAGTTTCTGTAATCGTGGATTTTTCTATTTCAGCATTAACTATATTTTCAATTTCTTCAATCTCAGATTGGGTTAATTTAACGCCATGAGAATAATCAAATCTCAATTTATCATCATTAACTAAGGAGCCTTTTTGGAAAACTTTATCCCCCAAAACCTCCCTTAAAGCTGAGTGAAGTAAATGCGTTGCCGAATGGTTGCAATTAATTTTTTCTCTTCTGCCAAGATCAATCAACAGCTTAGCCGTATCACCTTTGCAAAGGCTGCCTGAGCTAACCAGAACTTCGTGTAAATGATAGTTACCAACTTTTTTACAATCTGTTATCAGTATTTCTGAGTCTTGTTTAATCACAGAGCCAGTATCTCCAACCTGGCCACCCATTTCAGCATAAAAAGGTGTTTTAGAGAAAAGAGCAAAGCCTTTACCTATTAATTCAGTTAGATTATTTCCTTGTTCATCAAAAAGCTCTAGACAAGTTGCTTCACAACTTGACTCTTCATAACCTATAAACTCTGATTTCAAATTAGGGTCGATGACAATGTCTTTTGCAGAAAACATTGAAGTATTTTTTGAACCTTCCCTTTGCGCTGCCATTAATGAATCAAATTGTTTTTGATTAATTGATAATTTATTTTCGGCAAGAATTGTTTTAGTTAAATCAATTGGAAATCCATATGTGTCATGCAGTTTAAAAGCAACATCTCCCGATATTTGTTTTGATTTTTTCTCAAGTTCTTTGTCTAAAATTTTCATTCCTGATGAAAGTGTCTTAAAAAATAATTTTTCCTCTCGTTCGAGTTCTTTTTTAATTTCAGAAAAATTTTTGAAATCGTCAGCAAAATCTTTTTTTAACAAATTTTGCAAATGATCTAAGCACTCAAATAAAAAAGGTGACTTTCTATCCATCTTGTAGCCATGCCTAACAGCTCTTCTTATAATTCTTCTCAAAACATAGCCCCTGCCTTCATTTGAGGGCAATACGTTTTCTGCCATTAAGAAAAATGCAGCTCGCAAATGATCAGCAATAACATTTAAAGATTGGTCATTAGGAGTTTTAAATTTATCAGAAATTCCAAGCTTAAGTTCGCTAAATAAATCTATTTCAAAGTTGGAGCCAACATTTTGCATAACTGAACAAATTCTTTCTAAACCCATACCAGTATCAACACACTTATTAGGCAATGGAGTTAAATCGCCCTTAGAACTTCGATTAAACTCCATAAAAACAAGGTTCCAAATTTCAACATACCTATCACCTGTATCACCTGCTCCAGGGATTTCTCCCTTATATGTTTCGCCATAATCAAAGAAAATTTCAGAACATGGTCCACAAGGACCTGTATCTCCCATCGACCAAAAATTATCCTCGTCGCCAAGACGGGAAATTTTTTCTTTTTTTATACCAATATGATCAAGCCAATACTTTTCTGATTCATGATCATTTTCATGGACCGTTATAAAAAGTTTTTCTTCTGGAATCCCAAGTTCCTTAGTCAGAAACTCCCAAGCATGATCTATAGCACCTTCTTTAAAGTACTCACCAAAACTAAAATTACCCAACATCTCAAAAAAAGTTTGATGTCTTGTTGTGAAGCCCACGTTTTCAAGGTCATTGTGTTTTCCACCCACTCTTAAGCATTTTTGAGAGGAAGTAGCACTTTTATTTCTTCTATCTAATCCCAAAAACGTATCTTTGAACTGAACCATACCAGCATTCGTAAAAAGTATGCTGTCGTCCCCTTTTGGTACTAAGTCACTTGAATTTATAATTTCATGATTTTTTGATTCAAAATAATTCAGAAATTTTTTCCTTATCTCAGCTAATTTCATGATTGCAATTCTGCTTTGTAAATTTTTGATTTATCTATGTAATGTTTTGCGCTTAAAACTAATACTGAAATTTCTTCCTCGGTTAATTCTCTAATTACTTTAGCAGGTGAGCCCATGATCAAAGAGTTATCAGCAAATTCTTTCCTTTCTGTTATGAGTGAATTAGCGCCTATAATGCAATTAGCCCCTACTTTTGCATGATTCATAACTACACTGCCCATTCCAACGACGGTATTCGCACCAATGTTTGCACCATGAATTATTACTTTATGTCCTACAGTTACGTTTTCATCAATAGTAACTTTAATTCCCTCATCCGTATGTATTACCGTGTTGTCTTGAATATTAGTTCCTTCACCAATAGTAATAGTGTCGTTGTCACCCCGCATCGTTACATTAAACCAAACAGAAACATCTTTTTTTAAGACAACATCTCCAATTAGGTCAGCGGAATCAGCAATCCAGACTGTATCAGCGTCAAAGCTGGGTTTCTTTTCTCCTAGGCTATAAATCATATGTCTATTATAATTGAAACTTCTATGAATTTTTGCTCGAATTGTGGTTCTGCTGAATTAGTTAAAAAAATACCTGAAGGAGACAATCTAGAAAGATTTGTTTGCAATAAATGTAGCCACATTCATTACCAAAATCCTAATATTGTTACAGGTGTCTTAGCTTATACCGATCAAGATGAATTAATTCTTTGTAAAAGATCTATCGAACCTAGGCATGGTTTTTGGACTTTGCCTGCTGGCTTCTTGGAAAATGGTGAATCGATTGAAGAAGGAGCTTTAAGAGAAACAATGGAAGAAGCCAAACTTCAAGTCTCAGATGTGAAACTTTTTACAATTTTAAGTGTTCCGCATATTAACCAAATTTACACATTTTTTACTGGAAAAGTAGTAAATGATGACTTTGGCCCTACACCAGAAAGCTCTGAAGTTGAACTCTTTAAGTTTGACGATATACCATGGTCTGAATTAGCTTTTCCGACAGTAATTAAAACATTGAAATTATTTCTTGAGCATGGAGACGATAAGGTCATTAATGAAACTCTAAAACCAAGAGTTTAATTTTTCTTTGCATACTGATAAGCATTATCAAACATTTTGAACCATGGTGAATGAATACCCCATTCCTTTGGGGCCCATGAATATTGTTTTGTAAGATAAGTTCTTTCAGGATGTGGCATCATAATCATTATTCTGCCATCGTTATTGCATACGCCTGCAGCACCTTGAGCTGAACCATTAGGATTAAATGGATAATGCATAGTGACGGCGTGATTTGGATCAACATACCTTGCTACAATATTCTCTTCGTCTTCGCTAAATACTGCCTTCCCTTCCCCATGTGAAACCATGACCGGAATCACACTTCCCTCCATACCTTTGAGGAAAATTGAAGAACTATTTTCTATTTTCAATTGCACAAGACGACACTCGTATTGATCGGAATCATTTTTCATGAATCTTGGCCAATTAGCTGCACCAGGTATAATTTCCTTAATTCCAGAAACAAACTGACATCCATTACATATACCAAGTCCAAAATTCTTATCGTTAGATAGAAAATCGCTAAAGATCTTCCTAATTTTTCGGTTAAAAAGAATGGTATTAGACATGCCAGAACCTGCACCTAAAACATCTCCATAGGAGAAACCTCCTGGTACAATTAAACCCCTGTAAGAATCTAGGTCTTTTATACTCGAGCCAAACTCACTCATATGCACGTCCTTAACTTCAAAACCTGCCTCCATTAGAGCTGCAGCCATGTCATATTGACCATTAATGCCTTGTTCTCGTATTAATGCTATCTTGGGACGTTTTCTAAAAAGGTTTTTATCTGGCTTTGGAACTACAAAATTGATTTCAGGCGTTAAAAATTTATCAAAATTTTCGTACGCCTCTTTTTCTGCAAGTGCTGCATCTTCTGAATCTCTAATTTTTTGTATTTCATGGCTTACTTTGCTCCATTGATTAAATAAAGTAGTTAAATCTTCTGAAAAAACTTTCTCCTTGAAGCAATTTATATTGATTTTTTTCTTGTCATTTTTCTTAGCTATATTTTCAAAAAATAGTTCTTTCTCATTTAAATAATTTCTCACTGATTCTAATTTTTCATTTTTCACTTCTATTACTAACCCTATCTCCTCTGAGAAGAGTTTTGGTACAAGTTGTTCTTTATCTGAATAATCTAAATTAATATCTAGTCCTTGGTTACTGCAAAGAGCCATTTCTATTAAGGAGGTAATTAGACCTCCATCTGAAATGTCATGCAAAGCTTCAATAAAATCTTTATCAAGAAGTTCTTGTGTTGCTTCAAACAATACCTTGAATTGATTTGCATCATCAATATCCGGCGTTGCTCCACCATAAAGTTTAAAACTTTGATAGAGAGCACTTCCTCCCAATCGATATTTGTCAGAGTGTGCCCATAAATGCAACAAAGTAGTATCTGAATCTGATAATTCGGGAGTTACAGATTTATTTAAATCATTCACATTGGAAAAAGATGAAATATTCAGCGTCATTGGCGATGTAACTGTATGTTCTGATTGTCCCTCTTTCCAATTCACTTTCATCGAGAGAGAGTCTTTTCCTACTGGTACAGATACATTTAAACTATCAGCCATATTTGCCAAAGCCTGAACTCCACGCACTAAATCTCCTTTTTCATCTGCTGTTTTAGTCGAACTCATCCAATTTGCAGAAAAACTTATTTTATTTAAAGCATCATGCTTTACTCCAGATATGTTTGTAATTGCCTCAGCTAAAGCCATTCGGCATGATGCTTCAGGGTTTTCAATAGCAATATTTGGCTTTTCTCCAATAGAAAAGACCTGGCCTGAAACAGTCCCATAATCATCAAGAGTAGCTGCATAATCTGAAACAGGTATTTGTCGGTTACCAATTAACTGATCTCTGAATACAAGTCCATTGACTGTTCTATCGCCGATGGTTATCAGGAACTTTTTTGAACCGACTGCAGGATAATTTAAAACATTAAAAATTAATGATTGCAGGTCACTTGATGGCAAATCCTCTCTAGCAGTAGAACGATCATAATTCTGGGCAATTAAATCTGGTAGGGGAATTTCTCCAAATAAATCATCAAGATGTAGATTAACAATTTCATCTTCATGAAATTTAATTTTTATAATTTTATCTTCTGTCAGATAGCCAGCTATTGAGAATGGGCATCGCTCTTTTCGACAAATATCTTCAAGAGCTCTTAGTTTTTTCATTGGAATTGTAAATACATATCTTTCTTGGCTTTCGTTGCACCATAACTCCATAGGGCTCATTGTTTGATCAGCTGAATCAATATTTTCAAGATTTATTTCAACTCCTAAGTTTGTATCCTTAGCTAATTCCGGGATAGCGTTTGAAATTCCACCTGCGCCAACATCATGTATAAATGTGATAGGGTTCTTAGATGATCTCTCATTAAATTTATCTAGAACTTGTTGAGCTCTTCTTTGCATTTCAGGATTTGATCGTTGTACAGAGGCAAAATCTAAATCTGCATTATCATTCGTTTTTTTGGTAGAACTTGCTGAACCGCCACCTAATCCAATCAACATCGCTGGTCCACCCAAGACTATGACAACATCACCGGCTTTAGGAACACCTTTTTTAATCTGTACCTCTTTAATTGATCCAATACCACCTGCCAACATAATAGGTTTATGAAATCCAAGGTCTTTGTACTCAAGCGTGCGAAAGTAACCGAAAATCGCTGGCCTTCCAAATTCATTGTTATATGAGGCCGAACCAATTGGAGCATCAATTAGAATATTCTTTGGGGAGGCTAAAAAGTCTGGTTTATTTTCATCATCTTCCCAAGCCTCTAATCTATTTCCCAACCTTAGATGAGAAAGACATAAACCCATAAATCCAGCTTTTGGTCTTGCCACTCTTCCTGTTGCAGTACAATCTCTTATCTCACCCCCAGAACCAGTAGCAGCTCCCTCAAAAGGTGAAATACCTGTTGGGTGGTTATGGGTTTCTACTTTAATTGTTGTATCAACTTCTCCCTTATAATTTTTGTATTTACTATCTCCACCCACTTCCAGCATGCTTTTCCCGTTAGCTTTTATAACAGCTGAGTTATCATGATAAGCAGAAAGAATATGCTTCATGTCCTTTTTTGTAGTAGATTTAATCGCCTCGAAAAGTGAGTCATGGCTAAATGGAATGTCAGTTTTCCATTTTGAGCGAAAAATTTTATGTCTACAGTGCTCAGAATTTATTTGAGAAAACATCATTAGTTCAGCATCAGTAACTGGTCTATTTAATTTTTGAAAAAGTTTATTTAAATAAGATTTTTCAACATCATTTAAAGCCAAACCCAGATCGTCATTAAGTTTATCTAGAAGAGAGTTGTTTTTATGAATATCATATATTTCCAGTTTTTTTCTTTGGGCTTCTCGAAAAATTTTTTTTGCTTCAGTTAGGCTTATAAAATATGACTCAGTCATCTTATCGAAAGATTTTTTTAAAATTTTTTCTTTATCAACAGCGTCAAATGCCTTAAATCTTTCTAATCGATGCACAGACTTGATGCCAACGTTCTTAAAAATATCCTGTGCCTTACTAGACCATGAGCTTTGTGTACCAATTCTAGGTGTGATGATTAAATTCGGAACAAAGGTCACTTCATTAGCGGATAATAAAGCTTTAACTTTTTCTAACTCTTTTTTCTCGATCTTTTTATCGAGATGCATAGCAAAAATATATTTATTCGATTTTAGAGGAGAACTTTTTCCGAATATCTTTGATTCTTTTGAGCTTGTAAAAACATTGTCGCCTTCAAGAAAGATAATTTTTTGGGACATCATGCTTTATTGATTAAAACTTTTTCCTTTAATTCTTTTATCAAATCTCTATACATAGCTGCTTGTTCAAAATCTAAATCTTTTGCTGAGGATTTCATTAATTTTTCAAGCTTTTTTATTTCTTTGCCAATGTTATGGTAATTAACTTTTGACACATCATACAGATTAGAATCAGCATTAGTTTGATTTTTTTCTTTTTTCAAAGATCTTGCACCTTCCATGACATCTTTAATTTTTGACGTTGCAGTTTTAGGAGTAATCTTATTTTCTTTATTAAATTTTCTTTGTATTTCTCTTCTTCTACTGGTTTCATTTAGTGCTCTTTCAATTGAGCCTGTGACTTTATCGGTATAAAGAATCGCCTTGCCTTCTAAGTTCCTTGCTGCTCGACCTATAGTTTGAATCAGTGAACCTTCTGATCTAAGAAATCCCTCTTTATCTGCATCTAGAATGGCAACTAGTCCAACCTCCGGGAGATCCAAACCTTCTCTTAGTAAATTAATTCCTACTAAAATATCAAAAACTCCCAATCTTAAATCTCTTAGGATCTCAACTCTCTCAACTGAATCTATATCCGAATGCATATATCTTACTTTCAGTCCTTTCTCATGCATAAACTCAGTTAAATCCTCGGCCATTTTTTTGGTAAGGGTGGTTATTAATGTTCTGAAGCCTTTGGCAGTAGTTTTATTTGCCTCCTCCAACACATCTTCAACTTGATGTTTTGCTGGTTTAAGTTCAACTTCGGGGTCAATAAGCCCTGTTGGCCTCACTAATAATTCAACTTGACTATCACTATATTCTTTTTCCCATCTCCCCGGTGTCGCTGAAACGAAAACTCGTTGAGGAGCTAATTTATCCCACTCTTCAAATCTTAAAGGCCTGTTATCTAGGGCGCTTGGCAATCTAAAACCATAATCAACTAAGGTTTCTTTTCTTGACCTATCACCTTTAAACATTCCTCCTATCTGAGGAACTGAAACATGAGATTCATCAACAAATACGATGGCGTTTTTTGGAATGTAATCAAATAGACATGGCGGTGCTTCGCCTGGTTTTCTGCCCGATAAGTATCTGGAATAATTTTCAACACCATTGCAATAACCGAGTTCAGCCATCATTTCTAAATCATAGTTTGTTCTCTCTTCCAGCCTTTGAGCCTCGAGTAATTTATTATTAGCTTTAAGCTCTACTAATCTATGCTCAAGTTCTATTTTGATATCTTCAAGTGCTTGATTGATTGTATTTTGCGGTGTCACATAATGAGTCTTAGGAAAAATACTTACTCTCGGCATTTCTTTTATAAGTGCACCGGTAAGAGGGTCAAAAAATGATATTTCCGAAATTTTATCGAATTCCAATTCTATTCTTACCGCCTCTTTTTCTGCTTCTGCTGGAAAAATGTCAATACAATTACCTCTGACTCTGAAATTACCTCTTTGGAAATCAAGATCATTTCGAGAATATTGCATGGTTGCAAGTTGTCGTAAAATATCACGCTGATTTATTACCTCTCCTCTACTCAAGTTTAAAACCATTTTTAGATAAGATTCGGGTGCCCCTAAGCCATAAATGGCAGAAACTGAAGCAACTACAATTGTATCTTTGGCTTCAATGAGTGCTTTAGTAGCAGAAAGCCTCATTTGCTCAATATGTTCATTAATATTGGCATCTTTTGCTATGTAAGTATCTGAAGATGGTACGTATGCTTCCGGTTGGTAATAGTCGTAATAAGAAATGAAGTATTCCACCCTATTGTCTGGAAAAAAATCTTTGAATTCTCCATATAGTTGTGCAGCTAAAGTTTTATTTGGAGCCATAATTATTGCTGGCCTTTGAGTTTCCTCTATTACCTTCGCAATGGTATAAGTTTTTCCGGATCCCGTTACACCTAATAGTGTTTGATTTAATAATCCATCATTGAGATTCTTAGCAATTTTTTCTATTGCTTGAGGTTGATCGCCTTTTGGATCAAAATCGGAAACTACTTTAAAGCCTGACATTGTTTTTTATTTCTTAATAGTTGTATATAATTCCAAGTTCGTTCCCCGATAGCTCAGTTGGTAGAGCAACTGACTGTTAATCAGTGGGTCACTGGTTCGAGCCCAGTTCGGGGAGCCACTTTCCTTAAAAAGCACTTGGTGATATTGTAAACGTAATCATGAGCAAACTTAGGGAACTTTTAACAAACTTTATTATTTTTTTCCTTCTAATCTACTGCTTGTTGCAATCTTTTATCCCAGTTTTTGGATATACATTTCTATTACCATTTAATTTAATTGAAATAGCCGATCAAAATTTTAACTTTTCACGATTACTTCTTATAAAGTCTGCATCACTTTTTACAATGGCATTATTTATAATTAACTATTCAAGACATAAGAGACCACTGTCTGCGATTGCTCCAGTTGTTGTTATATGTTATTCCCTTGTTTTTTTTGAGATACTTTTTCATTTCACTGTTGCGAAATTTACAAGTTATACAACATCACCAGCTCTAGTAATTTTCTTCATACTTACAGGCGGCCTTTTGCACTACAGAAATGTAAAGGATGCAAAAACTATATTTAAAAACTAAGCAATAAAAAGTCTATTCGTCTTCAACGTTGAATAGTTTGTTATATATACTCCATTGATCATCAATTTTTATTAATGACAATGTATCGAGAA
>Ga0207985_1000463_pt1 | contig 11139 bp, 10 predicted proteins | sample ETNtaG_3_FD_185761 | JGI IMG/M metagenome (GOLD analysis project Ga0207985, IMG submission 185761) | Marine microbial and viral communities from oxygen minimum zone, Eastern Pacific Ocean - ETNP201302SV84 (SPAdes) (version 2) | ecosystem: Environmental > Aquatic > Marine > Unclassified ...
AAAATAGTACCCCCGGAAGGACTCGAACCTACAACCAAGGGCTTAAAAGGCCCCTGCTCTACCATTGAGCTACGGAGGCAAAACTAGGCTAAAATATAAGTCATAAAATTTAAATTAATACTCTTAAAAAGTCATTTTGAAAATTTTTTTTTCAAAATTGAAATAAAAAATATTGACCAATTGAAAAAATTATTATTACCTTGGGGTAGTCTAAAATTAGATTATTGTAAGCAAATACAAGCAATCGGAAAGGCTCTGGGGTTGGCGCTACAGAGCCTTTTTTGTTTCCATAAAGTGTTGTATTTTCTGTTCTATTTGAAAATTGGGGGCGACCGGTTTCGACATTTTAGAACGGAATTTTAGATTGCATGTAGAGCTTAGTACCTCTTAAAACTTCTAACCTATATTAAGTGCCGATAATGGCCAAATGGCTTTTGCTTAATTGCTAAAGCCCATCATCAGTAGACGTTTCTCATCGTTCGCTGAATGGTGTCATAAAAATGAGATAGTTTATTTTTCTGCTTCAGTTAAATAAATGAAACCTTAGAAGATTGCTGCTTAATTGTTTGTTCTTGTACAATTATTTAGTGAAACATGATCAAGAAACTAAACATGTAGACGTCTATTTTTTCTCTACTTTGGACGGGAGTTCGAATCTCCCCGCCTCCACAAAAATTATCAAATTCTGTCAGGATAATCTGATATTATTCCATCGACATTTAATTTTTTCATATACTCAATTGTATCTTCATCATTAACTGTCCATGTATAAACTTTAAAACCATTATTTTTAATTTTTCTGACTGTTTTTTCATTCAATAGTTCATAATTAGGGTGAATTGCTTGAGCATTAATTTTTTTTGCAAATTTAATAGCTTCATTAATACTAATTGACTTACTGACTAACACCCCCACAGGAATGTTGTTATTTTCAGTTCTAAATTTTTCTAACTCATTCCAATTAAAACTTGAAATAATAAAATGCTCCATTTTCCAAATATCCGTCATTAAAAAATCTTCTATAACTTTTGATGTCTGGACTGATGTGTTAGAACCTTTAAGCTCAATATTTATTAAAAGAGGATTTTCAATTTTTGTTAGAACATCTTTCAATGTTGGAATTCTGTATTTACCATCAACTAAAAAGCTTTCAAGTTCTTCAATGGTTAGATCCTCAATTTTACCAGACTTTCCTGTAAGTTTTTGAAGGTCTTTATCATGAAATAATACTAGCTCACCACTTTTGCATTGAAAAATATCTATTTCAATACCATAAACACCCAACTCAATTGCCTTATTTATAGATTCTAAAGTATTTTCTGCAAGATAACCTTTTGCTCCCCGGTGGCCGATACTTTGAACATGATAATTTGAACATGAATTCATTATCATAAAAAATAAAAAAAATACACTAAAATAAATTAATTTTTTAATTCTGATATCCTAATCATCAGTTTGTATTTATTATTTCAGAAACAGCTCTTAAACCTGAAAATAATGCTCCTTGCATCCATCCTCTATCATTTGATGAATGTTCACCTGCAAAATGAATATGACCCTCAACCTGCGATATGCTTTCATTTAAATTTTCATTTTGAGATGTAGTTGGAGATGCCCAAGCACCTTTTGACCATTCATCAAGAACCCATGATTTTGATACTCCTGAATCAAAGTTATTGATTGAGCCCTCAAAAATATTTTCCCATCTATTTAGAACAGCAGTATTACGGTCACTTTCATTTAAAATATCCATATCCTCTGCAGCAGACCACCTAAGATAAGACATTAGAATACCAGTATTACCTGACATATCCCAACTGGGTTGCCAAATTTCTTCAGGTAGATCAGTATTTCCCCAGCCATTCAATGATTCATTCTCCCAAAACCTATTTTTAAATTGAATGTATATTCTTGTAGCAGGAGCATATCTAAATCCACCATTCATTGCTGATTGTTTCTCGGTTGATAGTGCAGGAGAAAAATTTATTTTATTCAATACTGTAAGAGGAACGGTACATAGAACTTTATCTGCTTCAAATTGAGTGCCACCTGCGTTTACAATAACTTTTTCGCTATTTTGAGTTATTGAGCTTACTGCATTACCTAAAAATATTTTATTTGAAAGTTCACTTGAGCTTGCAAATGCATTAGTAAGCTGATCAGACCCACCACGAATTTTAAGATAATTTTTTCTGATTGTAGAGCCATATGAAGTATTAAGATAAGTGGAATTGTCTATTATTGATCTATTGCCACCTGTAAAGTCTACATAATTACCATTAGTAGCATAGAAAGGATCAAGCGATAAATTAAAGTGGTTTGCATAAGCTATAGTTAAATCGTGACTTGGCTTAATTCTAGCAGCGCCTCCTTCAACATAATGGTTATTTGAAAAAGGAGATCTTATTGTTAAAACTCGTCCACCAATCCTATCTCTTGCTTCCAGTATCGTGACATCATAACCTGCAATTGAAAGCTCATATCCAGCTACAAGTCCAGATATTCCTGCGCCTATGATAACAATTTTTTTGTTGTTTTGATCACTGTTAGGGTCATCTGGTGAATTTGTGTCTTCAATACCTTGAAGCATATCATTATCCTCACATGAAATTATATAAGAGGCACCTAGGGATAATATCAAACTTTTTTTTATAAATTCTCGCCTTGAAAAATCAGACATCTCTACATTCTTTCTGGAGCACTTATTCCAAGAATTGTTAGTCCATTTGTCAAAATGATTTTTGTAGCTTCACATAGTTTTTTTCTTGCATATGATAACTCGAGATTCTGAGAATTTATTACTTTGTGGTTACCATAAAACTTATGGTATGCTGCGGCAACTTCTTCTAGGTATGTTGCGATTTTTCTAGGCTCAAGAGACTTAAGGACCTCATCCATTTTATTTGGAAATTCTGATAATAATTTTGCTAATGCAATTTCATCTTTTTCTTTTAAAAGAGTAAAATCAACTTTTACTTTTTCTGATATTTCTTTATCATATCTCGTTAATAAATTTGATATTCTCGCATTAGCATATTGAAGATAATATACTGGATTTTTTTCAGACTCATCCTTAGCTAAATCTAAATCAAAATCTAAATGACTATTTGCTCCTCTCATAATAAAGAAATACCTAATTATATCGGAGCTTAATTGATCTTTTAGTTCGTCAAGCGTTATAAAGTTAGCTTTTCTAGTGGACATTTTAACAATTTCTCCACCTTTCTTTATTGTTACAAATTGATGTATTACTACTTTTATGTGAGAAGTTTTTTTATCAAGACATTTTAGTCCTAATATTACGTCTGGGTATGTGTCAATATGATCAGCCCCAAAAATATCTACTATTAAATCAAATCCTCTATCAACCTTGTCTGCGTGATATGCAATATCAGGTAATCTATAAGTTGGCTCACCAGAGCTTTTGACTAAAACTTTATCTTCTTCTTTTCCTAAGGCAGAAGTTTTAAACCATACTGCACCATCTTTTTCATATGACAAGTCTTTTTCTTTTAATTTTTTAAGAACATTATCAATGGCACCGTTCTTGTAAAACGCACCTTCTTTTGAAAAAACATCAAATTTGATACCAATACTATCTAAAGTATTTCTAATATTTGAAAAAATTTCTTTTTCTGTAAAATCTCTAAAAATTGAATTATTTTTTTCTAAATTTTTGCCATGATTGTCCACTATTTTCGATGCAATTTCATCTAGGTAGGTTCCAATGTATCCATTTTCAGGCATTTCTACATCCTTGCCAATTTGTTGCGCATATTTTGCATAACACGATTCTGCAAGAACCCTCATTTGTTTACCGGCATCATTATAATAATATTCTCTTGTTACATCATATCCATTCCAAGTCAAGATATTTGAAACCATATCACCCAGAATAGCTTGTCTGCCATGACCAACTGTTAGAGGACCAGTTGGATTACAACTAACAAATTCAACATTTGCTGATTTATTTAATTTCTCCTTTTTACCAAAATTTTTGGCATCCTTCAAAATTTGATTTAGTATACCAAGGTAATAATTATTTGAAATATGAAAATTTATAAAACCTGGCGAAGATGCACTTATTTTAAAAATATTGCTGTTATTATTTTTATGCTCAGCAATATTGTTTGCAATTTCAATTGGAGCTTTTTTTAGTTTTTTTGCTAATTTAAGAGCAATATTTGATGAATAGTCTCCAAAACCATCTTGATTGTTAACATTAATACTCCAATCCTCAAATTCAATATTATTTTTTGTAAGAAAATCTTGCAGAAATCCGTTCATCATTTTTTTCAATTTCATACTTTTACTTCCTTTGCATCAAACCATATTCTTTCTAAGTCGTAGTAAGATCTCATTTCTTCAAAAAATACATGCACAACTATATCAACATAATCTAAGATAATCCAAGTACCATTTTCGTATCCCTCCGTTTTCCATGGATTTTCATTAATGTTATCTTTGATATTATCAGCAATAGCTTTTACTTGTATTAAATTTTGAGCAGAACAAACAACAAAATATTCTGAAAGTGAGGTTATATCAGAAACATCTAAAGCGACAATATTCTCAGCTTTTTTATCATCTGCTAATGAAACAATTTTTTTAAGTAGTGGTTTTGAACTCATTTATTCAAGTTAAGAAACTCTTGATAGTCTTTACCAATAATTATTTGAATATCTTCATTTGGATTGAGAGTTGTATCAAATTCAACATTACCTGCATTAATATTTGTATCCATTATGGTAAGTAAATTTTCAATATTGGGATTATCTTTTGTCAAAATAATAATAGTGGTCATTGCGTAATCAAAATTGTCCGCATTTTCAATTCTAGTTACTTGCAGACCATACCTATTTGTAAGGATATTACCGTACGAATTACCTACGCCACTTACACCGCAACCGTTTAGAACCGCTATCCTCAAAGTTTGAGATGAATAATCCTCAAATAACTTAATTTTATTTTCATTTAATTTAGGATTATTGATTGAAGATAAACCTTTAGTTGGATTTTGTTGATTAAGATACAAATTAAATGAAAAAACAAATCCAAGAATTACTAAAAATAAAGAACCTATTACTATATTTAAGAAGTAATTCAAGATTCAAGCTCATTTAATTGTTCAGTTGTATTTATTCCTAATACTTCGTCCGAATTTTCAATTTTAATAGCTTTAATTTGCATATTAGATTTTTGAGCCAACCCAATTGCGTCAGTTAGATAATATTCTTTGGAGGCATTGTTTGTTTTAATGTTATTTAAAATTTCAAATACTTCAGGAATCTTAAAAATATATATACCAGGATTCCATTCTTTGATCTTTTTTTCATAATCGTTACAGTCTTTTTCTTCCACTATTTTTAACAGGTTGCCATTTTTATCTCTTATTATTCGCCCATATCCTGTAGGATCGTCAATTTCTGCAGTAATTAAAGTTAAATCGCGATTATTCATAACATGATTATCCACAATTGGTTGAAGCGTTGATGCTTTGATATTTGGAACATCACCATATAAAATTAAAATATGACCTTTTTCATTTTTTAATAATTCCTCTGTTTGTAAAACAGCATGCCCTGTTCCAAGCTGATCTTTTTGAGTGACATATTTGAGATTAACTCTATTTTCGGTATGTGAGATAACTTGATCTTTTTTAAATCCTACTATTAGTATTGATTCCAGTGGATTAAGGAGTTCACTTTCATCAAGCACATAATCTAAAAGAGGCTTGCTATTGAGCTTGTGTAATACTTTAGGTAAATCAGAGTTCATTCTGGTACCTTTTCCTGCTGCTAAAATAACAATTCTTAATTTATTATTCATTAATCTCCTTGTTTAAAAAAGGTATATTTCTTTTTCTTATAATGCCACCACCAAAACAAACCCCATTTTTATCGTACAAAACAATTGATTGTCCAGTAGTTATTGCTTTAATCTTATCATTAAATTTAATATAACATTGACCTTGTTTAGATGATAAAATTTGGCATGAGTGATCAATGTCACGATACCTTACTTTAGCATTACATTTAAGTGGAATTTTTTTTTGGATATCTAAATTCCAAAACATTTTGTCTGCTATTATTTCATCAGAAAATAAAGCAGGATGATTTGACCCTTGTGCAACATAAACAATATTATTATCAATATCTTTATTAACAACATACCATGGCTTGTCAAATGCAGATTCACGCGCACCAATCCCTAGACCTTTTCTCTGACCAACTGTAAAATACATATGTCCATTATGAGCACCAATCTCTTCTCCATCAACTGTTATGATTTTACCTTTATTGGATTTCAAAAACTGACTAACAAAATCATTATATTTTCTATCACCAATAAAGCAAATTCCAGTACTATCTTTTTTCGATGCATTAATTAAATTATTTTCTTGAGCAATTTTTCTTATATCTTTTTTAAGAATATCCCCCAAGGGAAACTCTATATTTTCTAGAATTTCACTAGATAATTGATAAAGAAAATAAGATTGATCTTTTGAAGAATCTAAGGCTTTGCATATAGAATAATTATTTTCAGTTCTTACTATTTTTGCATAATGACCTGATGCAATTTTTGTAGCTCCAATTTCCTTTGCATATTTTTGAAATACATCAAATTTTATTTCTTTATTACATAGTACATCAGGGTTAGGAGTTAGTCCATTTTTATGATCCTCTAAGAATTGATTAAAAACACGTTCTTTATATTCTTTTGTATAGTTGATTTTTTTTAAAGAAATATTGAGTTGATTACAAACATTCAATGCATCACCATAATCATCTTCAGCGTTGCAAATAGCATTTTTATCATCCCAATTTTTCATAAAAATTCCATGAACTTCAAAACCTTTATTTTGTAACAAAAATGCTGCGACGGAGCTATCAACTCCTCCACTCATACCTAAAACTATTTTTTCTTTTTTCATTTTTATTACATTGCTATCTTAATAAAAAAATTTATGACTTCAAATCAATCACATAAAGCAGTTGTTTTTGGATCAATAAGTATTGATAAAATTGTCAACAAGCATGGGATTTTTACCAATGTTCTTGGTGGTTCAGCTGCTTATGCACTTCTCGCTAATAAAAAAAATACATGTGAATTGGTTGGTGTTGTGGGAGATGATTTTCATCCAACACATTTCAATTTTCTTTCTGACCATTCACTTTCTACTGATTCTTTAACTCGTTTGGAGGGTAATACTTTTTGCTGGGGAGGTGAGTACAAAGATGACTTTTCATCTAGAGAGACTTTGTATGTTGACCCTGGAGTATCAGAATCATATATACCTAAATTATCTAATCTTGTAAAAAATTCCCCTTTTCTCTTGTTGGGGAACACAGCACCACATTTGCAAATTGAGTTATTAAATCAAATGCAGGCAAGGCCCTTTGTGTTATTGGATACTTTTAAACTTTATATTGATATAGCAAACAAGGAACTCAAAGATCTAGTTAAGAGGGTAGATTTGTTTTGCATAAATTTTAATGAAGCAAGAGCTCTATCAGAAATGGATGGTTCAGATCTGTTAAGCATGTCTAGAAGAATTTTAGATCTTGGTCCAAAAAGTTTAATTATAAAAGATGGAGAAAATGGATCCCATTATTTTGATTCGAAAAATCATTTTTCGATTAAAGCCTTCCCTATAAATGAAGTGATTGATACAACAGGAGCTGGAGATGCATATATTGGAGGTATTTTGATGGGTAAAATGAGTGGAATGAGTATTTTTGACGCAATGAAAATGGGAGCAGTAACAGCATCCTTCTGTATTGAAGGGGTAGGGGTGGAAGGTCTTCTTAAAATAAATGATTTAGAATTTGATAAGCGTCTTGCATGGATGAATGCTAACCATACTTCTTGAAAACTCTTTATAATAACACTAACTTGATAATCAAACATAAGGAGAACTATTATAATGACTTACATTAAAAATTTTATAGCTTTAACAATACTAGCAACAACTTTATTTGCAGGCCAAGCACTTGAATCGGCCAAAATTAGAATCAAAGACAAAGAATGGGGAGAGGCTGAAAAATACTTATTAGAAGCATTAAACCATCCAAAAGATAAATGGGAAGCTGCATTTCACTTAGGAGATAAGATTTACCCAAGAAAGCAAGATTGGTCATCTGTTAAAAAGTATATGGATGTTGCAAGAACAGCTCCAAATAATTTAAAGATTCGTCCAACTAGAAATGATAGAAAAATATCAATCGAGCAAGCGGTTACAGCTTCGATTACAAAAAGCTATAATTTAATTTATTATAAAGCTTCAGGTTTTTTGGCACTATTAAATAGAGCCTCAAGCGCTGAGCAGAGAGATGCATTAGTAGATCAGGCTATTCAAACCTCTTTAGATGCAAAGGAATTAGATCCATCACAGCCAGGTTCATACGCATTGGCTGCTCTTTATTCTTCAGTAAAAGGTGACAAAGAAAATACAATCAAATATTTAGATATGGGCCTAAGCTTAGAAGACATTCCAGAAGATACAAAGATAGCACTTCTTGTTAGCGCTGGACAAAGCGTTGTTAGGCTAGGAGAATTCGAAAAAGGTTTAGGGTATTATGAGCAAGCATTAGCTATGGATCCTGATGAGCCTACAGCATTAAAAAGCTTAGGAGCATTATACCTGGCACAAGATAATTTTGATGCTGCTTTAACAAATCTTGATATGGCTATTGAAAAGACTAACGATGACAAAGAGCTTGTAGACTTATTTTTCAATAGAGGTTTAGTTTATTTGAAAATGGAAAATTTCGAAGAAGCTGAATATAATTTTGAAGAAGCATATTTCTTAGCTCCAGATGATGTTGAAGCGTTATTGGGTTTAGCTAAGGCTTTAGAGCAGGCTGAGAGATGGAGAAAATCAAGAAATTACTATATGGAATTAATTGATAAAAATCCAAATGACCCTCAGTATTACTACGGTGTTTACAGAACATACTTTGGCGAAGGTCGTCTTGAAGATGCTCAAGAATATTTGAACAAAGCTACTGCTTTGAGAAATGCTAATTAAAGAATTTTTAGTTAATACCTAAAGAAGTCCCAGTACTAAGTTCGTAAAACTGTACAACAGTTTCGACTAGCATTGTTCCTAAAGCAATGTATCCGTAAGGACTATCTCGATGATCTATATAAGGAGTTGAAAATTCAATAGCACCCATACTCGAATTTACATTATTGCTGTATCTTGACACCGTGTACCCACCAGGATTATAATCGTCACTTTGGGGAGCTGGAATTGTTGGGCTAGGGGTAACATCAAAAGTATAATAGATTGGTTTGCAACAATTAAGCTCCATCATTTTTTTACCCATACTATCAAACCCTCTTACCGAATCACTGAACTGAGCATTAGATATTGCAGAAATGGCACTAATGCTTGATTGCGAAGCTAGATTATCGATATATGCATTTGAGTTGTTTAAATCATCTTTGGATATTAAATATCCAATTTCAACGACACCATTATTATCATCTTTATGTGCTGATAAATTAACTAAAATTCCCACACCAAAATTTGCTTCAGTAGAATCAACTGCAGCTTGTATATAATTATGATAACGATTATAGTGTGCAATTGCATTATTATTTTGGGCTCCAACTTCAATGCTTGAATCAGGATCTAATCTTGAGCGATTGATGTTGTTTATAATTATATGAGGGAAGAGCCCATTAGAGCCGTTGCTTGTAAAAGTATTATAAAAGTATTCAGCAATTCCTAAAGTGTTTTCAGCTTTTTTAATTTCTCCTGTACGGTCTGGTATTGATGTTGGCATAATATCACCATCATGGGGAACAGTAATAATAATAGGTGTGTTTCCGACATAATATTGTATATTACCTCCAAGATCTGACACTACTTCCCCAGGTGTATATGTTACAACCGGCGTAGGCAATACAGACTGTGTAGCTCTATTTGAATCCCCACAACCAATAAAAAATAATAATAATAAAATTAAACTAGTACGTAATACCATCTGAAATTTCTCCATTTCCCCTCCAGTCAACTCCTGTATAGAATTGCCCATCTTTATACATTATACCATGTGCTCTTGCTAAAAAATAATTACCACTTTCTACATTACCATCTTCAAATTTATGATTTAGCTTTTTGAGTTCATCTATTTGATTAGCACTTAACGATGGTAAAAACTCATTGAATTCTTCATTCAAATTATTTGCTCCTTCATATCTGATAACATCCGGAATCCACTGTGAATGAGTTCTACCTAGATTAATAGCATCTTGAACATCTAGATTATGATCAACTACACTAATTATGACTTGCAAAACTGCAGTAATAATTCTGGAGCCTCCAGCAGCTCCTACTGTCATTAGTGAGTTCCCTTCAGGATCTAAAACAATTGTAGGAGACATTGAACTTAGCGGTCTTTTAGCTGGTTTTATTGAATTTGCTTCATAACCAATTAAACCAAATGCATTTTGAACTCCTGGAGAAGTTGCAAAATCATCCATTTCGTTATTTAAAAGAAAACCAGCACCATCTACTATTTTCTTGTTTCCATACGAAAGATTAATTGTTGTAGTTATACCAACTGTATTACCAAACTTATCCATAGCTGAATAATGAGTAGTTTCCATTGATTCTGGTATTGTAGTTCCAGCAGCGATTTCACCACTTGGAGTAGCTTTATCCATTGAAACTAGTTCCAATCTTTTTTTTGCATACTCTTTAGATACTAGCATTGGGATTGGGCTTGGATAAAAATCTGGGTCTCCTAAGTGTATTGCCCTATCTGCATATGCTAACCTTTGAATTTCAGTGAGCATATGAACAAATTGTGTAGAGTTTCGTTCCATAGATGATACATCAAAATTTTCTAGCATATTTAACATTTGGACTATTAAAGGACCGCCAGAGCTTGGCGGGCCCATAGACGCAATTGTATATCCTCTATAAGTTCCAATAATTGGATCTCTATAAACTGAATCATATTGCTCTAAATCCTTATGTGAAATCAAACCATTATTAGCTTTCATTTCATTTACAATTAGGTCTGCTGTTTTACCTTTATAAAATCCATCCCTACCTTTTTTTGCTATTCTTTTTAAAGTTTCTGCTAAATCTTTTTGATAAATGATATCACCTTGCTTCCATTG
>Ga0207985_1000465_pt1 | contig 11121 bp, 9 predicted proteins | sample ETNtaG_3_FD_185761 | JGI IMG/M metagenome (GOLD analysis project Ga0207985, IMG submission 185761) | Marine microbial and viral communities from oxygen minimum zone, Eastern Pacific Ocean - ETNP201302SV84 (SPAdes) (version 2) | ecosystem: Environmental > Aquatic > Marine > Unclassified ...
TGCTAACTTATCTCCAAAACCATATGGCTTATCAAGAATTCTTGTTACATCTCTAATTACTCCTTTCGCTGCCATTGTTCCAATAGTCCCAATTTGTGCGACAGACTTTTCACCATATTTATTTTTTACATAATCAATAACGTTATCTCTTCCTTCAATACAAAAATCAATATCAAAGTCAGGAAAAGACATCCTCTCCGGATTTAAGAATCTTTCAAAAATAAGTCCATACTTTAATGGATCAAGCTCTGTTATTGATAATACATATGCTACAAGTGATCCTGCACCTGATCCTCTTCCAGGTCCCACAGGAATATAATTTTGCTTTGCCCATTTAACAAAATCCATAACTATAAGAAAATACCCTGGATAGTCTTTTTCTGTAATTATCTTTAATTCAGATGCTAGCCGCTTTCTATAAACATCTTTGTCTAGTTTTTCATTCTCTTTTAGATATTCCTCCAGCCTTTCTTTTGAAATATTCTCAAGATGTTGGGCTAATGAAATTTCTTCCTCTATTTGATAAGAAGGAAGAAAATACTCTTCCTCACTAAGAAAAACATTGCATTGCTTTGCAATTTTAAAGGTATTGAGCAGTAAATCTTCCTTATGAATAGATTTCATTTCATCAAAAGTCTTGAAGTATTGCTCTTTAGAGCAGCTTGGGTTTTCCATCTCACTTCTTAGATGTGTTCCTTTATTTATAGCTACTTTTGCTTGATGATTTAAGTAATCATTTTGTTTAATGAAATGCACATCATTTAATGCAACAGTATGAATATTCTTTTCTGAGCAAAATTTTATTAAATTTGAAGAATTTTCATCATATGCATTTTCAGAATAATTCGTTACTCCCAAATATAGACTTGATGAGAAAGCTTTTTTTAGCGCTTCAATAGTCGCTACAAAATCTTTTCCGTCTTGAATATCAGTTGATTTATAGTCTGAGAAATTATCAGAGGGCAAAATAAAAATAATATCGTCTTTTAAAGTTAGTATTTCATTTCCATTTATCTTAATTCCCTTATTTGCCTGCAAGTAGCTTTTTGTACTCAATGAAAATAGCTTTTCCAGACCTTTTTTATTTTTTGCTAGCAATAGTCCTTTAGTAAGACCCTTTAAATTAGATTCGATATCAAAATCAACTCCACAAATTGGTTTTATACCTTTGGATATTGCGTAGTTATAAAACTTTATGATGCCAAAAAAACTATTTTTATCAGTTAAAGCGACCGCCTTTAATCCCTTTTTATATGCTGCATCAACAATATTTTTTGGAGTAGGTAATCCAGATTTCAAACTGTAATGAGATTTTACCTGTAAATGTACAAATTCAGACATTATTTAATTTTAAAACTTTTTCTATGAATCTTTGATAAACCATATTCAATTATTGCCTCTTTATGTACTTGAGTGGGATATCCTTTATTTTTTTCAAAATAATACACAGGGAATATCTTTGCGTATTGAGCCATCAAATTATCTCTAAAATATTTAGCGTAAATAGATGCTGCACTTATTTGTTGATGGATTTTATCACCACCAATAAATGCTTCGGCATTTAATAGTCCACTTGGAACATGCTTACCATCAATAAGTATTGTTTCTGGTTTTATCTGAATATTATTAATAGCCCTTTTCATAGCAAGATGCGTAGCATTAAGAATATTCATTTCATCAATTTCTTGAGGGGTACAAAGACCTATAGATGCAAAAGTATTTCTTCTTAGGAATTGAAATTGTTTAGATCTTAATGATACTGAAGTGCTTTTAGAATCCTTAAATATTTCATTTATTTCTTCAGGAAGAATTACACAACTCGCAACAACTGGCCCAGCAAGACAACCAACTCCTACCTCATCAACGCCTGCAATAATCATTAATTTGATCAAGAAATCCTGAAAAATTTGGCTCTTTTAATAAGTTCGAAGCCTTTTTAAGTTCATTTGAAATTTTTTCTTTATTTTCAAAATTATTATTCATATCCTCAACAATGTTTTCTTTACTCATTTTATTCTGCAGAAGTTCTTTCATAACTTGTTTTCCCGCTATTAAGTTAGGTAATGCTACGAATTTAGCATTAACCAATATTTTATAAATCCAGTAATTAATTAAATTAGTTTTATAAACAACAGTTGTTGGAATTTCAGCAAGCATACATTCTAAAGTAGCAGTTCCAGAACAGCATATTGCAAGAGAGGCTTCTCTCATTATATCTCTAGCTTTTACTACTTTTGCGCTAATACCAACCTCATTTTTTATATAGTCATTTATTAACATAAGTGTTGCTTGGTCGTATGCAGGAACAATTGCTTTAAATTTTTTGTTTTCTGAAAACAACTTAAAACTTTTTATCATTACTGGTAAATGATGTTCGATTTCTGACCTTCTACTTCCTGGTAAAAGACATATCAACTCATCTTCCTTATCACCGGTATAAAGATTTTTATTGCTTAAAAGAGGATGTCCAATGCAAAGTGCTTCTTTATTTACTTCTTTGCAGTAATCAAGCTCAAAAGGAAATAAACAGAGCATATAGTCAATGAATTTAAATTTTTTTGATCTACCTTTACGCCATGCCCAAACAGATGGGCATACTACATGGACTGTTAAGATTTTTTCTCTGTGTAATTGTTTGTGAATTTCGAAATTAAAATCAGGAGCATCTATACCAATAAAAATATCTATCTGTTCTTCTTTAAATTGTTTAATTAATTTTTTTTGAAACTTTTTGATGTTAAAAAAATTTTTCAAAGGATCTATAAATCCCATGACTTCGATTATTTTTCTATTTTTTGATGTGCCATACTGTAAAAGATCTCCATCACCGACACCAATAACTTCAATATCCCCAAATTTATCTTTTATTTGTTCAATTAATCTACTTCCTAGAAGGTCTCCTGAAGGTTCTGCAGATACAATTCCAATTTTAATACTCAACTATCTATGAATTCCTCTTGAAGATTTTTTTACAGATGTGATGAATATTTTTACATTTTCATCTTTAGAGAATTTTTTTTCTAAATCAGCAACTGCATCTTCAAATTTTAATTTGCTCTTGAAGAAAATCTTAAATGCGTCTTTGATATTAGAAATTTGATTTTTAGAAAAAGATTTTCTCTCTAAACCAATTGTATTGATTCCAAGTAGCTTCAAAGGGTTGCCTGCAACACGTGTATAAGCAGCAACATCCATTGTTATTTGAGAACCCATTCCAGTAAAACTATAAGAACCCAAATGACAGAATTGGTGTATCAAAGTATATCCCCCTAAAGTTACGTAATCACCAATCTTTACGTGTCCAGCTAATGCACAATTATCAACTAAAATATTGTGATCTCCTAAAACACAGTCATGGGCAATCATCACACCAGGCATGATAAGGTTTTTGTTGCCAACTTTTGTGGTACCTAAGTCAGCTGCAGTACCTCTATGAACTTTACAAAATTCTCGAAAGGTATTTCCACTGCCAATCTCTAAATGAGTAATTTCTCCTTGAAACTTTAAATCTGGAGTATCTTCTCCAATTACAGAAAAGGGAAAAAACTTATTATTCGAACCAATCTTTGTTGGTCCTTGAATAACAACATGAGATTTTAAAATACACTCTTTATCAATTGATACTTCGGGGCCAATAACACAATATGGGCCAACTTTTACACTTTCATGAAGCTTAGCTTTTTTATCTATTACTGCTGTTTGATGGATATTACTCATTTAAACTTCTATCGGCACAAATAATCACTGCAGAACAAACTAATTTATCCTCTTTGAATGCAGATGATTCAAATTTCCAGATACCTCTTTTAGAGCTTATAACCTTCGATTCAAATTTTAAAGTATCATTTGGCAGCACTTTTTGTCTAAACCTAACCTTTTCCACACCGCATAGTAGGTAAACTGAATCTTTAGTAGCTTCCTGTTTCATTATATGTGAACCCAATAATCCACAACTTTGTGCCATTGCTTCAAGAATTAAAACTCCTGGCATAATTGGAAAATCTGGGAAATGTCCTTTGAAAAATTCCTCGTTAGGTGAAACAAATCTTTTTGCTACTATTTTTTCATTCGACACTTCAATAACCTCATCGATAAATAAAAAGGGATCTCTGTGTGGTAAAAAAGCTTCTACTTTCATCTATTTAACTTCGCAATTAATTTAAGTGTTTTTGTATGTTCTTGCACCTTTAAAACTCCACTATATACAGCTGATTTTAAAAGAGACTTAGTTACAAACGACTTTGCCAAAATAATAACATTGTCACAAATTTCAATATGGCCAACTACAGAAACATGTCCAGCTATCTGGCAATTATTGCCAATTTTCACACTTCCTGCTATAGCAGTTTGTGCAGCAATGGCAGTATTTTTCCCAATAAATACATTATGCGCAATATGGATCTGATTATCTAATTTAACTCCATTTGCAATATGTGTATTTCCTAATGCTCCTCTATCTATTGTGCAATTAGCACCTATCTCTACATCATTTTCGATAATAGTCGATCCAAGTTGATAAATTTTTATCCATCTATCTGAATTTTTGTCTTTTGCAAAACCAAAACCATCAGACCCAATAACACTTCCTGAATGTATTTCTACATCATCACCAATTCTAGTATTTGGATATATCGAAACATTGTCATGAATTTTTACATTCTTACCAATTTCACAATTATGACCAATAGAGACATTTTCTCCGCTTATGAAATTTTCGCCAATTTCAGGCTCAGTTTTTTCAGAACTTTGGGAAAGGTCAAAAAATAATTTTGATGCTCTAGCATAGCCAAGATATGGGTCATCAACAATTATTTGATTTTCAATTTTTACCTTTTTAGCTATTTCAGGAGAAAGTATTACTGCGCCTGCATCTTCTGAAAGTTTAGAGATGAAGCTTTCATCTTTAATAAAACAGATTTGTTCACTATTACATTTATGCAGTTCTGAGAGGTATTTAATAGTTAAATCAACATTCCCTTTTAATTTACCATCGATTGATGATGCTATATCTCTTAAGGTAAGAGTGGGCATTAACTAGATTATTCTTCTGATTTTTTAGCTAACCTGACATCAAGACCTGAAGTGACATCATCTGTGATATCTAACTCTGGTTTAGCATAAAAAAGTGATTGAGGTGTAACAACCAGTTCTATTTTCTTTGCATTTATTAGTTCGCTTAAAACAGCTTGGAAGTCTTGCGCTAGAGCTGCAACTACTGCTTGTGCAGCCTCTTGCTGTTTGGTCTGCAATTTATTTGCTAAAAATTGAATTTCGTTTTGTTTATCTTGAATTTTCTTTTGCATATCAAGTTTCTGCTCATCAGATAATGTTTCATTGTCTTTTTGAAACTTTTCTACTAACTCCTGACCCTCAGACTGAAGAAGCTCTAATCTTTCTTTGTCTGCAACAAAATCTGAGTCTTCTTCTAGTTCTTTGAATGCGTCTTTAGCGTATTGTGTATTGAGCATTGCGCCTTCAGCATTTAAAACGAATGTGCCCTCGGCGTTAATACCAAGAGAAAATAAAAAGATTAATCCAATTAATAGTTTGTTCATATAAGTTCGCTATTTTATATGACTTTTTTTGAATAATCGAGGAATTTTAGAACTTATTTCCTACAGTAAATTCAAACCTTTTTGTCCTGTCAAAAGGATCATTGTTGAATGGGACAGCAAAATATACACTTATTGGACCAAATGGTGTTATAGCGCTTCCTCCTAATCCATAAGAACCTCTTAACTCCTCAACACTAGGTTCAAAACACTGATTTTGATAAGGGTAACAGTATGTAGAAAAAACATTTCCCAAATCAATAAAAAATGCTGAACGGAATTGGGATTGATCTTCAATAAATGGGACTTTAAAAATAAGATTGAGACTTGTCTCAGTAAGCACATTGCCTCCAATTGGTCTGTTTACATTATATGTGCTGTACTGATTGTAGTACGGTGTATCTGGCTCTCCATCAAAATCATTATCAATTAGTGGTGGACAATAATCCTCCGCTGATACGTATTCATAACATGGCACCTGAGTTATTCTTGGACCAAGACTATTTGTTTCGTAGCCTTTAATTGAGTATGGGCCACCTGCATAGAAATTTTCGAAGTAAGGAGGAATCTCCGTATCGCCATAAATGCCTGTATAACCGAGTCTTGATGAAATTTTAAAGACAAAGTCTCCTCCTAGAGGTTGGTAAAACTCATTTCTATAATCAACACGATAATAGTTTAAAGTTGAACCAGGAATAGTAGTTTGGAAAGATATTGAGTTTGAAGAACCTTTAGTAGGAAATATTCCCCTATTTAGAGTTACCCTTGTCCAGTAACCCTGTAATTTCAATGTATCAAAAACACTCCCTTCTGTTTCGACAAAATCTAGAACTTCTCTAGATGTTAAAGATCCGCTTTGTAACTCTGTATGATCTGCTGAAATATTTAAACCTAGCCTTTGAACGTCAGAAATTGGGTATCCTAAATTTAGTCCTAATCCATATGACTCAGTGTTATATTCTGAAAGGCCATATGATCCATAGTCAAATTCACGATAATTTAGCGAGTATCCTCTACTTACACCATCGACTGTATAGTAAGGGTTCTCATATTGAAGAAATATATTATTGGAGTAATCACTAGTCTGCAATCCAATACCCACAGTATTTCCACTCCCCAAAAAGTTATTTTGCTGAACATTGAAATTAAATGAAAAGCCAAACTGAGAATAACTGAAACCACCAATAATATTTCCATATTGTTGCTCTTCAACATCAAACACTACATCTACTTTGTCTTCCTCTCCTGGAACTGGTACTGTCTCTACACTTACGGTTTTAAAATAACCAGTTCTTTCTAAAAAAAGCTTAGATTGTTCAATTAATTGATTTGAAGCAGGTGCTCCCTCAAATTGTCTCATTTCTCTTCTTAAAACTTCGTCAGTTGTAAAATCATTTCCACGAAATATCACCCTTCTTGTATAATTTTTTCTCCCGGGATTAAATACAAAAGTAATATCTGTGACCTTTTCTTCTGAGCTTATAGTAGGCACACCTTCTATTTCAGCAAATGTATAACCCTCATTACCAAGAATATTTGCAAAAAATTCTTCGTAGCTTGTAATTATTGATTCTGAGTATGTTGATCCCTCTGGAATATTTAATAATTTTTCAAAAAATTCTCTTTCAAGTGGCAGTTCACCTGAAATATTTACCTCACCAACTTTGTATTGTTCACCTTCATCGAGAATTAAAGTGATGTAAAGTTCTTCCAAATCACTACTTATTGATACCTGCGATGAATTAATGCTAAATTGAAGGAATCCTCTATCTTTATAATAAGCTTCAAGATTTTCCAAATCTGTTCTTAATTTTTCTCTAGTGTATTTATTATCTCCGGTAAAAACAGAGATAATATTTCCCTCTGAAAGTTCGAAAATATCTTTTAAATCATTATCTGCAAATTCTTGGTTCCCAATTATTTCTATAGAAGTTATAGTTGTAGGCGAACCTTCATCTACATCTATATCCACATCGACTCTGTTTCTAGGTCTCTCTACTTGATTTACTTCAACAGAAGCTCCATATCTACCCTGCTGTGAGTACTGTGCTTGCAATCCTTTTATTATCAAATCAAGTGTAACTCTCTTTAAAACTGAACCTTCAGATACGCCTTCGGATGCTAGAGCAGCCAATAAATCTTCAGTCTTAATTGCAGAATTTCCCTCTATTTCGATACCCGATATCGTTGGCCTTTCTTGAACTTTAATAAAAATGATCTTTCCCTCTACAGAAATTTGTACGTCATCAAATTGACCTGTGTCGAAAAGTGTCTTTATAACTCTTTTATAATCTGTTTCATCAACTTTATCTCCAATAGTTACAGGAATAGTATCTAATACACTCCCTAAGGAGACTCTTTGAAGTCCTACTAATCTGATATCCTCGACAACTATTGGAGCTCCAAAACAAAAGCTGGATAAGAAAAGAATTATAAATCTCAGTTTATTCAAAATATTCTCATTAAATCGTTGTAAACAACAAATATAAACAAAGCAAGGATAAACATATAGCTTAGATTAAAAAGAGCAACTTTTAGTTTCATATTTATTGGTATACCTATTACTTCCTCAAATAAGATAAACAAAAATTGACCACCGTCAAGCATTGGAAGTGGTAATAGATTAAATGCCCCAAGACTTATACTTAAAATAGCAGTTAGAAGCAGGAAGGGTATTAAGCCAGAACTTAAAGAATCGCCGGCAACTTTAGCAATTCCAACTGGCCCACTTAAATTTTCTACACCTAAATTGCCAGTGATCATTTTTGCAAGAAACTTAAAGGTATTTACTATCCAAAATAAAGTTTGATCCCATCCATATCTTAAAGAATCCATAAAATTATTACTTTCAGGACTTAAAGCAATGCCATAGAATTCTTCTTGCCCAATACCTGGTAAAGAAAGAAACAAAATTTCTCCATCTCTTTCTATTTCTAATGATTTTTGCTTTTTATTTTGTAAAAGATTATTAAGTTGTGATAAAGAAAGCACTTCGAGATTATTTAAAACATTAATTTTATCGCCATCTTTTAAACCATATTCTTCAGCGATACTTCCTTGTGCAATTGATCCGATTATTGGAGAGTAATCATTAAAAGCTTCTATTGAAAAATATGCCGATGGAGCCTGTTCATCGGAAAATGCTAAGTCCTTAACCTCCTCCTGAAAAGTTTTATACGAGCCGCTTGTATAGTCATAAACATTAAATACTATATTCCCCGTAAAACCAGACAAGTTAAGAAGACTTATCTCAAAATCTTGTACATTTTTAATAGATCTGTCATTTACTGAAATAACTTTAAAATATTGTTCTCCATCAATCTTATTAAATTTTGCTGTTAATACATCTGGTTGTTTAGGTATAAAAAGTGCAACAAACGAAAAAATTACAAATGAAAGTACGAAATTAAATATGGGACCAGCCAATGTAACTAACATTTTTTCTGGCGCTGGACGATTTGCCAAAACATATTTTTTTTCTGATTCTGATAGTTTTTTGTAATTCTCTACGTCATGAGGGTCGTGAAATGCAACATACCCACCAAAAGGAATTGAAGAAAGTGAAAAGCGAACATTATCTTTATTTTTCCAAGTAAAAATATCTGGACCAAAGCCGATACTAAATTTTAAAATTTTAATTTTAAAGAATCGCGCTACTGAATAATGGCCGTACTCGTGGAATGTTACCAGTATTAAGAAGAGTATTATTGCCCCAAAAATTGTTGTCATATTTAATTTAATTTCTCAAGTATTTCCTTATGTGCCGACCTTAGATCTTCTAATGTATTTAATTCTTTTTTTTCAAAATCAAAATAGTTGTTATAAATAAATTCATAAATTTCTCCAAATTTAATTTGATCCTTTAAAAAATTATTTACAGCTATCTGATTCAGTGTTGCAAAAATGAGCCCTCTATTGCCTCCAAGATTCATAATCTCCCTAGTTATTTTTAATAATTCTTTTCTGTCTTCAGGAAAAAACTTTAGTTGTAAGTTTATTTCTTCTTCAAACATATTTAACGAGAATTTATTTCTTACTTCATCTGATCTACTATCCAGCAGTCCGTACGAAAGTGGAATAATCATACTTGGCTTTGATAATTGGGCCTCCACAGAGCCATCGTTTAATTCAATCAATGAATGAATAATGCTTTGGGGTTGAATTAAAATATCTAATTTTTCAGGATCTAATTCAAAAAGAAATTTTGCCTCAATTAGTTCAAAACATTTATTTGTAAGAGTAGCAGAGTCAATTGTAATCTTATCGCCCATCTTCCATGTTGGATGCTTGAGAGCATCAACTGCTGTTTTATTTTTTATTTGTTCTAGATTTTGTCCTAAAAAAGGTCCACCTGAAGCTGTTATAAAGATCTTTTTTATATCATTTTTATTTAAACTCCTTAGAGATGAAAAAAGTGAAAAATGTTCTGAATCAATTGGAATCAATTCTGTTCCAGATGAAGAAACTGCATCCATTATAAATTTACCAAAAACAACTAATGATTCTTTATTTGCTAGTAAGAGTTTTTTCCCTGATTTTGCTGCCGCAATTGTTAATTCAAGAGCCTCATAAGAACTTACAGCTGATAAGAAAATATCACTTGGGCTGTTCTCTATTCTTTCAGCAACACTTTCAATACAATCAAGAACCTCAATATTTAGTTCCAGATTTTTAAATTCTTTTTTGGCTTCCTCACAAGAGAAAAAAATATATTTTGGATTAAATTCCCTTACAACACTTTCTGCAAGATTAAGATTTTTATCACAAACAAAAATATCAAATTCAAATTGGTTTTTATAAGATTTTAGGATATCTAAGGCTTGAGTGCCTAAATTGCCTGTAAAACCAAAAATTGAAATTTTCTTCATTTACCGAACCTTCTTTGCCTAGTTTTAAAATCATTAAGAACAGCATTAAAGTCTTCGGCATTGAAATCAGGCCATAATTTATCAGAAAAGAAGAACTCAGAATATCCAATGTTAGGTAGCAAAAAGTTACTAACTCTTTTTTCTCCTCCTGTTCTAATAAAAATTTCTACTTCCTCACCCTTAAGTTCTGTAAATTTTAAAAAGTTTTTAGTATTTATAGTTTCGCCCTTTTCAGATATTTTTTTTAATGCATTTACAATATCCCATACACCTCCATAATTTAGAGCAATTACAAGAGTAAAATCAGAGAAATTTTTTGTGGATTTTATACATCTGTCTACCTCTTCTTTTGCTTTTTTTGGGATTGAATCAAGGTCTCCAATAAACTCCATCCGAACCTCATTTTTAATAATTTCATCTAACTTCACCTCGGTACCAAAACTTATCAAGTTCATCAATGAGTTAACTTCAAATTTTTCTCTGGACCAATTTTCTGATGAAAACGCATAAACAATTAGTTTTTTTACTTTCTTTTTTTTTGCTTCTTTTGTTATTTCTACAAGAGTTTCGACACCTTTTCGATGCCCCAAAGAGAATGGTAAATTATTCTGCCTAGCCCATCTTCTGTTACCATCCATTACGATAGCTACGGTTTTTACTGACACAACTAAATTGTAAGGAGATCTTTTTCTTTTGACTCC
>Ga0207985_1000466_pt1 | contig 11102 bp, 9 predicted proteins | sample ETNtaG_3_FD_185761 | JGI IMG/M metagenome (GOLD analysis project Ga0207985, IMG submission 185761) | Marine microbial and viral communities from oxygen minimum zone, Eastern Pacific Ocean - ETNP201302SV84 (SPAdes) (version 2) | ecosystem: Environmental > Aquatic > Marine > Unclassified ...
GTTACAGGTGTTGCATTCTGGCACTATCTCTATATGAGAGGTGTTTGGATTACAACTGGAGATTCTCCAACTGTATACAGATATATTGACTGGTTGATTACTGTTCCACTTCAAATAGTGGAGTTCTACCTCATCCTAGCAGCTGTTACTAGCGTAAGCGCAAGTTTATTCTGGAAACTGCTTGTTGGTTCATTGGTTATGCTAATCGGTGGATACATGGGTGAAGCTGGATACATGGCTAAAATGCCTGCATTCGTAATTGGTATGGTCGGTTGGGCTTACATTATTTACTTGATCTTCGCTGGCGAAGCTGCCAACGTTAATGCATCAAGTGGAAATGCAGCCTCACAAATGGCTTTCAAATCTATCAGAATGATTGTTCTTGTAGGTTGGGCTATTTATCCTATCGGTTACCTAATGGGTAGTTCCGAAGCTCTGAACATTATTTACAACTTAGCGGACTTAGTTAATAAGACTGCATTTGGTGTTGTAATTTGGGCAGCAGCAGTATCAGATTCTTAATTTAAGATTTCTGAAAAAAACCCAGGCTTGTCCTGGGTTTTTTTATGCCTTAAGGATTTCTCTTGACGAATTTTTTCCTGGAAGTCCGGTTACACCGCCACCTGGATGTGTTCCTGAACCACAGATAAAAAGATTCTTTACTGGAGTTTTATAATCTCCATAATTAAAGACTGGTCGTGCTGCCCACATTTGATCCAGTGACATCACCCCGTGCATTATGTCACCGCCAACTAGCCCCAGTTTTTCTTCAAGATCCAGAGGGGATAGAATAGACATTCCTAAAATTGATTCTTTAAAATTTGGAGCAAAACGATTAACAGTCTCAATGATTGTATTTGCCGCATTATGTTTTTCATCATGCCAAGATTTATTATCAGGAAGTGTTGGTGCAAATTGTTGGCAAAATAAAGAAGCAACATGCTTGCCTTTTGGTGCAAGAGTAGAATCAACGGTTGATGGAATAAGCATCTCAACAATAGGCTTTTTTGACCAACCATATTGCTTTGCATCAGTAAAAGCTTGATCCATATAGGTTAAGGAGGGGGCAATAACAATTCCTGATTTATGATGTTCGCTGATATTTTTTCCCGGAAGGCAATTAAAATTTGGAAGCTCTGAAAGGGCAACGTTCATTCTGAATGTTCCAGAACCACATTTATAGTTTAATATTTTTCTTCGATATTCCTCATCAACATCATTCTCAGCAACAAGTTTTTTGAACAGTAGTTTTGGATTAAGATTGGAGATAACTTTATCAGCAAATATTTGTGTTCCATCTTCAAGCATAACTCCTTTTGCTTTATTGTCCTTAATTAGAACTTTTTCTACAGCAGCATTTGTAGAGATCTCAACCCCTTTTTCTTCACAGACACTGCTCATTAATTGTGTAATGGATCCCATTCCACCAACTGCATGTCCCCATGCTCCTTTTTCACCATCAATTTCACCAAAAACATGATGGAGAAGAACATAAGCTGACCCCGGTGTTTCGGGACTTGCATAATTCCCCACTATTGAATCAAAACCAAAACAGGCCTTTACATGATCGCTTTCAAACCATGAATCTAAAAAATCTTTCGCACTTTTTGTAAACAAATTGAAAAGATCTTCTTGCAGTTCATTAGTCTTTCTTGCTATTGGAGCAAGATCAAAAATTGTTTTAGCTATATTGAAATACCCGCCTTTTAAATTCAGTGGTGTTTTTGTAGTTAAATCTCTCAATACATCTGCAACATTTTCTATACGCCTGTAATATTCAGGCAGAATACTTGCATCTTTATTTGAAAACTTTTGGAATTGCTTTTGAGTAGATTTAAGAGAGCCACCAACTTTTAGATATTCTGAATCATTAAGTGGAAGAAAGTTAGAAATCGGTCTTTTTATAATTTCTAAACCATTTTCCTTTAAGCGCATATCTTTAATAACTGTTGGATTTAATAAACTTACTGTATAGCTAGCAGTTGAGTTTCTATATCCTGGATGAAATTCTTCTGTCACAGCTGCGCCACCAACTATGCTCCTTTTCTCAAGAACTTTTACTTTAAGGCCAGCATTTGCAAGGTAGAACGAACAGACTAATCCATTATGACCACCACCAACGATAACAGCATCATAGTATTTATCTGTCATTCTAATCTTTAGGATTAATATGTTGAGCAATTGATCTAAACATCGCTATATGCATATCTTTAGACATTTGTAGTTCAGACGTGTACTTGTAATTTGAAGAAGTTTTAGCAATAACTATTCCAGATTCTGGAGCTATATAAATATATTGATTGTATACACCCGAAGCAGTGTAATCAGTATCTGGGAAACCTGGCACCCACCACTGATAACCATAACCCCACGGATTAGATGATGTATCTCTTACTCCTGGAACTAGATGCTCAGCGTCAGTTTTATAGGAATCTTCAATCCACTTTTCTGAGAGAATCTGAGAATCATTCCATCTACCTTTTTGAAGGTATAAAAGACCAAACTTAGCATAGTCTCTTAAGGTAGCATTTAGACCCCCAAGAGCTAACTCATCTTCTACATCATCTAAAATAAAATATGCAGAGTCTTCCATTCCTAAAGGGTTCCAGATTTTTTCATACAAATATTCTGAAATTGATTTGTTTGTTACCTCCTGAAGGAGAAAGCCGAGCACTTGAGTGTTAATACTCACATAATGCATATAAGTTCCAGACTCTTTTTCTTTAGTTAAAGTCCTAGAAAAATCTCGCATTGATGTTCCAGTTGCTATAGCTCTTCCAAATCTATTAATATCAGAATCATAATCTGCATAGTCTTCGTTAAATTGAACGCCTGAAGACATTTGAAGAATATCTTTTATAGATACACCTTCATAACCTGTATTCTTAAAATCACCTAGGTATTTTGTTATAGGATCTTCCAGTGAATCAATTAATCCTTCTTCAAATGCTATGCCAACAAGAGCAGATATAAATGACTTTGCAACTGACCATGAAATATGTTTTTTAGATTGGTTGTTACCTAGCCAATAGTTCTCATAAACTATCTCATCTTTATGAATAACTATCATTCCATCTGACCAGAAGTAATCTAAATATTCCTGAAGATTTTTTTTCTCACCTTCAAAAGTAAAAGTATCCGGCAAAGTTTGAATATTTCTTTTGATAGGCTTTGGGTCTTCAGAGACTTTAATATTTCTTGAAGGAAATATCTTATCCATATTTACGAAGTTATACACAATCTTGTCTTTGTCATATAACGTTTTTACTTTGTGAACTCTAAAAGCTTTTGGCAAAATAAAAATTGATATAACTAAGGTTAAAAAAAGAATCGCATAGAGAAGAATTTTCATAGTTTTTTTGTGTTCTTGATAAGTATAAATTATGTATAATTCACTTACACCATTAAAGGGAAATAAAATTGTCTAGACCAAATAGTCTCACTGAAAAATTGTCCAAAAAAGATAAAGATTTTCTCTTTCATCCAAATACCAACCTAATTGCTCATAAAGAATCTGGCCCTTTCATACTGGAGAGAGGTGACGGTATTTATGTATATGATACTGATGGAAATAAATATATTGAAGGTATGGCGGGACTTTGGTGTAATTCATTGGGTCATGGAAATCAGGAATTAGCAGATGCAGCAATGGAGCAATTCAAGAAATTTTCTTATGGGAATTTATTTGCTTCTAAAAGTCATGAGCCTGCGATTGAGCTTGCAGAAAAATTAGTAGATTTATCACCTTTTGATAATGCAAAAGTATTTTTTGGCAGCTCTGGTTCTGATGCAAACGATACCCAAATAAAATTATTTTGGTATATCAATAATGCTCTCGGGAAAACCAAGAAGAAAAAGTTCCTTTCTCGAGTTCAGGCTTATCATGGCGTAACTTTAGCAACCTCATCATTAACAGGACTCCCAACAATTCATGGCAATTTTGATTTACCTCAAAATAATTTTTCCCATGCAATGTCACCGCATTATTTTATGAATAAGCATGAAGGTGAATCTGAAGAATCATTTGTTGAGAGACTAGGTGAAGATTTAGAAAATCATATTATTAAACAAAATCCTGAAACTATTGCTGCAATGTTTGCTGAGCCTTTAATGGGAGCCGGTGGTGTAATTATCCCTCCTAAAAATTATTTTGAAACTATACAGCCAATTCTTGATAAGTATGAAATTCCACTGATCGATGATGAAGTCATTTGTGGATTTGGAAGAACTGGCAATGTTTGGGGTGCCGATACTTTTAATATGAAACCAGTTTCAATAACGGTTGCAAAAGCTCTTTCTTCATCCTATCTGCCTATAAGTGCAGTAATTATTTCAGATGATTGCTACGATATTGTTGCTAAGAAAAGTGATGAGCTTGGTATTTTTGGCCATGGATATACTTATTCAGGACATCCAGTTGCATGTGCAGTTGCTGTAAAGACTTTAGAAATTTATGAGAGAGATAACATGTTAGAACATGTAAATAAAGTTAGTCCAACTTTCACTGAAAGACTTAAAAAATGTGAGCAATATGATCTTGTTGGAAATACTAGAGGTATAGGTCTTATTGGTGCAATGGAGTTTGTTTCAGAGAAAAATTCTAATAAAGTATTTGAAAAAAAAGGTATTGCTGGGAAAATTTTTGCAGATCATGCAAAAGATAATGGTTTAATTGTTAGAGCAATAGGAGATATTATTGCTTTTTGCCCACCTTTAATTATTACCGATTCTCAAATAAATGATATGTTTGATATTGTTGAAGAATCTCTAAAGAAAACTATGGATGAAATGACAAAGCAAGGATTATTGAAATGATTGTAGGGCTTCCAAAAGAAATAAAAAATAATGAACATCGAGTTGGACTTACTCCAGATTCTGTTTCTGAAATTTCTGCAAATGGTCATGATGTATTTGTAGAAACAAACTGTGGAAAAGAAATAGGTTTCACAAATGAAAAATATGAGACAGCTGGTGCAAAAATTCTTAATTCAGCAGCTGAGGTTTATGAAAAATCTGAGTTGATTGTAAAAGTAAAAGAACCGATGGAGTCCGAGGTTCAATATCTAAATTCAGATATAACACTTTTTACTTATCTACATCTTGCTGGCAATCCATCACTTGCAAAAAAACTTATTGATACCGGAGTAAGAGGTATCGCATATGAAACAGTCACCAGTCCTGATAATAGTTTTCCGCTTTTAGCGCCAATGAGCGCAATTGCTGGTCAGATAGCATTCAATGTAGGTAATTATTTTTTATTAAAACAAAATAAGGGTAGAGGTGTTCTCATAGGTACATTAGATAATCTAGATCTAGGTTTGGTAACCATAATAGGGTGCGGTGTTGCTGGAGAAGAAGCACTTCAAAAAGCCGTCAATAATGGCGTTGAAGTAAACTTAATCGACTTATCTGAAGAGAGATTGACACAATTAAAATCTAAATATGGTAATGAAAAGATAAACTATATTGTTTCTACCCCAGACACAATTGCCGAGTCAATAAAAAATTCAGACTTAATCTTAGGCTCAGTTTATTCTTTAGGAAAAAATGCACCAAAAGTTGTTACAGATAATATGCTTGATGCAGTTAAGCCTGGAGCTGTAATGGTAGATATATCAATTGATCAAGGAGGTTGTTTTGAAACATCGTCCCCAACAACTCATGACGATCCAACATTCATTCATAAAGGTATAGTTCATTACTGTGTTACTAATATGCCTGGTGCAGTTCCGTTAACGGCAAGCAATGCATTAAACAGAGCTACAATCAGTTATATTCATGAACTTACCAATAAAGGTATTGATCAAGCTTTAAATGAAAATAAGTACCTCAAAGATGGTTTGAATATCGATAAAAAAGATGTTCCAAATATTTTAGTAAGAGAAGCTCTAGATTCGCTACTAAATTAAATTTAAAGCCATTAAAATTAAAGATATTACTGATCCTAACCAAGCAATTGTTCTGTATGGATTTAGTTTATAAGCATAACAAATAAAATAGATAATTCTAAAGATTATCCATGCTAGCCCATAGGATAATGAATCAACGTCCATAACGATTGACAGCACAGCGCAGGCAAAAAATATAGGTAAACTCTCTTGAAGATTTCTTGTTGCTGAATATATTCTAGAAACATAATCAGGAATATTTGGATCCCTTGCTAGACGAACTTGTATAGGAGAAAAGTCTCGATGATTTTTAAAAGTTAGAATTTTTGGAAGAGCTAAATGAATTAGATACATCAACATTGTGCATAGAACTAAATATAACATTCCCTTATTTTAACATATCAAGAAAGTGTCTTTTTTTAAAAAAATTTGAAATCTTATTTTCTAATATGATCTAATAATAATATGTTTACAAAAATGTCAGATGGAACCAAGGAAGAGTGGGAGCATATCAGCCAAGAACATGCTCCGCATATTATGGATATGCCAACAAGAGTCATAGAGATGCTTAAACAGCTTGAAGGACTCTCTTTGGGTTTTGGAACCAATCAATTGCATCATGCACTTCAAACAGCAACAATGGCAAAAAGAGCAGGCGCTGAAGATGAAATGGTTTTAATAAGCTTAATCCATGATATGGGTAAGGTAGTGAATGTTCCAAATCATGGACAAATATGCGCAGAAATTATAAAACCTTATGTGAGTGATGATGCTTACAACATTATCCGCACACATCAAGATTTTCAAGGCGAACATTACTATCACTATTTAGGAAAGCCAAGAGATCTTCGAAAAAACTATGAGAGTGAGTCATGGTATAAAAAAGCTAAGCAATTTACTGATGAGTGGGATCAAGCGGCTTTTGATCCCGAATATGATACGGAGTCTTTGGAGTATTTTATTCCACTAATTAAAAAATTCTTTAGCTTTCCTAATTCACTATAAATTTGAGATTACTATTAAAAATAATGAGGCTTCTTAGAATATTTAGGTTTTTAAAAAGATTTTCTCGCTAAATATCCTCACAAACTTCAGAGAAATGTTCTGGAATGTTGTTCTCTATCATTACTTCTTTAATATCTTCTGGATTTGAGATTTTATCTTCCCAGCTCGCATTTCTGTCTTGCTGCTTTAATGCCTCAAATTCTATAAAAGATAGCTTATCTTCAACAAAATCATTTATAAAATTGAATATTTTTTCATTCGGCTTATTTTCCTTATTGAAAATATCTTCATATTTAATTATTCTTATTTCATTATTTTTTGAGATGCATCTGTATGAATCATTTAGCCATTTACTAAATCTTTTATATGTTCCTAAAAATTCTTCTGGATCAACGAAGATCTTATAATCTGTTGTATCAAGTTGCTCCCATTTATTGCTTTTTTTTGCCTTTAATGAAGAAATAATTACATCTGTAACAAGTCTAGTGAGGTAAAAGAAATTTATACTATCTCTCTTAATTAAACTTTTTAGATCTTCGTCAGTATTTTTAAGATGCCCATTCATTATTTTAAAAAATAAGCCATCTAAGTTTAATTCTAGTGTTATTTTATTAAGAAGACTCAATAACAAATCCGGATTTTTCTTGTATTTTTCTTTTTCTCTTATTGCCTTATCTATATCTTTTTTAAGTAGATTTTTTGGGTGAAACTTATTTGCACTTAAGATGTTATTTATTATTTTCTCCAAATCATTATTTGGATGAAATATTTCCGCATTTCCTTTTAAAAAATTAAAGTTTTTTTGAACAGATCTAGTGAAGAAGCTCGATCCAGTTCGAGCTGTTGTTATCATTGCAATATTTTTCATCTAAACGATATGATCTTTTCTATCTTGCTTTGCTGTATATATTTTTCCACTCTTTCCTTTGTAAGGTTTGGTAATACCCTTCGAGCCGGACGGGTTGTTAACTAATAAAAAAAAGCTAAAACCCATCACAAAACAACCCAAGCCAAGAAGAAAATATTCAATCCCTAAAAAAAGAAGACCAATTAAAAGAATAATCTGACATGCGGCTATAAAATAATTTGAGTACATGTGTGAATTTTGTCATATTTCAGCCAAAATACTATAATCATAGCTAATTTTAATTGTTCATAAGGGGAAGTTATGCAATCTTTTAAGTATTTATTATTACCAGTTTTCTTTTTTAACATTTCTTTACTTGCTCAGGAAAGCGATGAAGATACTTCTAATGATATAGAAGAAGTCGTCGTTACTGCCACCTCAAGAGAGACATCAATTTTTGAGGTTCCATACAATATTTCTGCAGTATCAGGATCTGATATTGATTCAAAAGGCATTCTAGACACTGCAGAACTTCTCAGAAGCTTCGCTGGAATTAGCACAATAGACAGAGGGGCAAGGAATGCTGGAACTGTCAACAATATAAGGATAAGAGGTCTTAATGTTGACTCAAACGCATTACAGGATTATCCAGTTAGTGCAGCGGCAGCAGTATCAACTTATGTGGACAAAACCCCGGTTTTTGCAAACTTTCTTTTAAAAGATCTAAATAGAGTTGAGGTCTTAAGAGGTCCTCAATCAACATTATATGGGTCTGGAGCTCTTGGAGGAACGGTAAGATATATAACAAATAAACCTTCTTTTGATGGTTTTTCCTCAAAGGTTAATTTGACAGCAAGTCAGGTAAAGGGCTCTGATGATATTGGTGACAATGTGGATGTTGTTATTAATGTGCCTGTATTAAGCAATATTGCGTATAGATTTGTTTCATCAAAAGCTGATTATCCGGGAATTACAGATTACGTTAATGTTCATGAGGTGACTGATTTACCAGCATTTGATCCTTATGGAATAGGGCTGATAAGTGGATCTTCAGGAGTGCCATCACTTAAGAATGGCTTTGGAACAGCGCTAGATTTTATGACTTCACCTCCTATAATTAATGGGGTTAAAGATGCTGATACTGTGGATGTTGAATTCTTTAGGCACAAAGTTCTTGTGGATATTTCTGACAACCTTGAGCTTTTAATTACATCAACAACTCAAGAAGACATGGTTGGCGGAAGAAGAGCACCTTCTACTGGAACAAGATATGTTCTTAATGATTCATGTGTTGATCTAACAGCTACAGACTGTTATTCAACATCAACATTTGGAAGCTATGACAACGGAGCTGTAATGCTTGAACCATCAATGAGAGAAGTAACTCTTAATACAGTCGAACTTAACTTTGACGGATCAGCAGCTGATTTAGAGATATCTTTTTCAAACTATGAAAGAAAATCTGAAAGTATCACTGATAATACTGGATTCTTTGCCAATGGTGGATTCTTAACTAGCGATATAGCTGGATACTACTCTGACTTTGGTGTTGGGGGTATATTTGCAGTGCCACCTAGACCATATGTTGCAGCGAATAGACAGTATGACAATAGTGGTAAGACTCTTGAAGTTAGATTAATTTCTGAAAAATCTGATGTCGTTGACTATGTTCTTGGGTTTTTTATGCAAAAAGAACAACTTACAAGAAAACAACAAACTATGATAAAAGGAACCAACGCTTGGAACGGATATTATTATGGTGTTGATTACCTAGTCGATCCATTAGAAACAGATTTTGACTACCGTGTTTCTGAAACAATCAGACAAAAAGCAGCATATGGAGAACTTACTTATCATGCGTCTGATGTTTTTGATGTGACTTTTGGTTTTAGGCACTTTTCACTTAATGCTGGCGGTACCTCAGATATGAGTTTTGCTTTGTATGGTCTTGGGCCATCAACTGGTGATCACGACAATCAAGAATCAGATACTTTGTATAAGTTAAATTTAGCTTACATGCCGAAATCAAATCAGACCTGGTATGCAACGCTTTCAGAAGGATTTAGAAGAGGAGGAGTGAATGCTGTTCCCACTGAAGGAACTTTTACTGAGGAAGCCGGATGGGTTCCCTTTGATTCTGATTCAGTTCTGAATCTTGAGTTTGGAACTAAGGGTGTTAGTAAAAAAGATGTTTATTACAACATCAGCGTTTATAGAGTTGATTGGAATAATCCTCAATTAAATACCGATACACCAAATTACAGCTTCTATGCGGTAATAAATGGTGATGAAGCTCAAACCACTGGTTTAGATATTGAATTGAAAGGCACAGTTGGGAGTTTAGATTGGGATCTTGGTTATGCTAGAAATAAATCTGATTTAAGAGCAGATCTTGTTACACCTGCTTCTGTTCCAACGGTTTATGCATCACAAGGTGACGGGTTACCTGGAACCCCAGAGGACATGTTTAATGCTGGGTTAGCATATACTCATTATTTCACAAATGGATGGGGTGTTGTCCATAGAGCAAATATGTATTATCAGAGCGATATGAAAAACCATTTAAGCACTAATGTTGGTTACTCACAGCAGCTAGACTCATTCACGATCGGTGATGTTTCAGCAACATTCTTTAATGATGATATGTATATTAGCTTATTTGTTAAAAATTTAATGAACGAGCGGGGTGTAACAGGAATGTTTAAAAGTGAATCATTCGGACCAAATCCAGCACAAGGCTTTTATGGAAGTAACGATAGAGAGTTTATTGCTCTTCCAAGAACAGTTGGAATATCAATAGAGAAATCATTCTAATACTCTTTGTATAGATTATTTTTCTTACTAATTCTTTGCCCGTTTCTTTATTCACAAGATTTGGGCAAAATTTTATGGGGTGAAAAACCTTTAACATCACCCATAAATTTTGATTATATCCTCGCAGAATCAAAAAATAAAAATGATATAAATTTCTCTGGAAGTTTTTACATTAACCCTTATCCTAAGGGCGTTGGTTATGATGTTATTAGAGACGAAAAAACATTTAAAAATAGGAAAAATGAAGATTTATTTTTGAAGTTCCCCGATTTTAGAGTGGATTTATCGATTCAAGGTCAAAACGTAATTGTTCACAATAAAAAAATTATTGATACAGATGATAAATTTTGGGACTTAAGTTTTTCCGATGGAATGGCTTGGTCCCGAGAGGATCATGTCTATGTCACTGCACCATTCACCCTAATCCAAAAACATGCAAATTGTTCTCATAATGGAGTTTTATTATTTGCATTGAATTCTTTAAATGAAATTTCTCAAAGCATATTTCAGATATCAAGTGAAACTTGTGCTTATTTTCAATTTAATTA
>Ga0207985_1000467_pt1 | contig 11101 bp, 6 predicted proteins | sample ETNtaG_3_FD_185761 | JGI IMG/M metagenome (GOLD analysis project Ga0207985, IMG submission 185761) | Marine microbial and viral communities from oxygen minimum zone, Eastern Pacific Ocean - ETNP201302SV84 (SPAdes) (version 2) | ecosystem: Environmental > Aquatic > Marine > Unclassified ...
AGTAGTAAATCTAGAGTCTGATTGCCCCTGTTGTAAACTACAATCGAGGCTGTATCGCCCTGTCCCTGATGCTCCCAATCGCACCTTAATTCTCCCGGATAAAGGAATAAATCATCCTGAGAAGATAAGTTCTCAGGCCATGTCCAATCGCCCTCTCGAGAATCGCAGGTATCAAACAACATATCAACCTCCCAAGCCCATCTTCCATCCATTTCAATCATCGACTCATCAACAGATTCGAATGACTCTTCCAGGTTATTCAAAAATTTGTTAGCATCTAGGCCAATCCATATCGATGAAAGAAGAATCACGATTATAGTTGAAACCGAAAGTAGGATTGAGATTCTCGGAACCACCATTTCATTGATGCCCAGAGGGACTGGCGGATGCTCAACTTCATCGGGAGTATCCGATATCCAAGACCTCGTCACGTATCTTTTGCCAAGCCCGACCATCATCAACGTTGGCCCAGTTTGATCTCCTTTACTCTGATTATCTCACTATCAGCTATTCACCATGGACTCTTCGTTTCTGAGTCCAAGCCATGAGACGATTCCAAGCTCTAGTGCGACTACTGAAAGCCCAATTAGGAGAATCTGGGGCTGGAAAATTACCCCTCCATAGAAAACTATTGAGAATAAAACTGCAGCTAAAAGATCGACAAGGCCCCAAGCCCTCATTGATTTCCTCAACTGAAGAATACCAGTCACCCACACAGTTGTTGACAGAATTATCAAGAAAATCGGAATTAACACGGATAAACCGCTGATGAGTAATCCCAAGATTAGTAGTACATGGGAATTTACAGCCAACATCATCGACCAACGTTCCCCATTCATTGGAATAGTACAGATCAGCAATATCACCAGAGCCATTCCGATAATACTGTATAGATCTCCTACTATCCCCGTAAATCCTTCGAACCAATTCTCAATCGAGACTATAGCCAATGCAATTGATAAAATTCCCATTCCTACCGCATTAGATTGATTTCTGGCCCATCCACTTCTGAGTGTTGTAATTATCACTATGATGGTCGCAAAACCAACAGACAAGATTGCTACTGAGACCCCTCGGAGGCCCAGTGAGAAGCCACTCTCTGACTCTCCCCTCTTGAAAGCCCTCAAGTTACCGATCCAGAAACTTGTTACAACCAAGCTAACCAAGCAAATCTCTAGAGCCATGAGAGGACCCTTCCATTCTAATATATCCCCAGAGAACGGATCGATGCTCAAAGGCCATGGCATAGACTCGTACAATACTGCACCGAGAATCCTATCCGCCAGAAGTGGATAGATTATCCAATCAATAGCAATTGGGATTCTATCCAACATGTTATCTTGTTGGTATAGCGAAATCAGAGACAGCTCTACAACCAAAATTACCAGCACCCCCATGCTACTTAGATTCTGATTGCTAGCCCCGGGTCCAAGTAAGGAGAAAATATGAATTATCACAAGTCCCGATATTGCCAATGCAATTGGCATCTCTATGCCAAGAACATGCGGTAGATCAAGCTCTAATTGCCTCGTACGGAATCTCGCGACAGCGATCAGTAAAGTAACAAACGCTCCAACTACAAGGAGAAGTATAGGATTGGGTCCAGATGTGAAGCCTATCACTAGACTAGTCGCAAAGACCAGAGCCATCACCGCTATTACTATTACAGGACGATGACTAACATCTGAGATGTAGAGCTCCTCGACATCATCTGTTTGAGACTTCTCCCGACTCTTCTTCCTTGAAGATAGCATCTCTGCTTCTCTTGCATCGTAAGTTCGTAATTCTCCCTCTTCAAGGCTCTTCGATTTCTTCTCCAAAGCTAGAGCTCTCCTCGAGCTCAACTTTGTCACTGTCTTGAGCTCTCTGCGTAACTCTCCTCTTGCCACCAGCCATACCGTAGCTATCATGAACATACCAACCGACAAAAACAATGATAGTTGATCTCCCTGTGCATATGTAACTGCAATACAAATCGACATCAGCCACAATGATGACATTGCTGGTTTGAGTAAATCCTCAATCTCACCAGCCTTGGGAAGATAAACAGCAAGCAAAATCGCCGTGCTTGATATGGCAACTACCGATGGTTCAATCTCTGGCAAATAAGAGAAATCTTCTAGGGTCATCGTGATGTTCCTCTCTGGAATAAGGAGGAGAAGTGGGACTCCCATTACTCCCATCGAAGTCGTGTAGAAGCCCTCGCCCTCTCTCTTTGATAGAAGGATGGAAGCCAGTATCAAACATATGAATAGAGATAGATACTCTCCCATGCCATGCCTCCATTGTACAATCAGACCAGAGAGCAGGATAATTCCTACCATTAGACTGATTTCGCCAACTCTGACGCCTCTCAGATGTGCTAACAGGTGAAGTCCCCACAATAGTCCTAAAACTAACAGTATAGTCAAGGATGTGAACGCTCCAAATTGAGCCATAAATAAGATTGAAGCGATCGGTAGCCATAGCCCCAGGCTCCATAGTTGGAGAGCACCTGAATCTCTTATCGAAGCTGAAACCTCAGAAATTCCCAGAAACTTAGAGGCTAGATTGACATCCGATTTCCCCATCTTCTCATTGACTACTGCTATCATAACTGAACATGTAATGAGATAACCAGCCAGTGGAAGCGAATCAACATGGATTATGCTTCCCGGGTCATCAAAGTTATTTGACATCAATAGGGTCCTCAATGTCTCCTGCACTAACTGCTCTACTATGACCCAGGACCATGGTAGAAGAACAGTGACTCCAGCCAAGGACGGAGACTTTCTCTTGATGGCAAGCACCCCACTCCCGATGTGAAGAAGCGATAGCATAGACAGCAGAAGGATCCCACCGTCACCCCCTGCCTCATTGGATTCTGATGGTACTAAAATCACCAGCAGAGTAAGTACTGCAACTGTCCCCAGCCATAACACCCTGTCCGAAACACTGTTCTGGTCCCTTAAAATCACGAAACCAACTGTTGCCGAACCAAATATTGTGAATATTGTATACTCTGAAAAACCGATTGATGATGCAAACTCACGGCCAAATAAAAGACCAATCAGCAGAATCGTAGCCATCATCATCAGAGGTACTGAAACCCTCCTTTGGGAAACTCCCCTAACAACAAGGTATGAACCCGAAAACGCCCCACAAAGAACTGTTACCATTCCTAGGGCATACCCGACATCTCCTCTATTCGCCGCAACAGCCAAGAGGGCACCCAACAGGCCAAGTGAGACCGAAACTCCCCAGAGACCTGGTTTCCCAAGACCCAGTATCTTCATTCCCTTAGAGAACCAATTAGCCTCTCTGGCGAAACTAGTTGCCATACCCGCATTCAAACTGGTTACTCCCATCATAAGGACAAATAGAAGTAAGGGCCTATCCAAAGCCAAGACCCTCAATTCTCCAATTTCAAATCCACCAGTGATGGCATGCATACCTATCCATAGGTTCGAGGACGCGATACCAAGAGCTGCAAGATTACCCGATTTTCGGTGTGTTGCGAGTACATGCATTAGGACAGTAGAAACTAGAATCATAACAGCAACACCTTCCTGCCCGTACAACGAGCCCGCAGTAGACCCAACAGCAAGAAGAACCAGAGTCGACTGAGCAGCTATGGCATCGTGATCGTACCTGTATGACAGTACTATATTCAGACCTACGGTAATCAACAAGAGTACTCCCAATCCCTCTACACCGATGATTCCCCATCTCTGTAACTCAATTGACAAACCATACAGAACCTTCATTGAGATAATTACCCATGTTACTCCAAGAATCCTCAAACGCTCGTCTTTAGACCATCTCTCTCCCAAGAGGAACCCAATTGAGGAAAGTACTAGCAGAGAAACCGTGGCAACTAGAGGCTCGAACACAAAACCAATCTGGAAGCCTATGGCACTGTACACCAAGATCATTGAACCCATCAAGATCCAATTAATTCGTCTCTCTCCCTCTGTTGCAATTTCGGTAACTATATCACTCTCAGGGGCTGTTTTCACAGTACCGTCCCTCTCTACGCCTCCGAGTTCTTTATCTTGAACGAACGGATCAAAGATATCTCCGATAGCATCATCAACATCTATGAGATCGTCTTCGGGCTCTTTCACTTCGATGAACTTAGAATCATCGATTAGGTCCCTCAAATCTACCTTATCACTGATTCTAAATGCTCTCTCACGGATGATATCATCGTCCGAGGTGCCATCCACCATCGACCCGCGTAGCGCATGTGAGCGATAACCGCATCCCCGATATGGGAGCATCGAACCGGCTTCTCAAACAAGCCATTACTTCCGCAACCCTTGAAGGCAGATGTCCCAGTCGAAGAGCATGGAGGACCGAACTATATCGGACTCCAGCACTGCTCCTCTGACTACGTTAGCGGACCATGGACTTAATCCCAGTGGCAGGGTACATTGGAACCTCGGCTGGGAGGAGCTGCATGAACTAGCCGTTTCCAGGAAGGAGGCAAAGCTCACTTCACACGGAGTACTACTTACAACAACCGGGGAGAGGACTGGTAGGTCGCCCAACGATCGTTTCATTGTAGAGGAAGCCGGTCTAGCAGACGAGGTATGGTGGGGGGACGTAAATAGGCCAATATCTGCTGATAAATTCGAGAGACTCCTTGACAAGACTAGGAAGCATCTGGACAGGACTGATGACTTGTTCGTCAAAGACGCATTCTGTGGAGCGGACACGAGACACAGGATGCCAGTCAGACTAGTCACTGAGAACGCGTGGCACGCGGCTTTCATGCACAACATGTTCGTGAGAGCTTCCCAAGATGAATTAGAAACCCATTCCCCCGAATACACTATTCTTCATGCCCCTTCTCTGAGGGCCAATCCAATCAGGGATGGGACTACTTCAGGTGTCTTCGTAATTCTTGCCCTAGACAGGGGACTAGTAATTATCGGGGGGACCCAATACGCAGGTGAGATCAAGAAGGCTATATTCACCATAATGAACCATTTACTACCAGAGAAAGGCCTTCTTCCGATGCACTGCTCAGCAAATACTGATGGTCACGACTCTGCCCTATTCTTCGGGCTCTCAGGAACTGGCAAGACCACGCTGTCTGCAGATCCGGACAGGGCATTGGTAGGTGATGATGAACACGGATGGTCAGAAGATGGAGTTTTCAACTTTGAAGGAGGATGCTATGCCAAGCTTATCAACCTCTCCGAGAAGGACGAGCCCGCGATCTTTGCAACTACCAGAATGAAGGGTACGATATTGGAGAATGTTGTCCTTAATGCAGACGGAACTCCAGATTTCACTAACGACTCTCTCACTCAAAACACCAGGGGGTCTTATTCCATAGAGGCCATAGAGAACAGGACCCCCGATTCCATGGCAGGTAATCCGAAGAATGTAGTATTCCTCACCTGTGATGCCTTCGGGGTTCTCCCGCCCCTCTCCAAACTCACACCAGAGCAGGCCGCCTATCACTTCATCTCAGGATATACTGCCAAAGTAGCCGGAACAGAGATTGGTATTACTGAGCCTCAGGCAACCTTCTCCACATGCTTTGGTGCACCGTTCATGCCAAGGCACCCATCGATATATGCAGATTTACTATCGAAGAAGATCAGAGAGAATGATGCTAAGTGTTGGCTCATCAACACTGGGTGGGTAGCTGGGGGCTATGGAGACAGTAGCAGGATCAAAATAAAGTGGACCAGAGCATTGCTCAATGCTGCACTGAGTGGGGATTTAGATGACGTCGTTTTCGTCAAGGACCAGAGGTTCGGGTTTTCTGTCCCAACAACCTGCGAGGGAGTTCCAGATAGCATACTCCAACCTCGCCAGACATGGAATGACAAGAAGAAGTTTGACAATGTGGCTGATCTATTGGCTCGTATGTTCATAGAAAATTTTGAGCAGTACAAGGATGGGTGTAGCGACGAGGTCAAGTCTTCCTCTCCAATCGTCTTGGGATAGAGAAGACGATCCACATCAGCATCGGATGATTAACAGCAATCCTCATCCTTCATCGGAGCACTAACGAAAGATACCTTATCGACACTGGATGTATTCTGAAGTTGTTCGTACACTTCCCTAACACTTTCAGCATTACCCTTGACGTGGACTACGTCAACGCAAGAGTGACAGGAGTGACCAAGTCTACTGCTGTGGTGGTAAGCCGCAACTTCGATAGAATCCGTCCTACTTACCATCAACTTCTGTTCGCTCTTTTCCTGGTAATGAACTATCAAATGACCCTCGACTATCAAATCTCCCTGCATGTTCATCAGATCCCCCCTCTGTTGGATCTCGGCGAAGAACATTGTAGCATCTCGAAGAAAACTGCTTCTGTTAGTATACCCGGACTTCGCAATCAGACTCTCAAAACCATCTGTGAATTCGTTGTCTGCACTGAATGATATAATTCTGCTCATATATTGCCGAGTATGGATGCATTAATAATAATTTATGATAACCTAATTATTAGTTCTGGTTAAATATGTATTAGCAGTCCGATAGCCATGAAGAGCGTGACGTACAGGTCCGTACTACTTGCTGTGCTAATGATTACATCAAGCCTGGCTGGATGTTTAGGTGATGGGGCAGATGATGCCGATGATACCGATGTTGTGGATCCCATAGTGGTAGATCCTGTAACTTCATCTGGTAGTGTCATGGTCTCCACTTACCATGTTGGTGAGCTTGTCAAGGCTGTAGTCGGTGACCACGTCGACGTGCATTACATGAGCCAAGAAAACATTCCAGTCCACGACTATGATCCATCAGCGTCTGATTTGATTAGATTGAAGGAGGCTGATGTTTTCTTTTACCACGGCCTCGGGCTTGAGCCTTGGGTAGAAGGTGCTCTTGAAGGGCTCGGTGATGATGCACCTCCATCATTCATGACACACACCATGCCCACTGGCGAAGAGACTCTAGATTACCAATCAGTCCTAGTTTCAAATCTTTGCAAATTGATGAATGAGGGGCCATTCGAAACGACCATACTCGGTATGATGCCCGAAGACCACTATGATCATGACGACCATGACGACCACTCAGACGAGGAGGGGGACCATGACGACCATGAAGATGATCACGACGACCATGAAGATGATCATGACGACCATGAAGATGATGGCGACATGCAAACTATGGCCGGCCATGGTGACCACTCAGAAGATGGTGATGACCATGACGACCACGACGACCATGACGACCACGACGACCATGACGACCATGACGACCATAATCATGCTGAGGCCGAAATAAATATCGAAAATCCAGAGTCGTGCCCCGCAGAAACCTCAATCCAGGTATTCCACATGGAAGCCGGTGAGCACTTCCTCGAGTTTGAGTCCGAGTATGGCGAGGACTTCAACATGGCAGTCCTCAAGATGCCCGGAGGCCACGCACATCACCACCATGGACATGGAGACCATGAGGATCACGGCGATGAAGAAGGTCATGATGATCATGGCGATGAAGGCGACCACGACGACCATGACGACCACAGTGATCACTGGGAGGCCGAGACCTGTCACGACGCTGAAACACATGAGACTCATGACGAATATACCAACGAGGGGGACTGTGAGGGCGCAGGACACATGTGGATGGGAGACGTAGAGGACGAACACCACCATGCATTTCCAGAGATTCACACAGACCGTCTGGATATGGTTGCATATACACTTGTGATGCCAATCGAAATTACAGGCGATTGGGTGGATGAGTGGGGAACTGAACATTCAATTGACTCAGACTCATGGAACGAGAACACCATCACGCATTACGATAACCACGATGGTTGGGCAGTAGCTCAGAACAGTGATGATGATCCGTATTACCCAGGGCTTTGGTCGAAGTACGACTGGACATGGGAAACAGAAGAGTTGTATTACTGCCAGTCCACATTCGGTGCTGATACAGAGGCGGATGCATTGTCCGCCGAGAGCGCTAACACCACCGATCTAGCCGCCGGATGCGGTGGATTCCCATGGAGCCTCATGGAAGAAACAGGCCATGACGACCATGACGACCACTCAGACGAGGAGGGGGACCATGACGACCACTCAGACGAGGAGGGGGACCATGACGACCACTCAGACGAGGAGGGGGACCATGACGACCACAGCGGTGAGATTGAAGCTGATGATGGAGATGCAGCTTTCGATTACGACCCACACAGCTGGCTAGACCCGCTTTCGTTCAACGAGCAACTGAACTTGGTTCTCGAGAAGTTGACAGCGGCATTCCCTGATTTAGCTGATGCATTCGCTGAGAATGCGGCAACTTACTCAGCAGAGCTGTTGGAACTCCACGGAGCATTTGAGCAGGCTCTTGGAGAGCAGGGTACGTGCGAAATGGGAGGATCCACGAAGACCATAGTAGCTAATCACAACGCTTACTCGTACATCTCACTCAGGTACGACCTCGACATTATGACAGTGCATGGTATTGATCCTGAGGGGGAGCCTTCCCCAGCAGATGTAGCCGAGGTAGTTGAGAAAATAAACGATGAAGGCATAACCGTCCTCTTCGTCGAAGAGTACACTGACCAGACATCTGTTCAGAGCATCGTAGAAGAGACCGGTGTTGAAGTGAAGATCCTCTACACAATGGAGATGCGACCTAGTGATAGCCAAGATGACTACCTGTCTATGATGAACAAGAACATCAACAACATCGTATCCGGTCTTGGGTGCTAATCGTAACTTAGGTGAAACGCAAAGGGAGGTGCTGGAAATATGTCGCTTCCAGAGATATTTCCGGTCCTCTTTGTGGGAGGTATTCTTCTATCTCTCGCTCTGCATTTGGCCAGTGAGTATCTGAGATCTAAGTATCTCAAAGGATATACTTAGTCGGTGGGAACGGATGGGAGAAAGTATTCTTGAAGTTTTCAATCTCTTAGTGGCCCGTTCGGGTAAAATAGTACTCAAGGACATATCACTGACAGTAAGTGAGGGAGAGTTTGTCGGTATAGTAGGCCCAAACGGTAGTGGCAAGTCAACTCTAATGCTCACAATTCTTGGTATTCTTAAGCCAAGTCGGGGATCGATAGAGATTTACGGCAATCCTCCATTGTCTAGAAACCTTCACAGAAGGATTGGTTGGGTTTCACAGGCCGCGTCAAATCTACCCAAGGAGGTAAGGCTAACGGTCCGTGAACTGGTTAGATTGGGAACTGTTAACTCAGGTAATATGTTCGATTTGAGTGACAACGGTCGCCGTGATAGAGTCGATAATGCGATCATTATGACTGGTCTTGAGGATGTTGAAAATATCGACATATCACGTCTCTCCGGTGGGCAGAGACAACGTGCCGTAATTGCGAGAGCTCTTGCTACAGAGGCTGACTTTATTCTATTGGATGAGCCTCTAGTGGGGATAGACCGAGACTCTCGTAATTCACTATTGAAGCTACTTGATCGGCTTTGCCACGAAGAAGGTAAAACTATTTTGATGGTATCACATGATCTTGCAGCAATCCGAAAAACTGCCCATAGGATGATTTTTCTGGAGGAAAGCATAAGATTCGACGGACCGACTGGTAGCTTTCCTGATTTGGACGAACTGGCTGATTTACGGGGAATTAACGATCCTCATGAGGGCTATCAAATGCCCGTCGAAAATTAGGTGGACGGGAATATGGGAATTGGCGTACTTATCCTTGAGTCCATTTCTCCTATAATGGAATCAATTGCACCTCTCTTGCCAGGAGAGACATTTCCCAGTTTTTTCACTCTGGAGATGTTCCAACGATCGGTACTCGCATCAGTAATGGTCGCAATTGTAGGTGGGTGCCTTGGTAATTTTCTGCTGGTACGTAATCTTTCTTTAATCGGTGACGGACTTGCTCACGTTTCATTCGGCGGAGTGGCCGTTGGCATAGTAATTGGCGCTACTTCTCCATTATGGTACGCCTTGCTATTCAGCACCTTTGCATCCATAATCATATACGAACTCCAGTCGAGAGAAATACTAACAGGTGACGCCTCGATTGCCATATTTCTCACAGGAGCGCTATCACTAGGTCTCGTTCTACTGAGATATTCTGGAGTCGGAATAACAGTAGAGGTAGAGAGTTATCTATGGGGTAGCCTACTCCTCACCTCATCTGATGACCTGGATTTGATAGCAACTATATCGATAGTGTCGCTGTTCACAATTATTATCATAGGACGCGCCTTACTAGCCACTACAGTCGACCCCCTGGCATCCCTGGTCCAGGGCATACCAGTACGAGCTGTTGGTCTTCTTTTCAGTTGTATCACCGCAGCAGTTGTAGTTAGTATGGTTCAGGTAGTGGGGGCCCTTTTGGTTACAGCTTTACTGGTCACCCCAGCAGCCACAGCACAGTTAGTCGGTCGAAGCTTCCGCTCATGTATGGCTTGGACACAGTTTTTTGCTCTTAGCTCGGTTTTCTTGGGACTTTACTTCTCAGCAGAGCTGGACACAGGCAGTGGTGCTATGATTGCCTTGATTTCCGCCGTCATTTTTTCAATAGTAGCCATCCCGAAATTTTTCGTGTTACTCAATCCACTGAATCTGGAGAGACTCTCGACCCAAATACCTCTTGACATGCCTGAATCAAGTATTATCGAAGTCAACAGTGAAATAAAGTAAGCTCATGTCAAATTAGATTATCTATGATATCATCCAAATCCTGTCTTTTTCCGCAGTAGTAGCATCTGACTTCAATCGGATCTCTGCTGTAGAGTACCAGTTTCTGTGGAAGAGGCTCTCTGGGGTTCTGGGTGATGCAGTTCGAAAATGTGCATCTTGCGACATTTACAAGCTCCTCCGCCAGCTCAACGACCCTCTTCTCCGCAACACCATAGTTTCTGATGATAGCCACACTTGCATTCGGCGAAATCAATGCTAGTCTGTCCAGCTCCTCTTGATTCAGCTCCAAGTCCTCGATTTTGAGTAGATCTTTTCTTCCCATTTTGTCACTTGGGACATTCATCACTAGCGAGACTGGATTCGATCTGTTCGTATCGATTCTGAGCATCTTGATTACTTGCAACGCGTGACCTGCTGGGATATGGTCTATCACCGTACCATTGCAGATTGCAGTAACCCTCCTCATCTCACTCATTTCTTCACCTCCTCTGGTATCTCTACG
>Ga0207985_1000469_pt1 | contig 11064 bp, 12 predicted proteins | sample ETNtaG_3_FD_185761 | JGI IMG/M metagenome (GOLD analysis project Ga0207985, IMG submission 185761) | Marine microbial and viral communities from oxygen minimum zone, Eastern Pacific Ocean - ETNP201302SV84 (SPAdes) (version 2) | ecosystem: Environmental > Aquatic > Marine > Unclassified ...
CCTGCTCCCATAGTGAGACTCCTTTTTTTGTTAGTGATCTACGTGTATAGCCATTCCAATAAAAACGGCTGTTAATAATGCAAAAACATATGCTTGTATCACTGCAACTAACAGTTCAAGCATAGTTAATCCTAATGCAAGTGAGACAGAGAAAGGAGCAATACCAAATCCGGCAAGCCCTCCCAATTCAACAGTTGCACTAAAAATAAAAGTTATAAAAATTATTAAAGCAATATGCCCACCCATCATATTACCTGCTAACCTAAGTGTTAACGCAAGCGGACGAATGAACAGTCCCATGAATTCAATGGGGACAACAACAAAGTATAGTGGCCATGGCAATCCAGAAGGCGCTAAGTTTTTCCAATGTTGTACAAAACCATATTTTTGAATACCTGCTGCAATAAATGCAAAAAAAGTAATTGTAGCTATAGCAAATGTGACATTAACATTAGCGGTAACTGTATGTCCGCCTTTAGAGAGAAGATATAATATATTATCCTTACCTAACATTTCTGCTTTGTAACCAACCTTACCAATTAATCCTGTTAAATCGAAAATTGGAATTAAACCAAGTATATTTCCAAAGAGTACGAAAAAGAAAATAGTATAGACTAATGGAGCCCAGGATCGATACTCCTTAGCACCAACAAAGTTTTTTAACACATCATCTCTAAGATAGATAACAAACATCTCAATTATACTCATGAACTTGTTAGGAATATTTTTCTTATGAGAAATATAACCTTGAATTAATGATACAAGAGTTGAAACAACAATTAGAGATACAAAGAAAAGTAGAAAAACATGCTTAGTAATTCCTAAGTCAATATAAAATAGAGAATCTGAAGATATCCCAAAAAAATTAGAAATTTTTTCTGATAGATAATTTAGAAACTCAAATTCAAAAATATTTTTTTTGCTATTGGCGACGTGATCAATGGCATATTGTGGAGCTTGATCCATTGTCCATTCTTTTCCAACTTTTTCACCAATAAACATCGCCGAAATATAAATAGAAAGTTATAAGGAAAAACAGAAAAAAAGATGTAAATCCTAATTATTATTTTTTACATGCTGATATGCACGATAAGAAGCATGAAAAACTCCAATGATAATTACAGAAATTTTCCAAAAATCATTAAATAAAAAAAAGGCTATTAGAAGCCATGATAAAATTATTCCAATAAATTCAAAATAGACTGAATAACTTTCAGCCAATATAGAGCTAAGTTTCTTTTTTCTACTCATCTACAATTATATCACATCTTCCGGAAAATTGAGCTCCATCCTCAATAGTTAGAACTTTGTATTTAAGATTACCTACAAGCTCACAACCCTTAAGAAGCTCTGCTGAACCATTAATAAACGCATCACCTTCAATATATCCGTTTATTTGAATCATTGAAGCTTCAACATCACCATAAATTTTTCCACTTTTTGCTAATTGAACCGCTCCATCAGTTTTTACAGAACCTTTTATTTCTCCGTAGATAGTCACATTGCCATTAAGAATCATGTCTCCATTAATTGCAACGTCTTCTGCTATAATTGTCTGACTATTAGTTGCTTTAGATTGAATTTTCATTAGGATAATTTATCGGATTTTAAATTAAAGTCGTCAAAAAAAGTAATTGGGTCAATAGGTTCACCATCTTTCCATATTTCAAAATGTAAATGCGGTCCAGTAGACATACCAGTATTTCCTAATTTTGCAATTACATCACCAGCGCTAACTGAATCACCTTTCTTAAAAAAATTCTCTTGGTTGTGATAATAGTGAGTTATATAACCATTTTGATGATCCAAAATTAAAAAATATCCAAAATCATCAGAGAAATCACTTATAACTACAAGACCATTTGCAACAGCAAAGATGGGAGTACCTACGACATTCACCAGATCTATTCCTAAATGTTTTGTTTCTAAATCATATTTTTTACTTATTAAACCATCTGTAGGTTTAACTGATGGCAAATTATTGGTAACCGTGTATCTAATGTTATCTTCATTTAGATTATTTATTTTTTCAGTACCAATAATAGAATCAATATAAGATTTCATTAGGGCAATTTCCTCGATCGATTCATCAATATTATTTATAATTTCTTTTTGTTGTTTTATTTCATTATTTATAGTTGAAACTCTTAAATATTCTTTAATAATTGGTGAAGAAAAATATATTAAAAATAATGAACCTATAATTGCAGAAGAAAGAATCACAATAGATGAAATAAATGTAAATCTACTAAATTCAATTTGCCAAGATTTATCCGAAAACGGAGATATAAATAAAATTTTATACTTACTTAATTTCATAAAACTAATCAGATTTAATAGATTTTAACTTGTCTAAGACTCTATCGATTGTTTTTTTGCCAAAACTAATTTTTACAAAACCTTTTTTAGTTTTAGAATTTTGATTGATAACAACTCTTTCTCCAATGAGTCTTGAAAGTTGATTTTGAATATTTTGTAGTTGAGGTGATACACTCTTCTTAGAAGCAAGTTTTTCTGTTTTCCTAACCGAAATTTTTTCTGTTAAAAGCTTTTTCCATAACTGCATCATTCCTTGAGTGGTTTTTCTTTGGAGAATAGCTCTTGCTTGCCCCGCATTTATTTCTCCTTTAAGTATACTTTCTTGAATTTCATTAGGAAGCTTTAATAATCTCAAAGCATTGGAAACTGCAGGTCTTGACTTTCCAACAGTCTTTGCAATTTCTGTTATCGAAGATTTTAAGTGTTCTTGAAGATATTTATATCCCTTTGCTTCTTCAATAGGATTTAGGTCTTCTCTTTGAATATTCTCAATTAATGCCATATACATTGTATCTTTATTTGCATCTGCATCAATGACATATGCTAATATTCTTTTTTTGTTTAATAATTTATGAGCTCTATATCTTCTTTCACCAGCAACAATAATATATTTGCTATTGCTTTTCCTAACCGTAATTGGACTTATTAATCCTTTTTCTTCAATCGACTGAGCCAACTGTTTGAGCGCTTTATCGTCAAAATTTTTTCGTGGTTGATTAGGGTTTGGCTTAATCTTGCTTAGCAGAATACTACTTTGACTTAAATCTTCTGTTTGTTTTTTTGAAGGAGTTAAAAGAGCCCCTAAACCTTGACCAAGTTGTTTATTTTTTTTCATTTATAATCTCAATTGCTAAATCCATGTAATCTTTGGCTCCTGAACAATTTACATCATACATAATTGCGGGCTTACCATCATCAGGTGCCTCAGCTAGTCTCACATTTCTGTTAATTTTTGTTTTAAATAATTTATTTTTAAAATTTGTTTTTAACAAATTCTCAACTTTTTTAGAAAGTCTTAATCTTTTTGTATGCATAGTGATTAATAATCCAAGAATATTAAGCTCATTATTAATATTCTCTTTAACAATCTTTATAGTCTCCTGAAGACTTTTAAGACCTTCTAGCGCAAAAAACTCACTTTGAATAGGAATTAAAACATCAGTTGAAGCTGTCAAAGCATTTAAAGTCAATAAACCAAGAGACGGAGGACAATCAATTAATATATAATCATAATTTTTTTTAATCTTATTAATTAGTTTAAGAAGTTGTTTTTCTCTATTTGGAAGTGAAACTAATTCGACTTCACACCCAACTAAATTAGTATCAGATTTTATAAAGTCCATGTATTCAATTGAAGTATTTGAAATAGTATTAACTATTTTTTCGTTACCTATCATTGCATCATAAATTGAAGAATCAATATCAATATCAAAATCATTTAACCCTGTTGTAGCATTAGCTTGAGGATCAAAATCAATCAATAAAGTCTTTTTTTCTAAAATTCCAAGACTAGCAGCTAAATTGATTGCAGTTGTAGTTTTACCTACTCCTCCCTTTTGATTTAATATGGAAATAATTTTTTTCATATGAATGAAAAATTTAATCGGTAAATAAGGGTAATACAAAGTTTTTAACAAATCATTTTATCTAACTTAACTTTAGGCGTGAAAGAAAAAGTATTAATTACAGGATTTAATGGAGAAATAGGAAGTAAGATACTTCAAGAATTAGTAAAAAGAGGGAAATCAGTTATTGCTCTGGATATTACTGATGCAAAAGAAGAAATTGCTTCAGTAAAATACATCAAAGATTCAATTCTTAATTTTAAACTAATAAACCACCTCTTTGAAAATAGTAATATAACAGAAGTTTATCATTTTGCTGCTTTATTAAGCCAAACTGCCTATAAAAATCCCGAATTAGCCAATGAAACTAATGAGAAGGCATCAAAAAATTTAATTGATTCTGCATACTCTCATGGAATTAATAATGGTGATATGACAAGATTCTTTTTTCCAAGCTCAATTGCAGTTTATGGTCCTAGAAAAATTGATAATGCATCAGAGCAAGATATCATAAAACCAACAACAGTTTATGGAAATAATAAACTTATAATTGAACAGTATGGTAGTAGGATACACGAAGAAAGTATTTCTAAAAATATTGGATTAGATTTTAGATCAATAAGATTTCCAGGAGTAATTAGTTATGATACTGTTCCATCAGGAGGAACTACAGACTACGCTCCTCAAATGATAGACTGTGCAAAAAGTAATAGATTATTCGAATGTAAATTATCTCCTGAAACTACTCTTCCTTTTATTGGAATAGATAAAACAGTATTGTCAATTATTGATATGATGAATTTAGATAGAATAGATTCTAAACTTAGAGCATTTAATGTTGAAGAAGTCAATTTTTCTGTAAAACAACTTAAAGACTTTCTTTTAAAAAAATTCCCATCTTTTAAAATAACATTTAAAGAAGACAAAAATTTTCAATCAGTTGCAGATTCATGGCCCTCAAGTTTAAATTGCAGTAGAGCTAACAAGTATTTGAATTTTCAAAGTGAGCAAAGCTTTGAAAGTTTTGTTGAAAACATTTTAAATAGATAAATATGAAAAAAATTGATCAAATATTACAAACTCAATTAAATGACATCAAAGAGCAAGGCACTTTTAAGAACGAAAGAATAATTGAGACTGCTCAAGAATCAGAAATAAGTGTACGTGGTAAAAAAGTGCTTAATTTTTGTGCAAATAATTATTTGGGACTCGCAAACAATAACGAAATTCGCCAAGCTGCTATACAAGCCATTGAAGAATGGGGGTTCGGATTAGGTTCTGTAAGATTTATTTGTGGTACTCAGACAATACATAAAGAATTAGAGCATTCAGTAAGTACTTTTTTAAAAAAAGATGATACTATTTTATACTCATCTTGTTTTGATGCTAATGGTGGATTATTTGAAACAATACTGAGCAAAGAAGATGCTGTTTTCTCAGATGAACTTAATCATGCTTCGATTATTGATGGAATAAGATTATGTAAGGCTGAAAAATATAGATATAAAAATTGTGATATGAATGATTTAGAAGATAAACTAAGTAAATCTGATGCAAGAGTTAAACTAATTGTTACTGATGGAGTGTTTAGTATGGATGGAACAATTGCTCCAGTTGATAAAATTGTTAACCTAGCTGATGAATATAATGCTATAGTAATGGTTGATGATTGCCATGCTACTGGATTTATTGGATCAAATGGGCAAGGTAGCGGAGAACATTGTGGAGTATTGGAAAAAGTTGATATAATATCTTCAACTTTTGGAAAAGCTCTTGGAGGAGCATCTGGAGGATTCATATCAGCTTCACAAAATATTGTTGATACTTTGCGACAAAAATCAAGGCCCTACCTTTTTTCAAATAGCTTAGCTCCAGCATTAGTTGTAGCATGTATAAAAGCCCTGGAAATAATTAATACTGACAAAGAACTCATATCTACACTACATGATAATACTTTGTATTTTAGAAAAAACTTGAAAAAGATTGGTTATGAATTGAAAGGTGAATCACATCCTATTGTTCCAATTATGACTTACGATGCAAAGAAAACAGTTGCTCTTTCTGAAATGCTTTTAGAAAAGAATATCTATGTTATTCCTTTTTCTTTTCCAGTAGTTCCTAAGGATGAAGCAAGAATTAGAGTGCAATTATCTTCACTACATACAAAAGAACAATTAGAATATGCTGTTAGAGCTTTTGAGGAATGTGGGAAGGCTCTAAATATTATTTAAAAAAATAGTGAAAAAGCATCTTAATGTATTAAATTCTCTCACTTATGGATACTTCAATAAGAAATAGATTATTAACTATATTGTTTGTTTTTGGATTAGGTATATATGCACTCCTTCCATCATTACGTTATGCAATAATGGATGAAGAAAAAAAGTCTAACCTTTCAGACGAACAAATAGATTACTTTGAATCAAGAAGTATCAAGCAAGGATTAGATTTAAAGGGTGGAATTTATATTGTTCTTGAAGTTGATCTACCTCAATTAATTGATAACCTTGCAAAAAATAAAGACAATAATTTCAACGATTTTCTTGTAGAGCTTAAAAGTGAATACAATAACTCTTCAAGCGACTTTTTTACCGTTTTTGAAGAACTAGCAGATGATAAAAATTTAAAGCTGCCAAGATATTTTATTAATTATGGAAAAACAAAAGATCAAATAATTACTCAACTCTCATTACAATCTGAAGATTCTATTAAACGAGTAATTGAAATTATACAAAATCGTGTTGATCAATTTGGTGTAGCTGAACCAACAATACAAAAGCAAGGTAATAATAGAGTCATTGTCGAGCTTGCAGGAATCGAAGATTCTGAAAGAGCTAGAGATCTACTTCAGAGTACAGCATTATTAGAATTGATGATTGTTAAAAATGTAGAGAGTACAAATGCAATAATTAGACAAATTGATAGTATTGTCTCATCTGAAAAAACAGAGAAAGAAACTGAAAATAATGAGATTAATGATTTATTTGATTCTGCCTCATCTTCAGAATTAGGTTTTTCCTCTTTATTAATTTCAGTTGGAGGAAATTTAGCTATAGCATCTCAAGATTTAAGTGCGCTTAAAAATATCCTATTAAACGAAGATGTAAAACAAATTTTAGAAGCAACCAATAGTACTATTTTAACAAGTGATTCTTCAATAAAGCTTGTAAATGAAATTGGTGAAGAAGAAGAATTTTATACATTATACCATCTATTTAATAATGCAGAACTCACTGGAGGTGTCATTGAAGATGCGCAGATGAGATTAAGTCAAGCTGGAGTAACTGCTGGTCAAGCTGTGGTCGAAGTTGAAATGAATAGTGAAGGTTCAAGAGAATGGGCTAGAATCACGGGTGCTAATATTAATAATAGAATTGCTATTGTTCTTGATAAAAAAGTACATATGGCTCCAGTCATTAGAAGTCAAATTTTTGGCGGTGGAACAGTAATTGAAGGTTTAGATTCCATTGAAGAGGCTGAAGATATTGCTATTGTTTTAAGAGCTGGTGCGCTACCTGTACCAGTTACAATTGCAGAAGAAAGAACAGTTGGTGCCTCATTAGGTGCTGATTCAATTAGTAAAGGGACACTATCAATGGCAATTGGTTTACTTCTAGTTGTATTATTTATCGTTTTCTTTTATAAAATGTCAGGTTTGATCGCAAGCTTTTCAGTTATGTGGACTTTAATTTTATTGCTTGGCGTTTTAGCGCTATTAGAAGCAACATTAACTCTTCCAGGTATTGCAGGATTAATACTAACAGTTGGTATGTCAGTAGATGCAAATGTAATTATTTTCGAGAGAATTAAAGAAGAATTGAGAAATGGTAAATCTGTTAGGTCTGCTATTGATTCAGGATATGAAAGAGCAATAAGAACAATTGTCGATGCAAACCTTACAACTGGAATTGCTGCAGCAGTACTATATCAATATGGAAGTGGTCCAATAAAAGGATTTGCAACTGTTCTGTTTTGGGGAATTATAGTGAGTATGTTTACCGCTATTATTGTGACGCGATTCGTTTTTGATTTTGTAACAACAAGAAAAAATATTGAGAAGCTAAGTATATAATTATGAAGTTTTTAGAAAATACAAAAATAAATTTTATGAAATTCAAATCATTTGGGTTTGGTCTGTCATCTGTTTTAGCTTTTGGCTCAATTTTATTATTATTAATGGGAGTCAATCTTGGTATTGATTTTAAAGGTGGTACTGCGATAGGTGTTAGTTTTGCTGAAGAAGTTTCAATTCAAGAAGTTAGAAGCTCATTAAAATCAGTATCTGTAAACGAAAATTTCATTGACCTCAGCGGAGAAGAAATTAAATATTTTGGAAGTCAAAATGATGTAATGATTAAAATTAAATCTCTTGATAATGAACCTGAAAATTTTGGTCAAATTGTTATTAATCATCTTTATGCTTCTATGTCAGAGAAAGCACCAGAAAGTAAAAATGATTTCATTCTTTCATTAGGTTCAGTAAGCCCGAAAGTCGGATCTGAATTAAGCGGAAAAGCATTTTGGTCAGTTATTTCTGCTCTGGTTTTAATTCTATTTTATATTTCAGTAAGATTTGAATTTAGGTTTGCATTAGGTGCTATTTTAGCACTAGTTCATGATGTAATCATTACGCTTGGTATTTTTTCTTTGACTGGATTTGAAATAACTTTAAGTACAGTGGCTGCTTTTTTAACTATTGTTGGTTACTCTTTAAATGATACAATCGTTATTTTGGACAGAATAAGAGAGAATATGAAATCTTCGGGTACTGTTATGTTTGAATCAACAATTAATAAAAGTATTAATCAATCATTAAGTAGAACATTAATTACCTCTTTAACAACATTGTTCGTTATTATTGTTTTACTCATTTATGGTGGTGAAGTTATTAGACCATTTTCGTTTACCATGCTTGTTGGAGTTATCATAGGTACTTATTCAAGTATTTACATTGCAAGTGCATTACTTGCGACTATCTACCAGTCATCTAAATAATGAATAATAAAATTTTATTTCCATTCATAGCTCTATGCTTGATATGGGGTTCAACATGGTATTTCATTAAAATTTCTTTAAACGCAGGAGTACCCCCTTTTTATGGTGTTGGATTGCGCTTTCTATTTTCAGGTATAATCTTCTACCTATATATATATTATAAAAAATTATCAATACCATTAACTCCAACAGCGATTAAGCTATATTTATCTTTCGGTCTATTAAACTTTAGCTTGTCTTATGGAATGACCTACTGGGCAACTCAGTATATTTTTTCAAGCATCTCATCTATTTTGTGGGGACTATTTCCACTCTTTACCAGTTTAATGGCTCACTTTATGATAAAAGATGATCCAAATGAAAGATTAAATAAGAATAAGTTAGCTGCCCTTTTTACAGGCCTTATTGGGGTAAGTGTTATGAGTACTAATCAAGAAATTGACCTAGCTTCTCAGTCTTTCTTAGCAATTCTTGTATTAATTGCAGTAATTATTATCGCTGCGTATCCTAGCGTTCTCTACAAAAAATATAATGATGAAGTTGGGCCTTACCAAATGAATGCTGTTTGTCAGGTATTAACTGGTTTTGTAATGCTTACAATGTCATTTTTATTTAAAGAAGATATATCGGTTATTGTATGGACCAATGAACTTGTTCTTTCTACTCTTTATTTAATCATTTTTGGAGGTTTCATTTCTTGGGGAATTTATTTCTGGCTTTACCAATATTTAAATGTCACTCAGGTTACTTATGTTGCTATTTTTCCTCCAATCGTAGCAATATTCCTTGGATGGGTTTTCTTAGGAGAAGTATTAACAACAAAAGAGATTATTGGAACCTTATTCATTCTAGGAAGTTCTATACTTATATATAGGAAATAGGTCCTATTTTTTAATAAATTAAATTATGGTTGAAAAAATAAAATCAAATTTGCTTGCTGGAATTGCAACAATTGTTCCTTTAGCTTTAACAGTATATGTTCTGCAAGTCACTTTAGAAGTTACATATTGGCTTGGTGGAACAGTTGCAGAACCGTTAAAAAGATTTGTAGATGTGACTTTTCCTGGATTTGGCTTATTAAGTTCATTGGTTGGTCTTTTCATTGTATTCTTAGCTCTTTTTATTTTTGGTGCTCTTGCAAGGAATGTTTTTGGTAAAAAAGTTGTTAAATGGTTTGAAGGAATTTTTAAAAAAATACCTTTAATAGATTCTATTTATGGAACTACAAAACAATTAATTGAAACTATTTCAGGATCAAAGAATAATTCGTTTCAAAAGGTTATTTATGTTGAATATCCTAGAAAAGGGATATGGACTCTAGGATTTGTTACTAGCGAGTCTACAAATGAAAACAATGATGAATTTTATCATATTTTTATCCCTACTACCCCAAATCCAACCTCAGGTTTCTTTTTAATTGTTGCAAAAGAGGATACCACTCCAGCGGATATAGATATTGAAGAAGCCTTTAATATGATTGTTACAAGTGGGATTGTTGGAAATCATAAAAATTCAATAGTTAAATAAAAAAAGGAGCACCGAAATGCTCCTTTTTCATTTAAAACTAATAAGATAAAAGTTTATTAACCTCTACCTCTAGCCATAGGTGCGCGTGATACATCACCGTCTTTATCGATGAAGTATAGGAAACCGCTTTCACGAGTTACACCTGCGTCAGCAACTTTTTCTGCATTACCGCCACCAGATCCGCCTCTTGACATACCTGAACGCCATACATTACCATCTTTACCTAAGTAATATAGATAGCCTTTTTCTTTACTAACACCGCATGTTTTTACTTTTTCAGCCATTTTATTCTCCTTAAAAAGTTTAGTGAATAAGCTTATTACAATATTCTACCACTAAACTTGATTTTTTGCAAGAAATTTCTCGTCGGAAGCCCCTCGGAAGAATTTTACAAAAAAGCTTTAAATTTTTTATTATTTAGTTAAATTTGGCCCATGCCCCGGTAGCTCAGCTGGATAGAGCAACGGATTTCTAATCCGTAGGTCACAGGTTCAAATCCTGTCCGGGGTACGAAAACAAATCCTTTTTTCGCTTTTAAAAATTATATAATTCCCACAATATTATTATATTTAAATATGGACAAAAAAATATTAAATATTTCTATATCTATTCTAATGATAACTCTTTCATTATCATTATTTCAAATTGTTAATAGAGT
>Ga0207985_1000471_pt1 | contig 11054 bp, 12 predicted proteins | sample ETNtaG_3_FD_185761 | JGI IMG/M metagenome (GOLD analysis project Ga0207985, IMG submission 185761) | Marine microbial and viral communities from oxygen minimum zone, Eastern Pacific Ocean - ETNP201302SV84 (SPAdes) (version 2) | ecosystem: Environmental > Aquatic > Marine > Unclassified ...
AAGATTCTTATTTCAATAAAGATCTGATTACTTTAGGTTACATCAAAGGAATGTCCATTGGAGATAAAGAATTACGATTTACCCTTAGATTGCCTGCTCCTTTAATGCCAAATCACGAGGAACTTGCTCAAAAATGTAGAGATGCTCTAAAGGATGTAAATGGCCTTGAAAGTATTGAAATTAAAAAAGATTGGGAAGTACAACGATTACCTGCTCTCAATCAGCCTAATACTCCTCAAGCTTTAGCAAACGTAAAAAATATTATTGCGATAGCTTCTGGAAAAGGTGGTGTTGGAAAATCTACAGTTACAGTATGTATTGCCGAAGCTTTCGCTAATGCAGGAGCAAAAGTTGGTGTTCTAGACATTGACGTTTATGGACCAAGCATTCCAAACATGGTGGGACTAGGATCCCATCAACTAGGCGGAGCTCAAGAAGGCGTTCTCGAACCTGTAGAAGCACATGGAATGAAAATAATGTCTATGGGATTCTTAGCAACAAAAGATACTCCCGTAGTCTGGAGAGGACCTATCGCTTCACAACTTGTACAACAATTCTTAGGTGCTGTAGACTGGGGAGAATTAGATTATTTGTTTGTTGATATGCCACCAGGAACTGGAGACATTCAACTTACATTATCACAAAGTGTTCCACTGACTGGAGCAGTAATTGTAACAACTCCACAGGAAATAGCTCATACTATTGCTGAAAAAGGATTGAGAATGTTCCAACAGGTTAAGATTCCAATCTTAGGTATTGTTGAAAACATGGCCGGCTTCACACCACCTGGTTCTGAAGAAATTTTCCATATATTCGGAGAAGGCGGGGGAACTTCTGCTGCAGAAGAGTTCGATTTACCATTGCTTGGTCAAATTCCAATTAGACAAGATCTTCGAGAAGCAATGGATAACGGTAAAGTGTTTACAAATGATAATATCGATTCAATTGCATCATTAATTGCAGTCGAAGCAATGGCTGTTGTGACTAATGAAGAACTATCTCCATTTGCACCTCAAGAAATTAATTTAGCCAATGATGGTGAAACCTTAGTTATCAAATGGCAAGATAATGTTGAACACGTGATCTCTGCATTCAATGTACGATTTATGTGTCCATGTGCTCATTGTGTAGATGAGATAACTGGAGAGAAGCTAGTCAAAGAAACTGACATACCTCCAGATGTTAAGATTACCGAATCAGTACCAGTAGGAAGATATGGTGTTAGATTTAATTTCACAGATCCAAGCCCTGGAGCTGGAGCCGGAATTTACACATTCTCTTTCCTTAGAAAATTGGGCGAAGACGCTGCTACAAACGCATCTTTTGACGTATAATAACTCTTATTAATCACGACAGGAATCAATAGTTATGTTAGCTCAGGAAATAAGGATACGAGGCGAACCAACTGCAGACCCACAAAAATGTAGATTTGTACTAGAAGCCGAAGTACTTTCTCGTTCTCCTGTTAGCTTTGATAGAGAGTCTGACACAAGCAAAGCTCCTTTAGCTGAAAAATTACTAGCTTTACCATATATCGCTGGAGTAAGTATCAGTGGTTCAGCTGTTACACTAACTGGAGACAACGTTGAAAGCTGGCCAGCAATTGGAAAAGAGATCGGCGGAGTAATTCGTGAGCAAATCAAAACCGGTGAACCTGCTGTAGAAGAAGAAGTCATGGACATCGGAGATGCAGACTTATTCACTCAAGTAAATTTATTAATTAAAAATGATGTTAATCCTAGTATTGCGTCCCACGGTGGAGTAATTACCTTACACAGTGTAAATGACGGAAAAGCTTTCGTCACAATGGGTGGTGGATGTCAAGGATGTTCAGCATCGAGTATTACTTTGAAGCAAGGTGTAGAATCTTACATTGTAGCAAAAGTAGATGGTGTAAATGAAATTGTAGATATGACTGATCACTCTGAAGGTGAAAATCCATACTATACTCAACCTTTACCACAAGCTGGCCAAACTGGAGGAGGCTGCGGATGCAACTCCGGGGCAAGTCAATCCAGCGGTGGCGGTTGCTGCAGTACAGACGCAAGCCCAAGCCAAGGTGGCGGCGGCGGATGCGGTTGTCATTAATTTTCTAAGCGTCAGTTTTAATACTTGCATTATATACCCATAATATCTTTACAAGGTTAAATGGCAGAAGAAGAGCAAATTGAAGATAATTCCATAGAGGAAGAAAAGGTTGAAGATGAACCTAAAATTGAGGCTAGTTCTACTGAAGAAGAGGAAGAAAGTGCGCCTATAGAATATACAAAAAAACTTGGTGTTGAGGAAGAAGAGGAAGAGGAGGAAAGTCCGTTAACGCAGTTTATTGGCAACTGTATTGAATACTTAGATGGAAGAAGCAGAAAGGTAGTTCTATGGACTCTAGCTATTTTCCTAATTAGTACTTTTAATTTTATTGCATGGAATTTTGTAGAAAGTGAATTTTTGAAATATACTGGAGTTTTACTTTCAACAATGCTTCTATTTTCCGCAATGTGTGGAACTCTGATTTCTTATAATGTTTATAATAAAATTCATGAAAAAAATGTAGATGTTAGACTATCTGGACTGATACTATCAGTAGGAAGCGTCCTTGTCACACTATTTTTTATGATTTATCAAATTCAGAATAACGATTGTTTAACTGAATTCTCAGAAGCTAAATGTGACGCAGATATTTCGCTTAGAGCTGTAATCACAATCTCTGTTTATGCTGGAAGCATAGGAATTGTAATGCTCATTTACGGATTAGGGTTACTGGAAAAAAATTTAGTACCTTATGCAGTAGCTATTGCATTTGGAGGATCACTAATTCTAACTATTGTTTTGCTGATGTCAGTTTACAGTTGGATTGAAGAATCTGTGTGGCTGTTACTGATTCCTTTACTTTTCCTTGGTATGGGGCTTGCAGGTTTACACCATAGAAGATACCAACTTGCTGGATTCGTTATTGGATGTTACATTACTGGACTTGCAGGTATTGGATGGTTAATTGAACCAAATCTAGCTTCTGGAGGATTCCTCGGAGGAGGATTACCTATGACTGGATCAGGATTGCTTTTTATTTTAAGGAGAACTGACCGAGAGGCAAGAGAAAAAATATTGTCTGATTCTCAGTCACTATTGGAAAAAGGATTCCCAAGTAAAGCATTGGATGCTTCAAATCGATTGATTAGAAGAGCTCAACGTGACGGTGTGTTAATGCAGGATTCAAGAATGTGGCTTAGCAAAGCTAGAGCACTAACTGGTCACAGGGAATACGGAAGATCAATTACATACTACTCTATGGCTCTAGAGATAGACCAGAACAATGAAGAATTATGGTTCGAAAAGGGAGAATTACACAGAAAGCTTAAGCAATGGGAAGAAGCTGAAGCCTGTTATCTAAATTCTACCGAAATAAGATACACTTACGGTGAGGCTTGGTTAAAGTTAGCTCAAATGAAAGAGAGAAGAGAAAAGCTAACTGAAGCCGAAGACGCTTATGTTATTGCTCTGGAACTTGAAAGCAACCACGGATTTGCATACTTAGGATTAGGAAGAGTGCAGTCAAAATTAGAAAGGGTGAAAGAAGCTCTAAAATCAATTGAAAAATCTATTGCATTACTCAAAGAGGATTACAGGCCTTACATGGTTAGAGGTGACATTTACTATGGTATTGGAGATTATGAGAGAGCTGATGCTAAAGGATATTCAAAAGCAGTGAACATACGTCCTGACATGAAAAATGGATGGAGAAAGTTAGCTAAAGTCTATCGTTCCCAGGACAAAAAAGAATTACTTATCATGGCACTTTCAAGAATCTTAGAGATTGATTCTGAAGATGAGGCAGCTCTATGGGAAAGGGCAGAATGCCACTTTGAAGAAAAGAAATTAGGAGACTCCATGGGAGATATTCACAGGTTATTAGCCCTAAACCCAGGTAATCAGAAAGCTAGAAAGTTTAAGGCTAAAATTCTAGAAAAACTCGATACTAGGGAGTGGGATTAATGTTCAAATTAAAAATAAGAAGTTTGAACAGTGATTATGGAACTACAACTGAGCAATTAGTTACTGATTTTCTAAGAGCTATTGGATTTTTAGGAAACGACGGGGGAAGAAATAAAGTTACAAAAAGATCTCAAACTGGAATTTTACTATTTACCAAATGCCTGATACCTCATCCTAAAAAGTCATGGACAACTAGTGAAATTGCAAAGGAATTAGGTGTTCCACTACAAGCAATTTACAGACACTTACAATGGCTAAGAGAAGTTGGATTTTTAACTGAAGATTTTCCAGGTAAAGCTGAGGATCCGAAGAAAGTAAGACTCTGGCATTATGATTTGAATAAAGCATGGGCTGGTGTCGAAAATAGAGCTAGAATATCTTTGGAAACATATCGCGAAATAGTTGATAATCTAAATAAAAAATTAAAAGAATCAAAAAATGAAGTTCCTAATGATATGATAAATGTTGGGAAAGAAGAAAATTTTGAAATAAAATTGAGAGAAGTTAAGAGAGACGAGGAAGCAACATACGAAAGTGACCTAGGAATACTAGGAAGAGGCATAGGATTACTCTCTAATCACCATTATCCTTACAATGAATCAATGCCATACAAAATTATTGATGAATGTTTCTTACAAAGACCGGATAGGGCATGGACTGCTGAAGAAGTAGCTGCCTGGATAGAAACTACGAGACCTACTGCATACAGGCATTTGAACAAGCTCATCTCTCTAGGGCTTATCGAAAGATGCAGAGCTGCAGACGGAGGGCCTCCAACCAGTGCTTTCCATTTACGAAAAGGTTCGCTGAAAAAAGGATGGCAAAAGATTGAAACTGAAATCGAAATAATTTTAGACCAGTATAAGAAAATAATTAAACAAATATCTGAAACAAATGAATAAACATCATCCTGCTAACAATGTAACTCCTAAAGGAGATTATCTCAAAAATAAGAATGTCTGGTTAGCCGTAACTGGATCGGTATCTTGTGTTGAAAGTGTGGGAATTGCTAGAGAATTACTAAGATATGGCGCAAATGTTACAATTGTAGCTAACAAAGCTGCTCTCGAATTAGTTGGTGAAAAGGCATTGGAATTTGCTTGTGGTAAGCCTATAATTAAAGAAATTACTGGACAAGTAGAACACGTTATTGCTGGACATGACGCTGACCTATTGATTATCGCGCCTTGTTGTGCTACTAGTTTAGGTAAAATGGTCCACGGGATTGGAGACAATCCACCGATGTTAGTTGCTCTGACTTGTATTGGTGCAAAAACACCGATGATTGTAGCACCTGCAATGGACAAAAATATGGCAAATTCTAAAATTATTAAGCAAAATTTGAAAGAAGTACGTAAATTTGCAACCGTTTTAGAGCCAATTATGGTAGAAGGTAAGGCTAAATTGCCTTCGAAGTTTAGAATAACTGCAGAAGCATGCAAAGTTGCTGGCCCAAATGACTTAAAAAAAAATAAAATTTTAGTCATTGGAGGTGGAAGTAGTGAAGAAATTGATGATGTTAGAGTAATAACTAACAAATCAACGGGTAAAATGGCAAAACACATTGCAGAAACTGCATTCAGTATGGGTGCTGAGGTAGAACTTTGGATGGGGAACACAACTGAAGAAGTTGGCGAATGGATTTCACAAGAAAATTTTAGTTCAACTGATGATTTAAATAAAAAAATAAAAAAACTTGGAAAATATGATGCAATACTTGTTCCTGCAGCATTATCTGACTTTATTCCAATAAAAAATAAAGGTAAAATTAGTTCCAATAAAATACCTGAAATTAAACTAAAAAAAGCTAAAAAAAGTATTGAAATGATCCGAAAGAAACACAATGGAATTCTGTGTGCTTTCAAACTTGAATCTGGCCTTAAAGACAAAGATTTAATTGAAAAAGGAAAAGCTCTTTTGAAAAATTCCGATTTTGTTATCGCCAATCATTCCGAAGTTTTAGGTAATGAAAAAACAAAACTGGCTATCATAACCAAGAAAGATACTATTTGGATTGAAGATACGAAAATTAATGCTTCAAAATCAATACTAAAAGAAATTTCTAAAAAAATCTAAGCCTTGTGAGCTTGTAATTTTCTAATATCTATAGTAAGAAGAGCATTTCGAATTACATCTTCAGGAACTCTTTGCAAGATTCCCATTACTTGTAATTCATCAATAATGTTGCCTCCGTGATATGTTGCTTCACGAGGTTTGAGTCCAAATTCTCTAATTAAATGACGCTCAATTACTCTTTTTGCTGTAGTGGCATGACCTGGATAGTATGTCTCTTGTAACATTTCAATTACTGATTTTAAACGGATCTTGAAGTTTTTTTTCTTCTCGGCTTCTATTCTCTGTTTTTCGTCCAAATGTTCCTCTATAGCTGATTATTCAGCCGAAAGGTGTCGTAATAAACGTATGCCTTAGCTTAATTCTAAAACCCCCCACCAATGTATCAAGACTCAGCCGAGGTCGCTTAGCCTGGTATAGCGCGGGCCTGGAAAGCCCGTGGGAGCAATCCCTCGCGAGTTCAAATCTCGCCCTCGGCGCCATTTTACTTCTCGACGACATGCTGTTTGACAGATTACGTCGTTTTGGGCTCATATATTCCTAATTTGGTAAGGTTCAAAAAGAGGTGGGTAAAACCATAATTCTTAAAGATTATTCAGCTGTTCAAAGATGATGCCGTTGTATCATCCAACACTACTATGCCGATTATATCAGTCTTCGAGGCCTGTCTTTGGAAGATATACAAGGCCTTTCCATGGAAATAGGCCTCACCCTCTTGATTGATTCTATGAAAATCCACCAGAAGCGTTCCTGATGTTTCTGCCAAGCTCGTAAAATCAAGACTATTCAATTTGCTACTGACATATCCATCGACGTCCAGTGAGCCTCTTAGTAGGGAGAAGCCTTCTATGAGATCCTCTCTATTCTCAAAAATTGTGGTTCCTGATGGTGACGAGGCAAAGAACGGCATCCTGCATAGATTCGCAATACTCTCGTAGTCCTTATTCTCGAAAGCGTGTATGTAATCCACGTAAAGGTCCAGAGTCTTTTGCTTATCCATGTTCATCCCAACGGGGTGCCCTCTAAGTCATATACGTCAAAGAGTAACCGCAGTATTCGGGGCATCATCTTCCCTACCCATTATGATACGGTCTTCGATGAGGGGCACCCAAGTAGATACACGGAAAAAAGAATAAATGCTGACGCCTAATCTTGGAAAACATTCAGGAGTGATAAGAATGAAAGAGGCCAAGAAAACATTTCCAGGACACGCGCTCTCACACCTACTTTTTTTATTTTCAACATTTGTATTAGTGGGCATTATCTCTTTTTTTTTCGGAGGAGGAGATGTTTTCGATATAGCTAATTATCTGCCAAGGACAGAGTTTTTTGAGAACGATGGTAAATATCTCCTTGTAGTTGCGCTAGCAACGATTGCCACTTTATCATTCCAGCACAAGGCCGTATTCACAAAGAAAACAGATGACGATAAAGTTTATTTTTGGAAGCAAATTACTCCCTATTTCATATACGGAAGAAGAGAGTTCGACGTCAAGGATTTATCTTACTGGGTAAAAAGAAGAGAAATAAAAGAATATGAAGATCACGATGGGCATCGGAGACTTACCCGTAAAACTACAACTAACACTGTATTCCTGTACGAAATCAAGAAGAAATTTTTCGTTATTCGCCCAAATATAATATCATATATCAGGAATGACAAACCTGCCGACTACTTTCGTAAAATTCTTGGGAAGGGTCCGAGACGGGGACATAAAGAGAAGGATTGGTTTTTCGACTTGATATATTATATTTTAGATTGACGGCAGCATTTAGGAATAATATATTCCTTTTATTTTTGCTATCCTTCGCGCGCGACCGAGAGAATCGCTAGTTCGTGGTGTGAAAAAAAGGAAATTACCAGCTCTCATGCGCCTGACGAAAATTAGAACCATAACAATTATGACAGAATTTTTTACCTAATGATTCCACTTCCCAAGGCTCTTTTTTACATTCCTCGCATAAGTCGCTAGTAACAGACACATACTTAAATTTCTCAAGGGGTAATAAAATTTAAGGTAAAAATGGAAATGCTATGTTTAAAATAAGCAAAATAATTGTAAAAGATACGCTTATCCTATGTAAAATTTTAAACGTTTTGTGATCACCAGAATCTGTAGCTCTATTAGTCGCCGGAATTATTGCATAACAAATAGAAGCTAAAATAACTGAAGTAATCGCAATAGCAGAATGATAAATTGAAAGATCTCCTTCTAAATATATAATAACAAGAGAAAAAACTCCAAGTAGTGCAATCATAGCAAAAAATTTAGGCCAAATTGCCCTTATTGCTTTACCAAAATCATCCAGATTAAGAGTCCTAAACATTGATGGAGCAACAATAGCTACTTGAAGAATGATAGCACCAACAATTAGTCCTGGAAAAAAATTATACATCTAGATACAACCTTCAATCTCTACTAACCGATGATATCTCAGCAACATCTTCAAGTGTTAACTTAAATTGTTCTTGAAGAGGGGCGTAACAATCTAAACAATATTTGTTACCTTTTTTCAATTCAGGAACTTCTTCGCTGTCTTCTTGAATCTCAATTTCAAATGCTTTTACATTACAAATCATACACATCACTTCTGGCATAAATCGTACTAATCTGCGGTTTTGATAAAGCTTTTGACTACGAGAACCAAGTATGAACACCAAATTGATCTCGAACAACAACCTGATCATTTTCTGAATAATACTTCAATCCCATTAAAACTGAATAAAGATAGTTAGCTAACTTCGGTCTGACAAAAGCAAAAAAAGGAATGAAATTTATAAGCTTACTACCTTTGTTATAAATGTAAGGTTTAATTGTAATAGATGCTAACGTTTTCGAGTCTTTATTTGAGAGTCTCCAAAAAACGTGAGAATCATTTCCCTCAGAGTCTCCAATAATTAAATCAAATCCCTTTCCCTCAAACCAATTGTAAAAATTCCTATGTAAAATACGATTATTGTAATAAGCTACAGTATCCTTGTGTGAATCGCTGACCCATTCTTTAACGTCATTTTTTTTGCAAAAAGGATGGAACTTTTCTAAATGGCTTTCAGTTGAAATAATATCCCATACTTTTGAAATTGGAGAGTTAATGAGAACCTTACGATTAATTTCCCAAATATAATCTTTATTTTTCGCCATCTTTTACAGTACCGCTAGTAGTAACAGCTATGATTGAACCTAGGATAAGAAACATGCCTATCGCTTGCTGTATAGAAGGAGACTCGGATAACAATATTATTCCCCAAACTATTGTGAAAGTAGGCTGAAGGAGGATTGCAAATGAAGTGTAAGCTGCAGGTAATCTTGGTAACGAGTAAGCAATCGCTAGCCAACCCGCAACTTGACTTAAAAATGCAAGAGCTAACAACCACCCATGTGTGGGAAATTTAGGCTCAAAATCAATCGGCTCGACATAAATTGACTGCAGAGGTAAGAAGCTAAGAATTAGAAGCCCAATAGCACACCCAACTGTTGAATCAAACTGTAAATTTACTGCAGGTGCTAACTCCCTATTAGCAAATCTGTAAATAATCAAAAAAGCTGAATAAAATATTGCCGTGAAAACACCTGCTACTACTCCTCGAACGGGATATTCTCCATAAGGATCATCATCTAAAACTCCCGATATTAGGACCAATCCAATCATCACAATTGGCAAAGAAATTAATATTGATAGATTTGGTCTTTCACCAAAAAGCCACCAGCTCATTAATGTAACAATTATGACCTGAGAATTGCCGATTAGAGTACCGATTCCTGTTCCTATCCAATCTACGGTACTATGGTAAGCGAGAAAATCTAATGAAAAAGCAAAACCTGCAATTACAGCAATCAGTCTTGTATTTATTGTACGTGAATCCTTGGCTTTTCTAAACCATATAATTAATAGAAGAAAAGGAATAGCATACGCCATTCTGAAAAAAGCCCCAGTTAACGGATTAGCATCAGATAATGCATACAAAATTGGAGCAAAGGAGACTACCACCCCTCCAAACATCGCAATACCCATTGGTTTCTGGAGATTAGAGGATTCCATGCTTTTCTGCATCGGAAAGCCCGTATATGAAGTGGTCTAGCAATTAAATTTTTAGAAAAAGTTGGTGCTCCCGCCGGGATTTGAACCCGGGTATTCGGCTCGAAAGGCCGAGATGATGGGCCGGACTACACCACGGGAGCTAATTTACATCTTACAAAGCTAGGATTTAATGTTATTGTAGTATTCTATACTTGAAATGATTGCAGTTGAGATTTTAACTTTTCTATCTGCCTCTGAAAATTCTCTCTCTGAATTGCTAACTCTCCCTGATATCTAGTTTGAGAAGCTTCTAAAGCATCATAATTTTCAGTCTTTACTTTCTCAAGATTTAGTTTATTCGATTCTCTTTCTTTTTCTAACAAGGTTTCAAGCTCATTTATTCTTTGCTTCAGAGAATCTATCTCGCTCACACTACACTTACTATAATGCACTTTAAACAATTAGTTGCACAACTATCTTAATACGCATTGTATTGATTCTATAATGTGGAAAGGCCCCTCAAGGACTAATCAAAATTATCAGATTAAGTATGTTGTATCTGATGGATGGGGAGATCCAATTCAAATTAATAGAAGACCGACTTCTAAGATGTCGTTCTCAAACTATGAAAAGGAACAACTAAAAGAATCAATAGGAATATTGACTATTGCCTTCACACTAGCTCTTAGTAACGGATTAGTTCCAGTCATGAATGATCCAAGTATTCTATTAACTGAACTACCTCTGGCATTTGCTGCAGTGATGACTGGGTTTTTACTGCACGAATTGGCCCATAAATGGATGGCACAGCAATACGGCTGTTGGGCCGAGTATAGAGGAAACAAGAACGGTTTATATTTTGCATTAATGATGTCCGTCTTTGGTTTTCTCTTGGCAGCACCAGGTGCCGTAATGGTGTCTGGAAACATTACCAATAGACAGCATGGAATTATTGCAGCCGTAGGGCCATT
>Ga0207985_1000473_pt1 | contig 11029 bp, 4 predicted proteins | sample ETNtaG_3_FD_185761 | JGI IMG/M metagenome (GOLD analysis project Ga0207985, IMG submission 185761) | Marine microbial and viral communities from oxygen minimum zone, Eastern Pacific Ocean - ETNP201302SV84 (SPAdes) (version 2) | ecosystem: Environmental > Aquatic > Marine > Unclassified ...
ACAATAGTGTATGAAAATACTACTAATATTTCTGTGGACTGCGATCCTGATTCCACATATTCGCAGACTGTAACTGAGTGTGTGTGTAGTGATAGTGGTGCAAACTCAACATTAACTATTACTAATAACGAAAACTATACAACGTATTACAAGGTTATGTATTCATTGGATGGTGGTCTAACATGGCAGTACTCTAATCCAAATATTGAGTCGGCCTACGACATATCGGTTGCGGCGGGGGCCTCAGACTCATCGCAAACAGTATTCGTACCAGACGGAAAAACAATTACATGGAGAATAAAAGATACTACTAATGGTGGTGACTTTGTTGGTCAAGACTGGGAAACTGTCGATGCAAGTGAGACTGTTGACTGTGGTTGTTCCGGTGGTGTTGTAGATCTTACTTTGGGTTCCTGTGGAAATGGTGCTGCTACACCAACAGTAACTTTGGACGTGAATTCAACAGATACAACATATTTTAAGATTGAGTATAAGAGAAGTACTGACAGTGATTGGATAGTGTATAGGGCACAGGAAACTGTGACGGGCGGTAATGATGCTCAGTTACAGTTAGATATTACTGTTCCTCACTCAGCAACTATTCAAGTTAGATATAGAATTAGTAAAAGCACATCAACACTAAATACTGCAGAATTAAAATACTCAGATACACTTACTGTAGATTGTCCATTTAACACAGTTTCATTTACACCTAATACTCCTGTATGTACAACAAACAATGTGCAACAACCAAATATGACTGTTGTTAACACTACATCATCAACTTCAGCTGCGTATGTAAATGTACAATACAAAATCATTAATACAACTACTAGTGAAGATTTATCTGCTGGCACGTGGGTCAATACAACATTAATGGGAGATCTTTTGCCTGCAAACGGTGCAGCCTATGTTACAGGTGACACTATAAATGTTTCAGAGGGACAGAAAATAATTTGGCGATATGAGTGGTCATACACCGATACTTTTGCCGGTAGCTGGACATACGACCAGACTGCATCATTTGTTAACTGTGTAAAAGACTTTACTGTTACTCAGACACTTGGTACATGTAATGCAGGTGTAAAAGCATCAACTGTAAGGCTTACAAATAATGAGACATTTGCTACTTTATATTTCAAAGTTGAGAGATCTTTTGACAATGTCAACTTCACAGTTGTAGAGGGTAATGTTGAGGTTGCCCCAACAGGTTTTCAAGAAGTCATAGTAGATGTACCTCATACAAAACGTGTTTACTGGAGAGTTACTGCTACCAATATCAGCAACAACTATACAGCTGCTTATGCAACAGTAGCATCAATAGTTCAGTCAGATCTTGTAGAATGTCCAGTTGTGGCAGGTACTGCAGAAGCAAGTTTAGGTAACTGTGTTGGAGGAGCACAACAATCTACATTCAGTTTTACAAATCCAATATCATCAAATGCAAATGCTTTCTTTCATATTCAATACACATTAGATGGTGGTTCTAACTGGACAACTATAGTGGAAGAAGTGCAGCCTGGAGCTACAGAGCAAAAAACCATTGCTGTACCTAGTGGTCAAACAATTAGATGGAAGTATTACCCACACACACAAGTAGCTACGCCATCAGGAGTTGTCTATGTTGAGTTGACGGAAAGTGCAGTCTCAGATTGTACATTCGACACTATTGAGACAGTAGCAATAGGTGAGTGTGATACTAATGGTGAGGCACTATCTAGTTATGTAATCCAGAACAATACTGGTACAAATCTTTATTACAAAATTCAATACAAAATCCAAGGAGAAAGTGTATATACAACTGTCGATGATGACTTCTTATTAAATGCAAATACGACATCTACTGCATTTACAAAATCTGTACCATCAGGAAAATATATTGAGTGGAGATATTCTGTATCGAATGATCTAAACCTTATAGCTGTCGCTACTCCTAAATTACCTGTTCAGAGTGCAACAGTTAATTGTAGTATTATCGACCCAGGTTTTGAGATCGCACAAGGTTCCTGTAGAGATGGGAATAAAGATGCATACTTCTATGCTAAGAATGGTGCTGCAGCAACATCAGATGTTTATTTCCAAGTTGAAGTAAGCGTTAATGGAGAAGCATATACTTCAGCAGGAACAATTATTGTTGGACCAAATAGCCAAGCAACAATTGAGAAAACAAATCTTTCAAATAGTAACACTATTAAGTGGAGATATAAGACTTCTAAAGATAACGTAACGTACTCCACTGATTATTCGGAATCAAGCACAATGACTATTACATGTTTATCTGGTGATGACGTCTCTATAACTATCCCAACAACATGTAACTCTAACGGAACAAAAACTGCAACTGTTACAACAGTAAATAACAGTTCATCTGATAAATTTTATTTAATTGAGTACTCACTTGAGCAAAGTCCATCTAACTGGGTTTCTTTAACAAACAATTTTGGATTGGTAGCTTCTAACACCAACACCCAAACTAAATACTTGTCTGAGGGTGAGTACTTTACTATTAGGTACAAGATTTCAAATACTAATACCACATCAGCTTTTACAGGAATTGACTACATTGTTAGCGAGACAAAAGGACCTGTTAATTGTTCTGGCGACATTGAGTGGAGAGTTGCATTAGATGCTTGTCAAAGTGGTAAAAGAGATTCCGTATTCTATTATTTAAATAAGCCAAGCACTGGTGCTCCTGTATATTTCTTAGTTGAGTATTCAATAGACGGTGGAGCTTGGACAAATCCTAAAGCAGGACAGACAGCAAATTACTATACATCCCTACATACAAATAGTAATGAGCAATCTATCTCTGTAGAAGTTGGTTCGGGATCAACAATTCAATGGAGATTCAAAGATTCTCTAAGCACAGATGCATTTGCTAATAAATCATTTACTTCTGGAACACCTAATGGACCATTGTCAGTGCTATGTGATGGAAGCATTTCACACAACGTTACTATTGGTTCATGTGTTGACAGAAAAGCATCATCAACATTGACATTGACAAATGATGGATTTGTAGATGTTTATGTCGATGTATGGATAAGTTATGATGGTGGAACTAATTGGAACAACCATGCAACAAGTCAGAAAGTGGTAAATACATCACCAAAGGTATTTACACAGAATAATATTGCAAATGGATCTGTAGTGAAGTGGAAGTACAAATATGCAAGTACCTCTGCTGCAATTTCAAGCGCAAGTGAAATTTTAACTGATGATAAACCAGCAATTGATTGTGATTCATTAGTAACAACTCAGATTACATATTCACATGCATTTGATTCATGTGCTGATGGTGAGAGAGTTGGAACATTTACAATTAATAACCCATCAACAACAAACAATACTGTATATGTAGAGGTCCAGTACAGAACAAAATCAGCACAATCAAATAATTTCTGGACATCATATAAAACACTGAGTGTTGAGAGTATTGCTGCAGGTGCTTCAAAAGGATTTAATGCGCCTTCAGTACCTAGTGGAGGCTATGTTGATTGGAGATTTAGAGCGTCACTTGCTTCCAATGATTTTGCTGGAGATTGGACGAATGATACTCATCCAGGATATTTAGCTCAATGTTTCCAATCTTCATCGCACGTTCATACTTTAGGTACTTGCGTTGATGGAGAACAATACTCTAAATTAACAATTACAAACAATGGTTCAACAACCCAGTATTACCAAGTTCAGATTCAAATTAATAATGGCAACTGGGAAACAAAGTTCCCTTCAACTCCTATTGCAGGTGGACAGAATTTAGAATTTCAATGGCCAATCCAGCAGGGAGAGACTATAAGATGGCAGTATGTCGCTTCAACGGACACTGATTTTAGTAATGACTCGCTTGTTCCATCGCTGGCAAAGACCAATCAGTGTACACCAGTATTTAGTCTGCAGACACAGACTGCTTGTGCTGATGCATCAACTTTAAATAATAATCAAGTAAATAACACAAAAGTTACTTTGACATTGAACAATACATCATCAGTTGATGGAAGTGTTACTGTACAATACAGATATTTACAAACTGATAATTGGAAGACTTTAACTACAACTGCAATCTCTGCAGGAAATTCTACAAATGTTGACTATACATTAGTTGATCCATATGTTGAATTTCAATATGCTCCATTTGGAACAACAAACTGGAGTAATAGTGGATTGGTTTATAAGGTTACTAATTGCGATACTCCAGGCAACCAATTAACTGCTACAAACACATTTATTTGTAGCGAAGACCAACCATTTGGCCAAGTAAAAATCTCTAACTCAACAGTTACTAATCAAACTGTTACTTACTCATACTCTTTTGATGGAAATAGTTGGATTAATGAAAAGACTGTATTAATTCCAGCTAATACAACACACCTCAGTGATTTAATAAATGTTACAAAAGGTACACAAATTAGATGGAGATACAAGCCTACTAATTTAACTGATAATGATTACAAAACTCTAACTGATACAGCACCAGTTAATTGTGACAATCCGACAAATCAACAGATAATTCATACCCTTGGAACATGTGAAAATAATAAAGCTTTATCAATTATCAAAGTAACTAATCTTTCCAGCACACAGAAATCATATTTACTTGAATACAAAGTAGATAATGGTGCGTTTGCCAGATATGAGACATTAATTATTCCAGCAAGTAACAACATATCAAAGACTATTCAAATTTCTGAAGGTCAAAATATCCAATGGAGAATAATTGATGCAACAAGTGATGCTTCTACAATAGCTGTTGATGGTAACTGGGATACATCGACTGTACTTACACTTAGTTGTACAACAACTACTACTACAATTCCTGAGAACTTATTCATTTTTGAACCTTTAATTTCAACAAATAGGGTCTGCGATGAAGATGGTGGTGCTATGTTCGGTATCACTGTAGATAATACAAGATCAAATGTAGATGCTGAAGTTATACAAAGAGTATTAGTTGATAAATTTACAGTATTTGAAAAACAAGAAACTATCCCAGCAGGTGAATCAATTCAATTCTCAAGCTTTGAAATCAGCGAAGATAAGTTCTTTACAGTTGAGTTTGAAGTTACAAACGTGAAGAATGATAAGACACAATCAATGGTTAAAAACAAAACCTCTGACTGTCTAGATAATGGAATAAGTCCAACCGATGACCAAAACCCAATCGTTGGTATTGAGGTTGAAAATATCATGAAAGGACCTGGTGATAATGAAGACAAGGGAGACAACGGAGATGATATATTCTTCCTACCAGGTGATGACTTTGTTGAATGGGTTTACAACGAGGATGCACTAGATATATCACCACCACCACTATGCCCAGGTGACGCAAGTTGTAACAATGTCGACCCACCTTTTGCTGATACAGGTTCTAATGTAGGAAGGTTAATTATTCTCTTAGGTTCTTTACTTATGATGGCTGGTGGTTTTATCCTAAGTAGAGGATATAGGTTTTAGTGCAGTATTTTTTTGTATATTTATTTATTATCATTCTCAACATTGTTGCAGTTCTAGCTGTATTGAGGGTAAGAAGAAATAGACAAAATGATCCTAATGTTGTGACTGATGTTCAAGATAGTGACATCATTTATGATTCAGATGTTGTAGAAAAGGAAAAAAAACCTCGATTTTCAAGGTTTTCAAGAAATAATAACTTAACCGTTGGTTTCAATAATATTGGCGATGATGATAAAGAAAATCTTTATGGAGGAGATTTACTAGAGCTGGCTGTCCAAAAAAAAGTAATAAAGAAAAAGGGAACATGGTATTTATATGAGGGAGAAAAAATTGCATATGGCAAAGATAAGGCAAAGTTTTTCTTATTAGAAAATCCTGCAATTGCTAATGAGATTAGTAATAGAGTGTATGGAACTATACAGGTTCAAAACAATGAATTAAATCCCGATGAATCATCAGACGAAATTATTGAAAATAACAAGGAGTTAGAAAATCAAAAAACTGTTAATTTACAGATGCAAGAAAATGAAGTTGAGCTTGCTGAAGTTTATATAAAAGCAAATATTCTAAAAAAAATTATTGAAAATACAATCGGTACAGAAGTGCTAATAAGTATAGATATAGGTAAAAAATTTAATCCTGTATTGAATTCAAAAAATTATTTAGCAGAAGTATTAGGTATGTTGAATGAAGTTGACTATATGATTGCTGCTGTAGAAAATGTCAGTAAAAATTCAAAGTATCTTGGTATTGAAGTTGATGAAAAGCTTTTAAGAGAGCGACTAAATCTCTTAATGTCGAGTCGTTTTACAATTCTATTTACAAAAAAACCTGTCAACAAACATCAAAGTCTGCCAAATTTAAATATTAATGATACAGGAACTTCGGCATCGAGACCAAGGTCCTCATATTCATCAAGCAACAATAGAAGATCTGGGTTAATTCCAATTGGATTTGGTTTGCTGTTAGTAGGTCTGTTTATAGTAATTTACTCAATTAGCCAAACCTTCTTTTCCATGTCTGTAATTGATGATGAACAAAATCTTCTCAGCTTAAAATATGAACAAAATCAGAACTCTTCATTAGAAGAGTTGAGATCCATTAATTCTAATTCTCTTGAAACAAATGTTTCTCTTGATGAAACAGGGGAGTTTCAAGAATCCGTTTTGAGTGTTGTTAGTAAAACCATGAGAAACGAGAATGCTAGTGAGGAATTCCTACCAGATGTAGTTGGTAGGTTAATCATATTTCCATCAAAAGTTGATCATTACGTGGTATATGGATCTAGTTTAGAAAAATTAGAATTTGGACCGGGATATTATGTTTCAACAGCACTGCCAGGAACTGGCGGAAATTTTGCTATTGCTGGTCATAGAACTACGTATGGTGCTCCATTTAAAAATTTAGACAAATTAGAAGCAGGAGACAACATTTACTTCCAAACTAACACTAATCAATACACATACACAGTTACTGAAGTAAAAATTGTGGATCCAAGTGAGACATATCTTCTTTCATCATTTGGTGATGACAGAATTACATTAACAACATGCCACCCAAAATTTTCTATGAGACAAAGGCTAGTAGTCATTGGCATGTTGACAAAAGTTGAGGTATTTGGATGAAATTAAAAAAATATTTTTCAGTTTTTCTTATATTTTTATTTTTTATAAATGCTGGTGGAATTGAAGATGCTGAAATAAAAATTTCAGCAAATAGAGCTGATCAAGAAAATTTGGTTATTTCATGGTCAATTAATGGGGTAGAAAATGTAGATGACGTTGTATTAGAAGTTCTTTTCGAAAACCCAGCTGCAGGACAGATAGAAAACCCATTGATTGTTGATAACATCACAATGGATGAATTAACGGGTTCAAGGATTATCCCATGGGATGGAGAATCTAAGTTATTTATTAAATTAAAAATATCTACTATGAATTTTGTTCAATACACTGGAGATGGCTGCAATCATACATTTTGTTTAAGAGAAAATATTGAAGAATTTGAGTCAGAAGTATTTGAGATTAATTCAGTTCCCACGCTACCTCCAGTTCCAACCACAATTGTAGAAGTGACTGCACCAGAGCCAGTGGATGACTCAACAGTTGGTAACATTGAATTCACAAATGCCTTAATAACCACTATTCCTTTATTTAGTGATATAGATTTCTCTGATCAACAAAAAAATGCCTTCGCATTTGGAATAACTTCAATGATTATCTTTTTATTCTATGCTGTGCTTTTAGCTCAGGAATGGTTTAACAGAATAATTTCTCATTACAGAGTTAAGTGGACAAAAAAAGAGACAGTTTTACAAGAGAAAACTAGACTTGAAACATTTATGGAGATTTCGTTAATGGCAATGGTTACCTCACTAATATATGCTTTTGTCGAAGAAGGTTTTACGTTTTCTGTTGAACCACAGAATTTAGCTATCTTCTTGGGTGTGCTATTTGGTTTGATTATCGTTACATTTTTTTACGAGGGTATTGAATCTTTAATTGAATATTTTATTTATGATCAAAAGACAAGGTTCAGCTGGAATCCCCAAGCAATGTTCTTTGCAATTTTATCTACAGTTTTATTCATTGTGATAGATCTTCCTTTCGGATTTATCTTGGGTTTCATAGCCTCTCTTCATATAGTTTCAAATCGTGAACAAGCTGACTTATCGCCTAAATTTTATTCCATGATTTCACTAGCAATAGTTGGATATTTATTCTTTTATGCAACTTCTTTTGACTCTGTTCAATCTTCAGGTGTATTAATGGCAGTTTGTAAATTGACTTATCTAATGTGTCTCGAAGGCGTCATATTTAAAGCAGTCCCATGGGGTGGAAATGAATTGTTTGATGCAATTGGAGATTCAAAGGGTTTAAATCAAGCAATGCCAGTAATTAGTTTTGTGATAAGCGTTTGGTTGTTTATAAGAATTTTGGTATTACCACCAGATAGTGAATTTAACCAAATGCAACAGTCACTTCTTCAGAGTGGTGCTTTAGCTTATAGATTTGCATTAGTCTTACTTTTCTATATTGCAATTATTTTAATTTTAGGAAACTTCATAAGAAAATATGCCGAGTTAAATCGTCCAGTACATTTAAATGAAGATGAGATGGTTTCTGATAGTGAAATTGGCGAATTGATTGAGGATGAATTAGAACAACCAATTCGATAAATCTTAATGAATAATAGAAATAAATTAATAGCCACATCGATACTCGTTATATTTTTGTTCCTGGGTGTGTCATATAACTATGTTTTAGATAATCCAGTTAGCGTTACGGTCACAGCCTCAATTGGTACAACAACATCTACTTCTACTACAATTTCAACTACAACAACGATTCCAACCACTACAACTTCAACCACAACAACATCTACTTCTACTACAACTTCAACAACATCTACTTCTACTACAACTTCAACTACTACAACAATTCCAACTACTACAACCACAGTCGAAGTAAGTCCAGAAAAAGACTCTGTGACAATAAACGATAATAACCCTGTAGATCCAACTCCTTATGAAGGTGTATATGCAGCATTTGAAGGATTCGAGGGAGAAAATCAAACTCTACTAGATTCTTTAGTGCAAAATCTTCCAGAAGTATACAAAGAAATATTAATAGAAAAAATATCATTTATAAATGGCTGTCATCTCTATGGAGTAGAAATGTTGGGCGAATGTCCATTTGGCGTATGGGATTCAGCAGGCACATTTAAAAATGGAGATACCAATGCTGACTGGAAGTTATCAGTATGGGTATCAAATAGAGCTTTTAGATCTAATGTAGCTTTTGACACACTTCTTCATGAGTCTTCCCATGCATTTTCTTATCTAAATAGAAACTGTGTTGCTCCAGATGGAACAAATAAAAGACAACAAGCACAAGAATATTTTGGCAGTGAAGAGCTTTTTGCTGATTCGCTAGTACTTTACTTTGGTGGAGATTATGTTTTTTATCGTGAAACAAACTCTCTTTCTGATGCTGAAAATGTCTATTTGCAGGAATTTATTAACCTCTGTACCTAAAGTTTTCAGTAAAACCATAAAAATCAAATATATTCATTAATATCTTTATTATGGACAACTTACAGGGATTAATTGATTCATCTATTACGTTAAAAACAATACCTCCAATGATTCCTGTTCTTTTTTATTTTTTAGGAACACAGTCATCTCTTGATAGTATTCAAACTACTTTTAAAGACAGGAAGACATTCACCTATGCACTTTTGTTCCAAATAACAACACTTCCTTTAATAGGTCTTATTCTCTCTCAGATATTTAGCGACAGTATTTTTTCTTTATCAATAGCTGTTGTACTTTTGGCTCCAGGAGGATTCATTTCTGGCATTCTTACTCATTTTAAGGAAGGTAATATTCCACTTTCAGTTACGCTAACCTCAATAACTTCACTTGTCTCACCACTAACTACAGTTTTATGGCTGAGTTTGATTAGTGTAAATTTAGATGATTTTAATTTCAATATTCTTCAAACTTTTATCCAACTAGCTTTGCTTATTTTTGCTCCTTATATTTTAGGTTTTTACCTTAATAGAAAAGAAGTAAAAATAGTTAAAAAAACCTCGCCCTTACTTGATAAGTTTTTAAAAGTTTACATTTTAACAATTACAATCACCGGTCCATATGAGTTGAGAGAACCACTAATAAATTATTTCAATGAGAGTATCATTTTGGTGTTTAGTTCTATTTTCTCAATATACGTTTTGCAAAACATCACTTCAAAATTAACTAATATAAGCAAAGTAGATGACAGAACGGTTCTAATTGAGGCACTGTGTCAAAACTTTCCAATTGTTTTAACTCTCTCAATTATCTTGAATATTCCCGAAATGGCAATATTTGGAATAGTATATTATTTGATTACTTTGTTGTTTGTTGTTCCGTTTTCATTAATAAAAAGTAATTAATTTTAAATCTTGTTGATTTACTAAAAATATGTATATAATGAGAATGTCTTTCAGACAACTACAATTCACAAATCATTTCAAACAAATTTGATTTATATATAGGAGAAAAAATGTCCGCAAGATCACAATTACAATCAAAACCTGTAGCAGACTTAAGGTCTATAGCTGAAAGTTTAGGGATTGAACATAAAGGACTTCAAAAAGCAAAATTAATAGATTTACTCGTTGATCATAGTGATGAGATTTTAGATTCAATTGAAGAAGAGACACCAGAAGTTATAAGCACATCAAAAGATGATGATGCACCTGCTGTTGTTAGTTCTGGAAGCAGTGATATCAAAAAAGGTGAAGTAAGAGAAGGTATTCTTGATACATTACCTGAGGGATATGGATTTTTAAGATGTAATGGATATAAGCCAAGCGAAGATGACGTATATGTTGCAGCTGGTGTTATTAAGAAATATAGAATGCGCAAGGGAGACCTTGTCAGCGGTCCAATTCGTGCACCTAGACAAAAAGAAAAGTATCCAGCACTAATCGAACCTAAAACAGTTAATGGTGCAGATCCAGAGTTACTTGCTAGGAGAGTAGATTTCAATAAATTGACACCATTGTTTCCAGACGAGAGATTAAAACT
>Ga0207985_1000475_pt1 | contig 11022 bp, 6 predicted proteins | sample ETNtaG_3_FD_185761 | JGI IMG/M metagenome (GOLD analysis project Ga0207985, IMG submission 185761) | Marine microbial and viral communities from oxygen minimum zone, Eastern Pacific Ocean - ETNP201302SV84 (SPAdes) (version 2) | ecosystem: Environmental > Aquatic > Marine > Unclassified ...
TCAATGGTACAAATTTTATAGATTGTCTAGATCTATTTTTAAACGATGAGGATACTCAATCAATTTTAATGATTGGTGAAATTGGGGGGACAGCTGAAGAAGAGGCTGCAGATTTCATTAAAAATCATAAAATAAAAAAACCAATCGTTGGATTTATAGCAGGCGTTACTGCCCCATCAGGACGAAGAATGGGTCATGCAGGGGCCATAATCTCAGGTGGTAAAGGTGGCGCGAAGGAAAAGATTAAAAAAATGGAGGATTGTGGAATAACCATGGCCAACTCTCCATCAAAGATTGGAAAAACATTATTAAATAAATTGTCTAATTGAAAAATTTCTTTCTAGGTCTATATTAACTAATAGCGATGTCATCCTCTAAAAATCTTGAATTTGAAAAGACTGCTTTCTTAAGTAAATCCAATAGTGCTTTTATTGAGGAGATGTATCTAAAGTTTGTTAATAATGATCCATCTTTGCCTGATAGCTGGAAAATATATTTTAATCAGATCGGTGATGAGGCAGACATAATTGTAAATGAAATAAATGGTCCATCCTGGAGTCCATCAAAAAAAGTATCAATCAAAAAATTACAAAATTTGAATAATGGTAACGAAAATCAAGGTGAATTAGTTTCAAAACAATCTAATGCAAATTCTATAAAAGCTGTTGCTATGATTAGATCTTACAGACAAAGAGGTCATTTGATTGCTAAATTAGATCCTCTAGGTCTTTTAAAAGCCGATTATTTAGAAGAACTCCATCCTGAGTCATATGGATTTAAGAAGGAGGAATATAATAATAAAATTTTTTTAGATGGAGTCATTAATAGACAATACTCTAGCATTTCTGAAATTTTAAAATTTTTAAGAGAAAAATATTGTGGATCCTTAGGTTTTGAATATATGCATATCTCAAATCCAACTGAAAGAAAATGGTTTAGAGACAGAGTTGAAAAAGCAGATGATTTTAAATTCACTCAGAATGGAAAAGAAGCCATTCTTAAAAAATTAATTCAAGCTGAAGGTTTTGAAAAATTTTTACACACAAAATACGTTGGTACAAAAAGATTTGGTTTAGATGGAGGCGAAAGTTTAATCCCCGCCCTTGAGCAAATAATTAAAATTGGTGGTCAATCAAAAGTAAAAGAAGTTAAAATAGGAATGTCCCATAGAGGAAGATTGAATGTTTTAGCCAATGTCTTACAAAAATCTTATAAAAGAATTTTCAATGAATTTGCTGGAGAGATTAGTTCAAAATCAGAGGACGATACAGGAGATGTCAAATATCATTTAGGGGCTTCATCAAATAGAGAATTTGATGGAAATCAAGTGCATGTAAGTTTAACAGATAATCCATCTCATCTTGAAGCAGTAAACCCTGTAGTTTTAGGACAAACAAGAGCTAAACAATATTTCCATAAGGATAAAGAGAGAAATAAAGTTATACCAATTTTAATTCATGGAGATGCGGCCTTTGCAGGCCAAGGAGTTGTAGCAGAATGTTTTGCAATGTCTGGTCTTCCAGGACATAATACAGGTGGAACTATCCATATTATAGTGAACAACCAAATAGGATTTACTACTAGTCCAAGATTTGCAAGATCATCACCTTACCCTTCTGATATTGCTAAAATGGTTGAAGCACCAATCATTCATGTTAACGGCGATGATCCTGAAGCAGTTGTTTATGCTGCAAGAATAGCAACTGACTTTAGATTAAAATTTAATAGAGATGTTGTTATAGACTTAATTTGTTATCGAAGATTTGGTCATAATGAGGGGGATGAACCGTCTTTTACTCAACCATTAATGTATAAAAAAATCCGTTCACACCCTTCACCCATCAAAGTTTATGGTGAAAAATTAATAAATGAAGGATCAATTACTGATGATTATTTTAGAAGATCTATAAAAGAATTTAAGGAATTACTTGATGATCAATATAAGAATGCAAAGAATTATAAGCCTAAAATTGAATGGTTTGAGGGCACATGGTCAAGATATAAACCAGCGAGAGGAAAAGATAAAAGAGGCGTTACGGGTTATGATGTTAAAAAATTAAAAAATATTTCTGAAAAAATAAATACAATACCTAAAGAAATTAACATCCATAAAACTATCGCTAAAGTCTTAGAAAATAGAAAATCAAACGTTAATAATGAGGAAAAAATTGATTGGTCTACAGCTGAAGCTTTGGCGTTTGGATCTTTGTTAGAGGAAGGGTACCCAGTAAGATTGGTTGGTCAGGACTCAGGAAGAGGTACATTTAGTCAAAGACATTCAGTATTAAGAAATCAAATAGATAATTCTCGATATGTTCCGTTAAACAAAATATCTAAAAATCAAAAGAATTTTGAAATTGTAGACAGTTTCTTATCTGAATTAGCTGTTTTAGGCTTTGAATATGGTTACAGTTTAGTTGAACCTAATACACTTACAATTTGGGAAGCTCAATTTGGTGATTTTGCTAATGGTGCTCAAGTAGTCATAGATCAATTTATTGCTTCAGGAGAAAGAAAATGGTCAAGAGCCTCTGGATTAGTTATGTTATTACCTCACGGCTATGAAGGTCAAGGTCCTGAGCATTCTTCTGCTAGATTAGAAAGATTTTTACAATTATGTTCAAATGACAATATGCAGGTAATGAATTGCACAACACCTGCAAACTACTTTCATGCACTAAGAAGACAAATGCATAGAGATTTCAGAAAACCACTAATAATAATGACTCCCAAATCTTTACTTAGACATAAACATTGTTTTTCAAGTTTAAGCGATTTTAGTAAAAAAAATACGTTTCATAGAGTTTTATGGGATCACGCAATAGATCCAAAGGTAAAAGGTTTTATTAAATTGAAAAAAAAGGAAAAAATTAAAAAAGTAATTTTATGTTCAGGAAAAATTTATTTTGATTTGCTTGAGGCTAGAGAAAAATTTAAAAGAGATGATCTTATATTTTATAGAATTGAGCAACTTTATCCTTTTCCAGCTAAGGCACTTGCAAAAGAGCTAAAACCTTATGCAAAAAAAGCTAAATTTTATTGGTGTCAGGAAGAGCCAAAAAATATGGGAGCTTGGTTTTCTGCTAGAGATTATATCCAATGGACATTAGATAATATAAAGGCTAATAATAAAATGATTTCTTATATTGGAAGAAGTCCAGATGCATCACCAGCCACTGGTTATGCAAAAAGACACATTTCACAACAACAAGAAATTATTAAGAAGGTTTTTGAATAATTTAAAATGAGCGAAAAAATATTAGTCCCAGTTTTAGGTGAAAGTATTACAGAAGCTACAGTATCTAAATGGTTAAAAAATAAAGGCGAAACGGTTGATGCAGATGAGCCAATTGTTGAATTAGAGACGGATAAGGTAAATTTGGAGGTACCGTCTCCAGTTACAGGAAAATTAATTGAAATTAACTCTCAAGATGGGTCAACTGTTAAAGTGGGAGAAATTTTAGGTTTAGTTACTGAAATTGAAGGTGAGGTTAAGAGATCAAATAAAATAGAGAAAATCCAGCCCTCAAATTTACAAAAAAAAGAAGAGATTAAAGAAAAAGACAATGTAATCAAGTTAGATCCAATTAAAGAGCAAGCAGAATTAGATATATTTGAAGAGGAGAATAATGGTAACGAGTTAAATGAGGAGCCACTGGTTTTAACAGAGGAAATAAAAAACAGTCACACAGAGAATAATTCTTCTGAGGAAAGTCAAACATTATCCCCAGCTGTAAGAAAAATGGTAGATGAAAACAATATTGATGTTAAGTCAGTAAAAGGATCTGGGAAAGATGGACGAATACTAAAGGGTGATTTAATAAGCTTAATGGGAGTTAATCCTCCACCTTCAGAGAGAAAAATTAAATATGGCCAAGAAGAGCGTATTAAAATGACCAGGTTAAGGCAAACTATAGCAAAAAGACTAAAACAAGCCCAGGAGAATGCAGCTTTACTTACTACTTTTAATGAAGTGGACATGACAAATATAATTAACATGAGAAAAGAAAATCAGGAGGATTTCCAAAGTCGATATGGTATCAAGCTTGGCTTTATGTCATTTTTTGTTAAGGCTTGTATAGTAGCCTTAAAAAATTTTCCAGCTGTAAATGCTGAGATAGATGGAGACACTATTGTTTATAAAAATTATTATAATATAAGTTTTGCAGTTGGAACAGATAAAGGTCTTGTAGTTCCAGTTTTAAAGAACGCGGATGAACTATCTTTTGCAGATATTGAAAAAAATATTAAAGAAATTTCTGAAAAAGCAAAAGATGGAAAACTTGTAATTGAAGATCTTCAAGGAGGTACTTTTACTATTAGCAATGGCGGAGTTTATGGGTCAATGCTTTCAACTCCAATTCTAAACTTGCCTCAATCTGGAGTATTAGGAATGCATAATATTGTTGATAGACCTATTGTAGTGGATGGTGAAATCAAGATAAGACCAGTAATGTATTTAGCTTTATCTTATGATCATAGAATTATTGACGGTAAAGAGTCTGTATCCTTTCTTAAAATGATCAAAGAAAGTCTTGAGGACCCTAGAAGGTTATTTTTGGATATTTAGGATGTCGGAAAAATTTCAAGCAGTAGTTATAGGAGGTGGCCCAGGAGGTTATGTTTGCGCAATTAGACTTGCCCAATTAGGTTTAAAAACTGCATGTATAGAGTCCAGGGGATCTCTAGGTGGTACATGCCTGAATATTGGTTGTATCCCTTCAAAAAGTTTACTTAACTTGTCTGAGGAATTTCACAAAGTTAAAGGTTTGGCAAATAAAGGTATTGAAATAGGAGAAGTAAAACTAAATCTTGATAAAATGATGAAGAGCAAGGATAAAGCAGTTACTGTTCTTACAAAAGGTGTAGAATTTCTTCTAAAAAAAAACAAAGTTGCCTACTTTAAGGGCCATGGAAGTTTTAAATCTAATAATGAAATCTTAATAAAAGATGATCAAAAAAAAGAAACAATAATTCAAACTGAAAAAACAGTTATAGCCACAGGATCTGTACCAGTATCTCTACCGGGCATCGAAATAGATGAAAAAATAATAGTTTCATCAACTGGAGCTTTAAAATTAGAAAAAGTGCCCAATAAAATGGTTGTTGTTGGTGGAGGTTATATCGGCTTAGAGATGGGATCAGTGTGGTCAAGACTTGGTGCAAAAGTAGAAGTTGTTGAGTTTTTGGATCATATAACACCTGGTATGGATAAAGAAATTTCGTCTGAGTTTATGAAAATTCTTAAAAAGCAAGGAATGAAGTTTAATATGCAAAATAAAGTTGAAACAATTCAAAAAAATAATTCAGGTGCAGTGGTCTCAACAATTGATAAAGATGGAAATAAAAATAATTTTGAATGTGATGTAGTTTTAATTTCAGTTGGTAGAAAGCCAAATACAGATGGTTTAAATTTAAAAAATGCCGGGGTGAGTTTAGATGAAAAAAATAGAATAAAAACTGATAAGAAATTTAAAACAAATATTGAAAATATTTATGCAATAGGTGATGTGATTGTTGGACCCATGCTTGCACATAAGGCTGAAGATGAGGGTATAGCAGTTGCAGAAAATATTGTAGGTCAATCAGGTCATGTAAACTATGATACAATACCAGGTGTGGTGTATACCTCACCAGAGGTTGCCTCAATTGGGAAAACAGAGGAGCAATTAAAAGAATTAAATAAAAGTTATAAGGTTGGTAAATTTTCATTCATGGCCAACTCTAGAGCTAAAGCTATAGATGATGCAGAAGGTTTTGTGAAAATTCTTGCAGATGCTGAGACAGATAAAGTTTTAGGCGCACATATAATTGGCCCTCATGCTGGAGAATTAATTGCTGAAATCGGTGTTGCAATGGAATTTGGTGCAAGCGCCGAGGATATAGCAAGAACCTGCCATGCTCACCCAACTTTTTCTGAAGCTGTCAAAGAAGCTGCGTTATCAGTAGATAAAAGAGCAATACACTCTTAATTTTTTTTCATATTATAAAAATATGAAATACCCGATTCTACTACCTAATATTTTTAATCATCCTTTTACTTATGAAAGTGAAATTAATCTTAAGCTAGGTGAATTTGTTCTAGTCCCTTTTGGAAAATCTAAAATAACAGGTGTGGTATGGGATGAATTTGAAAAAAACGACAATAAAAAATTTAAATTAAAAAGTATTCAAAAAAAATTAGACGTAGCTCCACTAAAGAAAAACACAATAAATTTTTTAAATTGGTTTGCTGAGTATAATTTAATACCAAAAGGAATGGCGTTAAAACTAGTTTTATTGAGCAGTAATGCAATAGAGAAAATGGAAAAAAAAATTTATGAACCGTATAATAATAAAATAAAAAAAAATTCCTTTAAACTATCTATTAATCAAATCAAATCCTTGGAAAAAATGAGTTATTCAAATCAAAAATTTAGAGTTCATGTTTTACAAGGAACAACAGGATCGGGTAAGACTTTAGTTTATTTTGAGGCATTAAAATCTTTAATAGAGAAGGGTTTTCAATCATTAATTCTTTTACCAGAAATAGGTTTGACCAGTCAGTTTGAGCAAAAATTTTCAGAATATTTCGGATTTAATCCAGCGATTTGGCACTCTGGTATCTCAAAAAAGAAAAAAGAAATAATTTGGAGTGGCATTTCCTGTGGTGAAATTAAAGTTGTCATTGGTGCAAGATCTTCTTTATTTTTACCGTTTAAAAAATTAGGAATAATAATTGTTGATGAGGAACATGATCAATCTTTCAAACAAGATGAAGGTGTTACATATAATGCACGAGATATGGCAATTTCAAGAGCATCATTTGAAAACATTCCTGTCAACTTGATCACAGCAGTTCCTTCCATAGAAACTTTTGAAAATATTAAAAAGGGAAAATATGAAGTCTCTAGACTAAGTGAAAGGTATAGAAATGCTGCACTACCTAATTATGAAATCATTAATTTAAATAATACAAAACTTGAGAAGCAATCATGGTTATCAGCGAAAATAATTGAAAAAGTTAATCTACATCTTGAAAAAAAAGATCAAGTTTTGTTTTTTTTGAATAGAAGAGGTTTTTCACCTAACGCATTATGTAACAAATGTTTTTCAAGCTTCACATGCCCAAATTGTACAATAAATTTAGTTTATCATAAGAATAAAAATAATTTGATATGTCATTATTGTGGTTTCAAATCACAGTTAAAAAGAAATTGTAAGAAAGGTGATAATTGTGAATTTGTCTTTAGCGGACCAGGTGTTGAAAGAATTTCTGAGGAAGTTAAAAGAAAGTTTCCTGGTAAAAAAATTGATATTTTCTCAAGTGATACGATGAATAAAAAGGACTCAAAAGAAAAAATTAGAAAAATAATTAATAATGAAATTCAGATTTTAGTAGGAACTCAATTAATATCAAAAGGTTTTCATTTTCCTCACTTGAATTGTATTGTTGTTGTAGATATTGATCTTTCATCTCATGGTCACGATCTAAGAGGGGCTGAAAAGAATTTACAACTTTATCATCAGCTTTCAGGAAGAGCTGGTAGAACTGGAAAACCAGCGACAGTTTATTTTCAAACCTATGAAAATAATTCTAAAATGATCTCTGAAATAACAAATGAAAATCCAGATATCTTTTTAGAAAGAGAGTTAGAAATAAGAAAAAAAAATAAACTTCCTCCTTATCAAAGATTTATTTCTTTAATTCTCACAGGAGAAAATGAAAAAAAATTAGAAAAAGAAGCTTTTAACTTTAAGAATTTTATTGAAAACAAAATTAATGGAAAAATTTTGGGCCCTGTGAATGCACCAATATTTAGAATAAAAAAAAAATTTAGGATAAGACTTTTGATAAGAGGATCAAAATCTATGAAAATGCAGAATTCTTTAGCTAAAATTATTCCAAAATATAAATTTTTTAAGGGAATAAAACTTTCAGTTGATGTTGATCCAATAAACTTCAATTAACCAATAAAAAGAGGCATTTTTGACATATCAGTCACTTGAAGACACAAGGGTCATATGTTAATTAAAGCCTGAATTTTTAATAATCTTCAACATTATATAGGAAACAAGTTGAGCAAAGATACAGGATTTTCAATTTCATCAGCTGAAAGGTATTCTCTCGCACTTTTTGAGCTTTCAGAAGAAAATAATTTATTGAGCCAGATAGAAGAACAATCTTTATCTGTATTAAATCTAATTAATCAAAGTAAAGATTTTTTTAATTTGATTAAAGATCCTACTACTAGCCAAGAGGATCTCTCAAAAGTGATAAACAAAATAGCTGATATTAATAAATTTGAGAATTTATTTAAAAATTTTCTAAATTTCTTAATTCAAAAGAGACGTTTCTTTTTTATAGAGCGAATCTTAAAAAGTTTTATTGAAATTTGTTCCAAAAAAAGAGGTGAGCTTGTAGCTGAATTGAAATCAGCAAAAAAATTATCAAGTGATGAAATTAAAAAAATTACAGATGAGTTATCAATGAATTTTAGCTCTAAAATAAAATTAAACTATAAATACGATGAAAGTTTAATAGGAGGTCTGGTAGTTCAAGTTGGAAGTACTATGGTTGACTCTTCAATTAAAAATAAATTACAGCAAATTGAAAATAGAATGATAGAGGCATAGATGGAAATAAATCCTTCAGAAGTTACAAAAATATTAAAAGAACAAATCAAAAATTTTGGTGAAAAAGCCGAAGTTGCAGAAGTAGGGCAGGTATTATCAGTTGGAGATGGTATCGCAAGAATTTATGGTTTGGATAATGTACAAGCTGGTGAAATGGTGGAATTTGCAGATGGATCAAAAGGAATGGCTCTTAACTTAGAAAGTGAAAATGTTGGTGTTGTAATTTTTGGTGACGATAGAAATGTAAAAGAGGGTGATGTAGTAAAACGTACAGGTAACATTGTTGATACTCCTGTTGGAAAGGAATTGTTAGGAAGAGTTGTAGACGGTTTAGGTAATCCTATTGATGGAAAAGGTCCATTTGATAAAAATATTAAAAAAACTAGAGTAGAAGTAAAAGCACCAGGAATTATTCCTCGTCAATCAGTCAATGAACCAATGCAAACTGGATTAAAATCAATCGATAGTTTGGTTCCAATTGGAAGAGGTCAAAGGGAATTAATTATTGGTGACAGACAAACAGGTAAAACTGCAGTTGCTGTGGATGCAATTATTAATCAAAAAAAAATAAATGAATCCGGTGATGAAAAGCAAAAATTATATTGTATTTATGTTGCAGTTGGACAAAAAAGATCAACGGTAAGACAAATTCAAAAAACTTTAGAAGAAGCAGGTGCAATGGAGTACACAACTATTGTTGCAGCTACAGCATCAGATTCTGCGCCATTACAATTTTTAGCACCATATACAGGATGTGCTATGGGTGAGTATTTTAGAGATAATGGAATGCATGCACTTATTATCTATGATGATTTATCTAAACAAGCTGTTGCGTACAGACAAATGTCTCTATTATTGAGAAGACCTCCAGGCCGTGAGGCTTATCCGGGAGATGTATTTTATCTACATAGTAGATTACTTGAAAGAGCTGCAAAGTTAAGCGACGAGCACGGTGGTGGTTCATTAACAGCACTTCCAATTATTGAAACACAAGGAGGAGATGTTTCTGCATTTATTCCTACTAATGTAATTTCAATTACTGATGGTCAAATATTCTTAGAAACAGAATTATTTAACCAAGGTATAAGACCAGCAATTAACGTTGGGTTATCAGTATCTAGAGTTGGATCATCAGCTCAAACAAAAGCTATGAAAAAAGTTTCGGGATCGATGAAACTAGAATTAGCACAATACAGAGAAATGGCAGCATTTGCTCAATTTGGATCTGATTTGGATGCATCTACACAACAACTTTTGAATAGGGGCTCAAAACTAACTGAGCTTCTAAAACAAAAACAATACTCACCATTGACTGTTGCTGAGCAAGTAATATCAGTTTTCTGTGGTGTTAAAGGTTATCTCGATGATATTGATTTAAAAGATGTATCGGAGTTTGAAAGCAAAATTATTAATAAATGTAAATCAGATAAACCTGAAATAATTGAAGCAATTCAAAGCACTGGAAAACTTGATGAAGATAAAGAAAAGCTATTGGTAGAAGTAATTACTCAGCTGAAAGGAACCTTTAAATCTTAATGTAATATGGCAAGTCTAGATGATCTCAAAAAAAGGATAGCTAGTGTAAAGTCTACACAAAAAATCACGAAAGCTATGAAAATGGTTGCAGCAGCAAAATTAAGAAGAGCTCAAGAAAGCGCTGAGAGAGGGAGACCTTATTCAGAAAAAATGAACAATATTATTTTAAACTTATCTAATGGTATATCTGATAAGGAAAATGCCCCAAAATTATTATCTGGGACAGGCGAAAATAAAGTTCACCTATGTGTAGTAATGACATCAGACAGAGGCCTTTGTGGTGGTTTTAATTCTAACATAATTAAAAAAGCGAAAAGTTATTTTTCAAAAATTTTAAACGAGGGTAAACAATTAAAGATTATTACTGTAGGGTCGAAGGGAAATGACCAACTAAAAAGAGTTTATGGAGATAAAATTATTGAAAATATATCTTTTAAAGAATCTAAAAATGCAAATTATTTTGATGCCGATAAAGTTGGAAGGATCATAATTGAAAAATTTGAGGCTGGTGAGTTTGATATATGTACTATTTTTTATAATCAATTTAAAAATGTAATCACTCAAATACCTCAAGCTCAACAGATTATACCCTTAAACAATGAAGAGGATCATAATAATTCAGACGAAAGTTATGAATTTGAGCCAGATGAAGATGAAATTTTAAGCAATTTACTACCAAAAAATATTTCAACACAAATATTTAAGGCAATGTTGGAGAATTCAGCTAGCGAACAAGGGTCCAGAATGAGTGCAATGGACAATGCTACCCGTAACGCAGGTGAAATGGTTGACAAACTTACTATCGAATATAATAGAAGTCGTCAGGCAGCAATTACAAAAGAACTAATAGAAATCATATCAGGAGCAGAA
>Ga0207985_1000477_pt1 | contig 11012 bp, 10 predicted proteins | sample ETNtaG_3_FD_185761 | JGI IMG/M metagenome (GOLD analysis project Ga0207985, IMG submission 185761) | Marine microbial and viral communities from oxygen minimum zone, Eastern Pacific Ocean - ETNP201302SV84 (SPAdes) (version 2) | ecosystem: Environmental > Aquatic > Marine > Unclassified ...
GATCTAATCTCTAAATATTCTACTCCATGGTTTTTTAGTTGATTATAGGGCCTGATTTTCTTAGATATTATCCCTTTAGGTCGTACATGATTATAAAGCTCACTTTCCATTTGGATTGTTCCGTTGTTGACTTGTTGTTTCAAATCAAGCGATATGTTTTTAAATTTCTCATTTGGTATATTTATGTAGTCTTTTATTGTCCCTAAGTATCCTTCTAATGAGTTGAAAGTTATAAAATTCTCATCTTGTTCTTCTGAATAATAGCCAAGCCTGCTAACACGCAACGAAGTTGATTTTGGCAAGTAACAGTCTTCACTATTTAGATTTTCAATGTTTATATTTCTTCCTTTTAAAAATGATTTATGAGTTACGGGAGAACAGCCCATCAGTCTCAGTATTAATGGAAACATTCTTAAGAAGTTTCTTGATATACCAAGGTAAATTTCAGTCTTATTGTTTCCAAGAGCCTCTATTACAGAATCAGAAAATGAAAAGTTGTAATGTATGCCTGCTGTGCTTTGCATTTTATCGCCATATCTGTTTCTCAAACCAAGCCTATATAGATGAGCAAGCTTTGTTGCATTTGATTCTCTGTGCGGAGGCAGCTTTATGTATTTTCTCTTAAACTTTGGTGGCATTGAGTAGTTCCAAAGAAGATCACCATCAAGACTCTCCTCAACATATTTATGTAAGTCACATAAAAAATTGTAAGCATCAATATTTTGCTCAAACGGTGGTGTAACAATCTCGAGATGTGGTTCTGAATAATCAAGAGTGATATATCTGTTAAAATTATGAACGCCAAAATTTGAAGGAAAGCTTTTGTTTGAAATCTTTCCCTCTAAATCAGATCTCAAGTTTTCTTTTTCTAGACCTTTGTAGGTTACCTGGTCTGATTTTAAAAATTTGGAAATTTTTTGTTGGTTGCTTTCAACCATATTTACTATTTTGGACCTGCATCTATTATTTCTTGAGATACACTAAATTTTTGGAAGTTTTGATTGAATCTTTCACATAACTTATCGCACTCTAGATCATAGTCATCAGCAGAAGCCCATGAGGTTTTTGGATTTAAAAAACTTGAATCTACACCTTCAAGCTCATTGGGTATGTGAAGATTTAGTTTGTCTAAATAAGTTAGATTCTCAAAGTCAATTTTATTATCTTGAATACCATTAATTATTGCTCTAGTTACTGGTATAGGAAATCTTTTCCCTACTCCATAACCACCACCTGTCCAGCCCGTATTTACTAAAAAGACCTTTGTATTATTTCTTTTTACTCTTTTTATCAATAGATCAGCGTATACTCCTGCAGGTCGAGGAAAAAATGGTGCGCCGAAGCAAGTTGAAAAAGTGAAATCCATGGATTTTGATGCGCCTATCTCTGTTGAGCCTACTTTTGCCGTATAACCACTTAAAAAATGATACGCTGCAGCTTCCTCACTTAAGACACTCACTGGAGGCAAAACCCCAGAAAGATCACATGTTAAAAAAATTATATTATCAGGCTCATCACCTTCATTGCTAGGCACTGCCCCATCTATAAAACTTCTTGGATAGCAAACTCTAGTATTTTCTGTGTAAGTACTATCACTATAGTCAGGAACACCTTGATCATTTATCACCACATTTTCTAAAATGCTTCCAAACTTTATTGCGTCCCATATTAAAGGCTCATTTTCTTTTGAAAGGTTTATGCATTTTGCGTAACAACCTCCCTCAAAATTAAACACTGTTCCATCACCCCAACCATGCTCATCATCTCCTATAAGTGAACACTTTGGGTCAGCAGACAAAGTTGTCTTTCCTGTTCCTGATAAACCGAAAAATAATGTTGTTCTTTTATCTGATGTTTGATTTGCAGAACAGTGCATTGGCAGCACACCTTTTTCGGGTAAAAGAAAATTTTGAACAGCAAACATAGATTTCTTCATTTCCCCTGCGTACTTCATTCCTGCTATTAAAACCTTTCTGCGTAAAAAATTTATGATTACACATGATTCCGAATTTGTATGATCTTCTTCAGGGTCACAAACATAATTTGCAGCCGTAACGATTTTCCATACTTCTTTATTTTCTTCATTAAAAATTTCTGGTGATATAAAAATTAATTTGGAAAATAAAGAGTGCCATGCAAGCTCAGATTTTACTTCAACTGGTATATAGTGATCTTTATTAGATCCTACATGTACATTTGAAACATAGTGTTCTTTATCATCCAAGTAAGCTGAAACTTTTTCCCATAGTTTGTCAAAATGATTTGAGTCAAAAGGCTTGTTGACATCACCCCAATCAATCTTATCTTTAGTGCTGCTCTCTTGTACTATAAATCGATCTTTAGGGCTGCGGCCTGTTCTATTACCTGTAAGCGATAACAATGCACCTGTATGAGTCAACTCGCTTTCATTGTTTGCAACTGACTTTTCTATTAACTCTGAATTAGACAGATTGAGAGATCTAGACATTTATTATTTTTGGCCCTTAAAATTTATTAGAAAGTATCTTATCAGTAATAGTATTATCATTGAAGCAAAAAATAAAAGTGCCCATTCAGGGATATTTAGATATAAGAAAACCCAAGACTCTTCTGCACATTTGCTGCTTCCCTGAAAAACTTTTCCAAGTGCATCAAAAAAAGGATACATGTTAAATAAAAATTCAAACGGTATATCACAATACCCGCCAGCAAGCTGATCAGAGGGCATATTTTGAAGATAAATTTGCCTTCCACTAGCTGAAACTCCAAACATTAAGACAGCAATACCAAGAACATCAAATATATATTTAAATTTAGGCACAATCATTTTAATGAAAAATATTAAAAAAACTGCCTGTGCTGAAAGTTTTTGCAAAATGCATAAATTACATGGTTCAAGACCAACTATATTTTCAAGATAATATTGACCACATACGACAATAGCAGCACTCGAAGTAATGAAGATATCACTGTAATTTTTAATTATTTCTTTCACTATTAAGTATTATATATATAGTCCAATGATATTTAGACCAGACTTAATTTTAATTGATGGAACTTCCTATATTTATAGAGCATTCCATGCTTTGCCACCATTAACCACATCATCTGGCAAACCAACAGGCGCAACAAGAGGTTTTGCATCAATGCTTAGAAAGCTTATTGAAAAATATCCAAGCATACCGATGGTGATGGTCTTTGATGCTAAAGGCCCTAATTTTAGAAATGATTATTATCAGGCTTACAAAGCCAACAGGCCCCCAATGCCAAATGAATTAAGGGTTCAAATTGAAGATATAAAAAAATTATCGAAGTTATTCAATTTCACAGTAAAAGAAGAAAGCGGTGTTGAAGCAGATGATGTAATAGCAACTCTGACAAAACAATTTAAAGAGAATAAAAAGATTTTAATTTCCTCACCAGATAAAGATCTAACACAATTAGTGGAACATAATGTTATTCAACACAATTCTATGTCCAATGAATTCTTTAATAACTCATATGTTAAAGAGAAATTTGGTGTAGAGCCTAGTTTAGTTGTTGAGCTTTTGGCATTAGTTGGCGATAAAGCTGACAACATACCAGGTATTACAAAGGTGGGAAATAAAACTGCTTCCAAATGGTTGAATGCTTACGGAAACTTAGAAAATGTTCTTAAGAATTCTGATGAAATAACAGGAGTCGTAGGAGAAAATTTAAGAAAAGAAAAAGAAGTGTTACAGAGAAATCTTTTTCTTGTCTCCCTCAAACAGGACATAAAACTAGACCTAATGTTTGATGACATAAACATCCCAACCTCAAGCAATAATGAACTCAAAAATTTTTATAAAGAACTTGAATTTAACTCTTTTATTGGTGATACAAACGAAAAAAGAAAATCAGAATACAAAGCTGTCAAAAATAGAAATGAGCTTGATACACTTCAATCAAAAATAAATGATGCTGATTATTTCGCGTTCGATACTGAAACCACTTCACTGAATTCACTTGATGCAGAAATAGTTGGCGCTTCATTTTCGTTTAAAAAAGATGAAGGTTTTTATCTGCCCATTAACCATGTGGAGCAAACGGAATTAAATGCATCTGAACTTATTGGATGGTTAAAGAAAATCCTTGAAGGAAATCAAAATAAAATTATTGGTCAGAACTTAAAATATGATATTGCCGTACTTAAGAATCATAATATTAATATCAAAGCTTTTTTTGCAGACACAATGCTTATGTCTTATGCAACGAACAGCACATCATCAAGACATAACTTAGATGCATTGGCTGAGTATTATTTAAATACCACAACTATCAAATATGAAGATGTTATTGGCAAAGGGGCAAAGAAATATAAGAACTTTAGTGAAGTTCCCATTAAAGAGGCCACCAATTATGCTGCTGAGGATGCTGATATAACACTACAACTGTATGAAAAGTTGGTTCAGATAATCGATAAAAGTTCAATCGAACTTTTGGAGACAATTGATTACCCTCTTTTATTTGTGCTTTTAGAGATGGAGCAAATGGGCGCACTAATAGATACCAATCATCTAAATAAATTATCAAAAGAATTTGGAGCTAAGCTTTTGAATTTAGTGCAAAAGATTCATGGAGCTTCAGGAAGTGTATTTAATATTGATTCTCCAAAACAACTTAGTGAAATTCTTTTTGAAAAATTACAAATAGATACCAAAGGATTAAAGAAAACTTCTACAGGTTATTTTTCAACTTCAGAATCTGTCTTACAGAAATTATCTGATGAAAATGAAATAGTAAAAGACATTTTAGAGTATCGATCTTTAGCTAAGCTAAAAAGCACATATACAGACAAAATTTCTGAAATTTGCGATCAAAATTCAAGAGTCCACACATCATATCATCAAGCTGTTACTTCTACTGGCAGATTATCTTCTTCTGACCCAAATTTACAAAATATTCCCATAAGAACAAAAGAGGGCATCACTATTAGAGAAGCTTTTATTGCTCCCAAAAATAAAAAAATTCTTGCCATGGATTACTCTCAAATAGAACTAAGGCTTATGGCTCACTATTCACAAGATCCAATTATGCTCAATTCATTTAAAAATGATGAGGATATTCACAAGCGCACAGCTTCTGAAATATTTGGAATTGAGATAGACGATGTTGACGCTGAAATGCGAAGAAGAGCAAAAACCATTAACTTTGGTTTGCTGTATGGCATGAGTGCTTTTGGTCTATCTAATCAGCTTGGAGTGTCGCGAGCTGAAGCAGATATATTTTTAAAAAACTATTTCGATAGGTATAGCGCCGTTAAAAAATTTATGAGTGACATTGTAGAGAGCTCAAAAGATGTTAAATATGTTGAAACACTCTATGGAAGAAAGATACATGTTCCCAATATCACCGCAAGCAATTATATGGTGAGACAAGCAGCTGAGAGAGCAGCAATAAATGGTCCGCTGCAAGGAAGCGCAGCCGATATTATTAAAATTGCGATGATAAAAATTAATGATTGGATTAACTCAAACGCTCCAGAGATAAAAATGATTTTGCAAGTGCATGACGAACTTATTTATGAGGTGCCCGAAACATTTTCTGATACGGACTTATCTCCTATTTTAGATTTAATGGAAAATACTACTGAAATAGATGTGCCTCTAAAAGTAGAATATGGTTTCGGAGCTAACTGGAGAGAAGCACATTAATCTTTTTTACAAGTTTTTCGATTGAAGTATTGTCCTTTATCGAAAAGCTCAGAGAATCACTAAAGCTATTATTAATTTTCTTGTAAACAGTTTCTGCCTCATCCTTCGAAACTTTATCTGTTTTTGTTAAAACTATTAAAATAGGCAAATCGTAAGTGGCTAGCATCTCAAACATAGTAAGATCAAGTTCTCTCATTGGGTTTCTTATGTCTGTAAAAAGAACAGCCCCCATAAGATTTTCTCTTGATGAGAAATATTTAGGAAGCTCTTTGGCCCAGTCTTTTTTTTGAGATTTTGAAACTTTTGAATATCCGTAACCCGGAAAATCAACAATATATCCAAGCTTTGTTTTAAAAAAATTGAATAGTTTTGTTTTGCCTGGTGTTTTGCTAGTCTTGGCAAGTTTTTTTTGATTTGAAATAGCATTTATAGCAGATGATTTTCCTGCATTCGAAGCTCCAACAAATGCAATTTCTCTCATATCATGTTGTAAACATTGATCAAATTCCGCTGCACTTCCCATGAACTTAAGCTCTAAAAATTTAAAATTTAATTTCATTAATAAATTATATACAACTTGTTATATAATCATTCTCGCATACTTATGAGAAATAAATTTTTTAACTTTATTGGCATAGTCTTTTTCTTAACGTTTGAAGCTACTGCGCAACCCGAGCAAGGCAAAGACTATCAATTAATACCTCCTGATCTTATCGAGGGCCAATCCATTACTGAAGTTTTTGGCTATTGGTGTAATGCGTGTTTCAGTTTCGAAAGCACTGTACAAAAAATGAGAGAGCAAAGAGAAGGTGTTAACATCGTTCAAATACCTGCAGGAAATGAGGTCTATGCAAGACTGTATTACACAATTATCGCCTTAGACCTAGGAGAAGAAGCTCACCTGAATGTGTATAAAGACATTCAATTACTTCGAAAAAATTTAAGCAGTGAAAATGATGTTTTAGAATTTGCCAAGAGACATGGGTACGACGATACAAGATTTATGAATGTGTACAATTCATTTGGTATTGGTATCAAAGCACAAAATGCATTACGAACTGTCAGAGCTTTGGCAAATGCTGGAGTTCTTGAGGGAGTGCCTACAATTGTTATAAATGGTAAATATAAGTTTAGAAGAACGGGCGATGTTCAAAGAAATATCGATAATATGTTATTTCTATACGATAATTAGCTTGATTTTTTAAAGACTGGTACAACAAATAAGACATGAAAAAACTTTTACTTTTGATTTCTATAATTTTCACATCATTTCTTATGGTTCCTGATTCTTATGAAGATGAAGTAAGAAAAAGATTAGGTCTTCTAAAAGATGTTCCAGTAGTTTCTATGCCAGGCATGACAACAGATGATTCTGATGTTCCTGTTGGGCGATCAGGTGAGGCTGTTTACAATCTAGGTTGCGCAGCATGTCATACCGCTGGATTAGCTGGTGCTCCAATGCTTGGAAATCTAGATCAATGGACAGATCGAACATCAAAAGGTTTGGAAGTTCTCACAGCAAACGCATACAACGGTTACAATGCTATGCCTGCTAAAGGTTTGTGCATGGATTGTTCTGAGCTTGAAATTGAAAGATCAGTTCAGTACATGCTTGATGCTCTGACAGTTGTAGAATAGGTCTAGAGTTTTTCTAGTTCAGAAACTCGTTTTTCTAAAGATTCTATTTTTTCATTAGCTTTATCGAGCTCATCTTTTTTTACAAAACCAGACTCTTTCATAAATTTTTCTAAGGCAGGTTTCACCATTTTTTCCATGCCTTTCATATCTTTAGCCATATTGAATGGGTTAAACATTTTTTCTCTCCAAAATAAAATTTTTGTTTATGATCTCATAAAGATCTTTCCAGTTTTTTGCTTGAAGCTCACATGGAAATATTTCATCCCATTTTTTCTTCTCACAGTTAAACCATATGGCATTTATATTACAATTTCTAGCACCACCAACATCATTCACCGGACAATCTCCAACATGTACTACCTCTTCTGGCTCACATTCAGCAAGCTCTAAAGCTTTAAGAAAATGTTGCGGGGATGGTTTGTTTGAACCTACATCTTTTGAGCAAATAGAAAAATCAAAAAAAGTTTGAATTCCTATGATGCTTAGATCAGCGTTACCATTTGATAAAGAACCAGTAACCACCTTCCTATGCAATCTCTCTAAATTTTTTTTTGCATCTTTATATAGTTGTACTTTATTTCTTACTCTAAAAAATTCATTAAAGCTTTCGTTGCTGTAGTAGATTGCTTCATTTTCATCGAGACCAATCTTAAGCAAAAGTTCTTTAACAACTTTTTTTCTAAACTCGGTTAGATTAAATTTTAATGAATTATCTTTTTCAACAAGCTCTACCCTTATTCTATTGATATTTTCCTCATTTAGCTCATCTCTCACATGTGGGACTTTCATTAATAGAAAGCTCCACAAAGCTTTTTCGGCATCAACAATTACTTTTTGATTTGGCCAAACAGTATCGTCTAAATCAAAAGTTATTAGTTTTATTTTCTTTCTTGCCATGGGGGTGGGATTTATCGTAGATTTTTGCTAGTTGTTGAAAATTAAGTTTTGTATAAATTTGAGTTGTGCTTAAGCTGCTATGACCAAGCATCTCTTGTATAGACCTTAAATCTCCACTTGATTCAAGAATATGAGTAGCAAAACTATGTCTTAACATATGGGGACTAACAGGAGACATGCCCTGAGCAATTGAAATTTTATATATTCTTTGTTGCATGGCTCTTACAGAAATTCTTTTCCCATATTTATTAGTAAACAAAGCATCGGTACTATTAATATTCTCGTTTCTAATTTCAAGCCATCTTAGTATCGCATCCTTTGCGTATTTTCCAACAGGCAACATTCTCTCTTTGTTTCCTTTACCAAGAACTTTTACAAAATTTAAATCTGACTCAAATGATGCAATATTCACGTTTACGGCTTCAGAAACCCTAAGCCCTGATGAGTACAATAATTCAAGAAAAGCCTTATCTCTTGCATCAGAAAAGGTTTTTGGTTCAAAAGATAATAATTTTTCCACATCTTCTGGTGTTAGAGCTTTGGGTAGGGTTTCGTTTATTTTTGGAGATTGAACAGATTCAAAGTAATTAGACTCTATTGTTCCGCTTTTAAACAAGAACTTATAAAAGTTTTTAAGTGACGATATATTTCTTTGTATAGACCTATTGCCTAACCCACTTTTCCTTAAGAATATTATCCAACCAGTAATTATTGGTGTGCTTATATCATTAGGATCAATTTTTTTTTCAGTTAAATATTTAAGAAATCTATTAACGTCTCTTTCATAATTGGAGATTGTGTGTTCAGAATAATTTTTAATTCTTAAAAAATCTTTAAGAGATTTTTTTAGTTCATCCATTTAAAAAGCCTTCTCTTATAATTTCAGCACTTGCATCTGATATCACACAGTCATTTAAAATACGAACGATAGTATCGCCCCCACGAGATGAAATCTTTAATTCATTTGAGTTCAGCTCTTTGCTCAGTGCATATGCAACTGATATTGTAGCTGAACCACATGATAATGTTTCTCCTGTACCATTTTCGTATGTGCGAATCTTAATTATATCTTCGCAAATTTTGAAAACACTCATATTGAAATCTTTTATTTCATTGTAAGGCTTAGAGGTTTTTATTTTTTCGTATTCCTCTTGTAATTTGAACCCATCAATATTTACACATGATTTAGCAATATGATTATTTCCAAACTTAATAACAAAATAGTCACGAATTTTCTCAACTTTTGGCAGTTCTCCTTTTACAGTTGCACCATTTGAAGTTTTATTAACAAGAAATCTTTTGCTTTTAATCTGGATGTAAGTATTTTTTAAATCATATAAAAAAGCTATACATCTTAAACCATTTACACAATTATTTGCTTCTGAACCATCTGCATTAAATACTCTCAATTCCGGCATAGCACCATTCTGGAAATACAGAAGTTGGTCGAAGCCAATATTTTTAATTCTATCTGACAGTTCTGCCGTTTTTTCGATTAGGTTTGAGTCTTCTGTTATCAAAAAATCATTTCCGTTAGATTGCATTTTTGTGTATTTAGTTTTCATATTCCGATCAATTCTTAAATTAGAATTATATAATTGTCTCAAACAATTACTTTACTTTGATTACAGACAAATTAGTTAATGCTATTAGATTCTTATCTGTAGATGCAGTTGAGAAAGCTAGCTCCGGACATCCTGGTATGCCATTAGGTATGGCTGACATAGCAGAAGTATTATGGAGAGATCATCTTAAACATTCACCTAAAAACCCTAATTGGTTCAATAGAGACAGATTTGTTTTATCCAATGGCCATGGATCTATGCTTTTGTATAGCTTATTGCACCTCTCTGGGTACAGCCTTTCAATACAGGATTTAAAAGATTTCAGAAAATTAAAATCTAAGACACCTGGTCATCCTGAATTTGGAACTACCGAAGGCGTGGAAACAACGACAGGGCCGCTAGGACAAGGAATTGCTAATGCTGTAGGCATGGCACTTGCAGAACAGATTTTGGCACAAAAAATAAATACTGCTTCTCTAAAACCTATAGACCATATGACCTATTGCTTCCTAGGTGATGGTTGTTTAATGGAAGGTATTTCACATGAAGCAATGTCTTTGGCAGGTGTTTTAAAACTAAATAAACTGATTTGTTTTTACGATAGCAACGGAATTTCAATTGATGGAAAAATTGATCCATGGTACCAAGACGATATTGCATTGAGATGCCAATCTTATGGATGGCACGTAATTGACAATGTCGATGGACATCAAAGAGCTAAGATAAATTCAGCTATTGAGGAAGCAAAGCTATCTGATAAACCTACTATGATTGTTTGCAAAACATCTATTGGTTATGGAGCCGGAGATAAACAAGATAGCGAAGCATCTCATGGAGCAGCGCTCGGCGAAGAGGCAATGACAGCTCTTAGGAAAAATTTAGATTGGCCCTACGCGCCATTCGAAATTGATAAGGATATATACGATTCGTGGAATGCAGTGGAAAAAGGAACCGCTTTGGAGAAAGAATGGGATGATCTGTGCAAGAAATTCTCAGAATTAGAGCCTGATAAGTCTGATTTAATGCAAAGACTGGTGGATGGTGAAATGCCTGAAAATTTTGATGATAATTTTAACAAGTTCATTGAGGAGCTATCTTCCAATTCTGACTCTTTGGCAACTAGAAAGAGTTCTCAAATAGTTCTTGAATTTTTGCAAGCAAATTTGCCTGAGCTGATAGGTGGTTCTGCTGATTTAAGCGGATCAAATAATACAAATACTAAACATTCCATTGATATCAATTCTAATGATGGCGGTAA
>Ga0207985_1000478_pt1 | contig 11009 bp, 14 predicted proteins | sample ETNtaG_3_FD_185761 | JGI IMG/M metagenome (GOLD analysis project Ga0207985, IMG submission 185761) | Marine microbial and viral communities from oxygen minimum zone, Eastern Pacific Ocean - ETNP201302SV84 (SPAdes) (version 2) | ecosystem: Environmental > Aquatic > Marine > Unclassified ...
AGATTTTGCAAAGCAATAGGATTTTCAGGTTTTCAAGAACTAAAAATTAATTTATCTCAGCAATTAGCAGCAGATGATTATTTTGTAATGTATGAAATAAATGAAGATGATTCTATTCATGAGCTCTGTGAGAAAGTTTTTGATACCAGTATAAGTGAAATATTAAATGTTCGATCGCAAATTGATCAAAATATCCTTGAAAATGCTATTGAAACCTTGGTAAATGCAAAGCGTGTAGAATTTTATGCTTTTGGTGGCTCTGCTCCAGTAGCAATGGATGGTCAGCATAAATTTTTTAGATTAAAGATTCCATCATCTAATATATCTGATCCGCATCTTCAATTTATGTCAGCTAATTCTCTTGAAAAAGAAGATGTTGTGGTAGCTATATCACAATCAGGTACTACAACTGCATTAATAGAAAGTGTGAAGATCGTTAGAAAAAATGGAGTTAAAGTTATCGGAATAATGCCTGGTGATACGCCTCTTGCAAATATTTGTGATTATCCATTAACAATTAACGTTGGGATTAATAACAGAATATCAAAGCCAGTTACATCAAGAATTGCTTACACAGCAGTGATTGATGTCTTAACAATGGGAGTTGCACAACTTAAACCAGAGGCTCAAGAACATCTATATAATATTGCAGATAGTCAAAGATCACTTAAAAGTAACGATTAATATCGTAGGAGTCAGAAATGAGTAAAGAAATACAAGATTTTTTTTCAACATATACAGATTTTGTGACCAAAGTTACAAGCAAGCCTAGTATTGACTTAAATTCATTAAAAAATAGTTTTGATGATATCGAGAGTGGCTCATCAATAAAAACGCCGCGCTTATTAACTGCTGCGTTAGGCCTAGGAAGTGAAACGGGTGAGTTTGTAGAAATAGTAAAAAAAATGTTTTTACAAGGAAAGCCACCTAATGAAGATAATATTTTTCATATGAAAAGAGAGCTAGGAGACATTATGTGGTATTGGGTCACAGCCTGCGCTGCGCTTGACTTAGATCCATATGAAGTAATAAGTGAGAATCAAGAGAAGCTTGCTGCAAGGTATGGTGAAAAATTCGAAGTTGAGAGAAGTGAGGTTAGGAAAGAAGGAGACCTGTAATAATTTATGTTAATTCTTCTATCATCCTTATACATGATTTATGGATTTCTATTTTTATACTCTTACATAAAAGATATCGGACTTTTAAGATATTTGTATGCGAAGAAAAATATAAATACGTTGCTCACAATAGAATTAATTTTCATCATTGTTGCATCTTTTATAGTGTTTACAAGTCAGCCTATGAATTGGATGGTTGGATTGATAATGATATTTCATATTTTTGGTGTCGTTTGGATTGTAGCTTTCCCAGAAAGTTTTTATTCCATGTATGAAGAATCAATGAGCATAGACCCTGGTTCTGTTGAATCAATGTCTGGATGGATACTTATTGGATTTGGAATCTTTGTTTATTTATCAAGAATAATAACTTAAGAAAATTTTTGTAATCTTTTTAAAAGGCTTGATGTATCCCATCGCCCTCCACCTTCATTTTGAATATCTTTATAAAATTCATTTACCAATTTAGTAATATCAATATCAATATTTGATTTCCTAGCCTCATTTATCACAATTTCAAGGTCTTTCCTCATTAAATCAACAGCAAAACCATGATCATAGCTATCCTGAAGCATTGTTTGCCATCTATTATCCATTTGCCATGATTGTGCAGCGCCTTTAGAAACCACTTCAAGTACATCTTTGCTATTGAGTCCAACGTTTTCAGAAAAATTAATGCCTTCTGATAAAGCTTGTATTAGTCCTGCAATACATATTTGATTTACCATTTTTGTTAATTGCCCACTGCCGCTTTTACCCATATATTTCGTAAATTTTGAATAGCAATTTAAAACATCATCTATTTTATTAAAAGCATCCTTATTGCCTCCAATCATTATTGAGAGCTGTCCTGATTCAGCGCCAGCTTGACCTCCAGAAATTGGTGCATCTAGGTATTCAATTCCTTTAATATTTAAAATTTTATTTAATTCAATTGGCAAATCTGAAGAGGTTGTAGTGTGATCTACAATAACTGTTCCTTCTTTAAGTTTATTAGAGAAATCTTGGTTTTTTATTAATACCTCTTTAACATCCTGATCTTTTGTTATGCATAATATAATTACATCTGAAAATTGAGCAATATCTTCTATATTCTTGAATGCCTTGCCCTCATAATCTTTGATCCATTGTTCTACTTTATTTGAAGACCTATTGAATACAGCAACATTATGCTTACTTTTATGAAGGTGTCCTGCCATTGGAAAACCCATCACTCCTAAGCCAATAAAACCAATATTCATAAAATTATTTAGGGATTATTTTTTTCTTCTTCTGATTTTTTATATTCTTCGTAGTCTTCCCAGTCATGAGGAGTTCCAACGTTCATTATGCCCTTTTTTGCCCTGTATAGACTCTGTGTTCTGAGTTTATTAATGTCTTCTTCTTTTTCGAAAAGACGGTTCCAGCCTTCAAGAAAAAGCTTTCTGAAATTTTTTTTTGGCATAAATTAGACTAGATAATCTGTTCTATCTTTTCTAGCTGTCTTCTTTAAACCACTCTCTGTAACGTACTCATCTGTAATTCCTTTAGTTCCTTCAAGACCTTTTCCAGATGTAAAAAGCAACAGAGTGACTGAAAGTACAGAAGTTACGATTATTGATAATAAAATTAAACTATTCATCCCCACAATAAAAATAGTTAACAATGTGTGAATGATATATTTAAGTCTTCAAAAAATCTACAGATTTATCTTATTTTGCAACTCTTTTGCTGATTCAAGATATTCAGCTTTTAGTCGATCTACAAGGTCTGAGACTGAAGGAGAATCAGTAATTCTCCCAATTCCTTGTCCAGATCCCCAAATATCTTTCCATGCTTTAGAATCTGTATTCCCTCCTGATCCAAAATTCATCGCTGATTTGTCGGCATCAGGTAAGTTATCGGGATCCAATCCAGCATTTGCTATAGACGGTTTCAAATAGTTTCCAAGAACTCCAGTAAATAAAGATGAATATACTATGTCAGAAGCAGCACTTTCTTCTAACATTTTTTTATATTCCTGATCGGCATTAGCTTCTTTGCTGGCAATAAATCTCGTGCCCATATATGCAAAGTCTGCACCTAAAGCCAGAGAGGAAGCAACAGAATATCCATCACCGATCGATCCAGATAAAATGACAGTTCCATCAAACCATTCCTTTACTTCTCTTAGTAGCGCAAACGGAGAGAGAGCACCTGCGTGACCACCTGCTCCTGCACATACAAGTATTAAACCATCGACACCTTGTTCAGCTGCCTTTCTAGCATGTCTTACGCTTATTACATCATGAAATACCAAACCTCCGTAACTATGAGCAGCCTCAACAACTTCAGCAGGCGGTCTTAAAGAAGTAATAATTATAGGAACTTCGTGTTTAACACATGTCTCCATATCATCCATTAATCTATCGTTCGATCCATGACAAATTTGGTTAACTGCGAAAGGAGCAACTTTTGCATCAGGATTTTGCTCTTGATACTCAGCTAATTCTGTTTTTATTCTTATAATCCATTCCTCAAGAACATGTTGAGGTCTTGCATTCAATGCTGGAAAGGAACCAATTATTCCAGCTTTACATTGAGCTATTACTAGATCAGGACCTGATATCAAGAACAATGGTGCTCCAATTACAGGCATAGAAATATTGTCTTTAATATGTTTTGGTATTGCCACTATTCTCTCCTTTTTTAATAATTAAAATTTATCTGGATAATCATCAACTAGATGAACAAAGGCTCTGACCCCTTTGTCCAAGGCTGAATCATCAACTATAAAATATGGTGAATGATTTCCTGGCACGCCAGATCTATCTCCAAAATTAACAGCATCTAATCCAACACCAGGCTTGTTGACTCCTAACCAAAAATATAAACCTGGAATCTCTTGAGAAAAATAAGAGAAATCTTCAGCACCTGTTACAGGGATATCAGATTCAACAAATTTTCCTGGTGAGGCTGAGGCGAGCGAGCCTTTCATAGCCTCTACTAATTTAGGATCATTGTAAGTAACAGGGAAAAATCCTCCAACATCGAACTCAACTGTTATTTCTGTTCCAGTTCCAACAGCAACTCCAGCAGCAATTTGTTCTATTTCTTCATACACCTCTTTTCTTAGTTCAGGATCAAATGTTCTTATTGTTCCCATAAGCATAGAATCTTCTGGAATAATATTTGCCCTGGTTCCCGTTTTTATCATTCCAACTGATACAACCGCAGGATTATTAATTATATTAATTCTTCTGCTAACGACTGTATTTAAAGATTCAATTAATTGGGATGTAGCCATAATTGGATCAATGCCTGCCCATGGAGTTGATCCGTGTGCTTGAACTCCCTTAATTTTTATTCTGTAGGATGATGCAGCAGCCATTGCTGGACCTGATTTAACAAGTAAAACTCCGTTAGGGATGTTAGTTACATGTAAGCCAAAAATTACTTCAGGCTTGTATCTGTCAAATATACCCTCTTCAAGCATCATTTTGGCACCACCACCTTCATCTTCAGGTGGACCTTCCTCAGCAGGTTGAAAAATAAGCATTATATTGCCTTTGATGTCTGATTTATTTTTAGCCAAAAATTCTGCAACGCCCATTAAAATTGCAACATGCGCATCATGTCCACAGGCATGCATTACACCAACATCATTACCCAAATATGTGGTTCTAACTTTCGATGCAAAAGGTAATCCGGTTTTTTCTTCTACGGGCAAGGCATCCATATCAGCCCTTAGAGCAATTGTAGGACCAGGTTTACCGCCTTTTATTAATCCAACTAACCCTGTATAAGCAATCTTTGTTTCGACTTCTATTCCAAGAGAAACCAAATGTTCTTCGATTTTCTTTGAAGTTCTAAATTCTCTGTTGCCTAACTCTGGATACTGATGAATGTCATGTCTCCACTCAATTACTTTTGGCATGATTTCTTCTATCTGTCTATCAAGCTTAGACTTAAGCTCTGCCGAGAGATTTGTTGAAATTAAAATTGCTAAAAATAATGAAGATACTTTCATAACTAAATTGAATTTATTTTCTGTTTCTATAATGTACAACTCATATCCAAGCCACAGCATAAAGGTGACTTAATTTTTCCACAACCAACAGGGCATTCAGATACCTGAACTTCTGATCCATCATCAGTTTTTAATATTCCGTCAACAAGCGGTTCATCACATTTCCCACAAATTGTCTTTACCGACATGCCGCAAGACTTACATTCATATGTTGCCATTTTAATCCTCCTATGAGTTACCCATAGCGTCTAATATTTCTAATAATAAATTAATAATATCTAAATATAAAATAAATGCCATTTCAAGGGCGGTTTCCCAATTATTAGATACTAGGTCCTCTCTTTGTTTTATGTAGTTAAAATCATATAGTAAGAATAATGAAAAAAGTACTGCGCCAAAAATAGCTCCAGCTCTTACAGTTGGTCTGCTTATACTTATGAAGAAGCGAGCTAAATTAAATAGCAATAATCCAAGTAATGCTATTAGTAAAAAAGCTCCAAAAATTTTATTTTCTGAGAAAGAATAAAAATCACTATATCCAATAAAGCCGGTTAACATAGTCACAACAAGAACAATTTTTAATGCAGTAAATCCATCATTCTCGTCCATTTCAAGCATTATCAGGGCTAGCAAAGGTCCAAAACTTAAAGATGTCAAAGTAAAAATAAATAAGCCTATTTCAAATCCTAGATTGAAAAAATCTACAGCAAGAAGTGTTCCAAAGAGAGTAATTGTATTGAAGATAAAAAATACTATGATCCATGGAGAGGCTTTGGTCACATGAAAATATCCATCTTTCAAAAGCTCAATGACCTCTTCTTGAGTATTAGCTTCTTTTTGTTCCCAATCATCTTCGTTGATCTTTTTAGACATTTTTTTTGGAAATGTATCACTTACTTTTCCGTAAGGAATTAGGTCAAGCTGTCCCTTCATATTGACCGCTCCTCTAAAATATAAACCTAAAAAAGAAGAATTGGATTCATATGCTTTTCTGGCTTTGTTTAGACAGTAAAAGCATACTGACAGCATCAAAAATAGCTCTCCAGACAAAATCACTAAAGTTTTAAATAATAGAGTTGTTTCCATAAGTATATTTAACTCTAGCACAGTAAAAATCTTTAAATATTAAATTTATGTACTTTATTTAGATATATCTTTTTTAAGATATACAACAGAACCTTTTCCAGATCTAGATCCTTCGTTTTGAGTAAAAGTCATATCACCAACCTCGATAAAGCCTAAATTCTTATGGAAATCTATCGAAGGTTTGTTCATTGGAAATGTATTTACTTCACAACAAAGTGGAATTTTATTCTCTATGCATAGATTTTCTAACTTGTTATATAAAATCTTACCAAGTCCTTTTCTTCTATATTTCTCAGCGATTGCAACTCGATCAATATAAAGAAACTTTTTCTCTCTTTTAGAAAAAAATTTATAATTTTTGGAAGAATAGTTACTATTTTCTTTGAAACAAATTATAAAACCTATCATTTCTTCATTGTTTGAAACAAATAAATTCAATAAGCTCATTTGCAAGAGGTTTTGCAAATGATCAACTGAATCCAAGCTACCAACCTCAGGTGTATTTGATTGATTTAAAAGATAAATTTCATTTAATAAATTTATATCAGAGTTCGACGAAAAGCTTTGAATGTTATATTCAAGTAAAGAACTCACGAATAAGTTTCACCTATACTTTTTATAGGTTGCTAATTCCTTCATTAATTTTTTTAAGAGCATCAGCTATAAATAACTCTTTTGTCATAGAATAACTTGGATGTCCCATAGTCGATAAATCCGCTGCTTTTTCCATAACGCTGTTCATTAAAGCATCTTGATCAACTACTTCGTCCATCAATCCAGCACTAATTGCATTTTCAAGCGAATACATTTCTGCCCCTAACACCGCTCTATATTTGTGGTCCTCAGTTACTCTAAATTTAATTAATTCTAGAATTGGGGGTGGTATCACCATGTTAGTTCTCATCTCATTTGCTCCAAGCATAAAATCTCCTTTGACACCAATTCTATAATCGCAGCAACATAGTAAAAAAGTTCCCAGTGCAACTGCATGTCCTGAGCATGCAGCAATGACAGGCCTTGGAAAAGAGAAGATCCTTGATAATAATTTAAAACCTGCCAAGGTCATTTCTTGAATCATCTCAATGTCACCGCCTTGAATAACTTTTAAATCAAAGCCTCCTGACAAAATACCCTCCCTTCCAGTAATTATTAAACAGCCGTTTTCGGTTGGGACCTCATCCAAGCATTCGTTAATATCTTTAGACATTTTTGATGAAAAAACATTTGCTTTTCCATCATCAAGGGTAATGATTGATATATTTTCTTCTTTCTTAAGTGTTGCTAGTTTTTCTGACATAATAATAAAAATTGTTTTAAGGATTCTATCATGATTAAAAAAATACTTAAGGGTCTTGGCAGACTCGCTGCTCTTTCAGTAATTCTCACCTCATTATATTTGGTTAATCTTTTTTTTATGAAACCTTATTCAATTGATCATTATTTAGGTAAAGAGCTTGTGTTTGGACTAATGGATTCACCTGAAGCAATGACTTATATTGGAGTATTTGATAGGTTTAATTGGCTGACAAAGCATAATTCAAAGTTATCAATACCCCAAGAAGATGATATTGAAAAAGACATAGTAGATTTAGAAAAGAGTATCAAAACTCTATACAAATACGACGACTCAAAACTATCAGATAATCAAAGAATTACAAAAAAAATTGCAATTTTTGATTTAGAAAATTCTTTAAAAGAGCTTAAGGAATTTCCATATTTAGATTATCCACTTAATCAAATTGGAGGAATTCATCTTAATACAGTTGAATTTATGAGCGGCATGCACCCAATCAGAAATAAGTCTGAAGCAAACGACTACATAAAAAGAGTTAATTTAATTAAAGAGGTATACGAAGGAGTTTTAAAAGATCTTGAAAAACAGGCAATAAATGAAATATACCCTCCTGAATTCGTTTATGGGCATGTGATAAAACAATTAAATGAGTTTATTAATTATTCATATGATGATCATCCTCTATATAGTCAATTTATGATGAAAGTAGATAAACTTGAGCTTTCAGATGAAGATCTAAAGAATCTTGACCAAGAGATTAAAAAAGCTATTGATGAAAGTGTGACACCTGGTTTTAAGCTCTTATTAGGATTTATGAAAAAAACTCAAAAATATGCAAATAAGAATCATGGCATATGGTCTCAACCAGGTGGAGATGAATATTACAAATTAAGAATAAGAACCTATACAACCACAGATTTCTCACCTGAGGAAATTCATCAAATGGGTCTAAGTGAGGTTGAAAGGATCTCAAATAGAATGAGAGAAATTTTAACAAGTCTTGGATATGATACTGCCAAAAGCGTTGGTGAGATTATGAATGATCTTAATGAAAATCCAGACTTTTTATACGCAGATACACCAGATAGAAAAGAGATAGTTGTAAATGATTATATGAAAATGGTTGATGAAGCTATTGAGGTAATGACTGACTATTTTCATACAATGCCTAAATCAGAGGTTATTGTTAAAGCAGTGCCTGAATATTCAGAACAGACTGCAGCTGGTGGTTATTATCAAGCCCCAGCACTTGACGGGAGTAGGCCAGGAGTTTTTTATGCTAACCTTTATGACATCAAACAGACTCCAACTTACAGCATGAGAACCCTTGCTTATCATGAGGCAACACCCGGTCATCATCATCAGATTGCACATTCGCTAGAGAACGACAGTCTTACCATGTACAGAAGATTTGGTTATAGAACTTCGGCTTTCTCAGAAGGATGGGCATTATATTCTGAACAATTAGCACTTGAAGCAGGACTAGCAGAAAATCCTTATGACGAACTGGGAATTCTTCAAAGTGAAATATTTAGAGCAGTCAGGTTAGTTGTAGATACAGGAATGCATTACAAAAGATGGACTCGTGAAGAAGCTATGGAATACATGAAGTCAAATACTGGAATGTCTGATACCGAAGTTAGAGTTGAAATTGAGAGATATATTGTTTGGCCAGGACAGGCGCTTAGCTATAAAGTAGGAATGATTAAAATGCTCGAACTAAGAAAAAGGGCTATGGATAAATTAGGAGACAAGTTTAATATTAAAGACTTCCATTCCGCAGTTTTAGATCATGGCAATCCACCATTATTCATCGTTGAAGAACTTGTAGATGAAATGATTGAAGAGGCTCTTAATTAAAATTTATCAGGGTGTCTGGGTGTAAAAGAACTGTAATAGTTTTTTAGGTCTAAAATATCTTTAACGTTATCGCCTGAGGGTGCAAAAGCCTTGCCAAGCAAGATCTCTTTTTTTGAGAAGTCGATTGAGGCTAAAATGATTTTAGTATTGAGCTCCTTTGCGATTCTTAAAAATCCTGTTTTCCAGTCTTTTACCTTTGATCGCGTACCCTCAGGTGCCATTGCGATCAAAGAACAATCTATCTTTTTTATTTGATCCAAAGCATCCTTAATTATTCCGCCTGGCTTAGATCTATCAACTGGTATTCCTCCCATATATCGTAAGAAGGCTCCAAGACCAAAATATTTGAATACAGTATGTTTCCCAATAAAAGAAATTTTAGCGTCTAATCCAGCAAGTGTTGCCACACCAACAATACCATCCCAATTAGATGTATGAGGAGCAACAATCACAACAAGCTTTTGATTTGCGAACTCTTCTGAAATTTTTCCACTAACTTTCCAGCCTAAAATAGACAGAACTGCTCTCCCCAACCATTGAAGCCACTTTGGTCTGTATGCTCTGAAACATTGAGGAATTTGTTTATTTGAAACACTGGCCATTTATATTACTTTACGTTTATTAAATTTATCTTTAATCAAATATGGAAAATATATTAAGTAGCATACGATTACTGCAAGAATGTATACATCGATCATATGATATGGTGCATCTCGCATAAAACCTGTTACATTTGATCCGGGTGGTTTTTCTGCAACATACCAATAATTTGCTGGAGGTCCTAATAAATAATTAATAAAGTAAATTACTACTAAAAAGGCAGATAAGACCATCAAGACCCTGTGTACATCTTTTAGGTAAGGTCTTTGATTATCAATAGTGATTGCATATGAAACACCAAGAAGAATCATTGCATGTCCTATCATATGTCTTATGTAATGTATGTTTGGAAAACCATATTGTGTATCTGGAGTTAATATAGCCATTCCAGCACCTGATATACCAGCAAAAAATGCAAATAAGAAAAACTCTCTTTTCTTGGTTAGAAAATACAACATAACTGCAGCTGAAGAGAAGTCACATAAATGCAAAGGCAAACCAAGCTTAATATCAATAAGGTATCCCTCATAATAAAAATCCATAGCATGATTTATTAGCATCAATGAAATAAGAGTAACGATTAGAGAATTTTTTGATCTATCAGCTTTATTAATATAAAAATATGGCAAAAAAACTATTAAAGCTACAGTTATTACCGTTGTAAAAAGATGAGACATGCTTAAAGGAGTAAATTCAGCCATTTTTATATATAAACTTTTCCAAATTTGTTATCAATAAAGTCTTTCCAAGAGAGATTTTCTTGTTTTGTAAAACCATTTGTATCAATTTTCCCATCAAGAAACATTTTGAGCACGCTACAAACACCAGAGGCTGTGGTTAATTGAATCGCACTATATTTGGTATCGCCATAAATCTTTCTAAGATATGTTTTTTCTTGAAGTACGCCATCTATTAGGCCAATTACCTTAACAAAAAAAATAATCACATCATTTTTTGTTCTTGGCACCTCTTTATCAAAAAGCTTCTCCAAAATTTCTTTATTCTTTTTAAGATGTAAATCATTAAACAAGAACTTCATATGATTTAAGTGACCAGGATACCT
>Ga0207985_1000479_pt1 | contig 11003 bp, 10 predicted proteins | sample ETNtaG_3_FD_185761 | JGI IMG/M metagenome (GOLD analysis project Ga0207985, IMG submission 185761) | Marine microbial and viral communities from oxygen minimum zone, Eastern Pacific Ocean - ETNP201302SV84 (SPAdes) (version 2) | ecosystem: Environmental > Aquatic > Marine > Unclassified ...
ATGGAGTTCACACGTTCATATGGTAGGAGGGCAATTTTTGAGCTAGAGAGGCTAAACGACAGTGATCCAGTGGACATCGTCCACCTCCACTGCCCAATGATATCGTGGTCAAGATCGCAATTTAGGAGATGCTCGGAGAAAGTTGCCCCAGTGGTGTCTTCTCTACATGGGTCTTGGCTTGGCGAACGGGACGGCTTAATGGAGGCAAGTAAGGCTAGAGAATCAGCAGTTTGGGCCAATGTAAATGACGTTGCGATAAGATTCATGGCTGGTTGGTACTCAAGATTTGAGAACTTTGCAATAAACGAGTCTAGAATTTGCGTAGCAAACTCGAACGCGACCAAAGAAGACTTCGAATTGAGATACGACGTCCCGAAATCTTGGAATTGTAGAGTAGTACACTGGGGGGTCGATATCCAGATGTTCAGACCTACTGATAATAACGATCCCGAAGATGTGGACAATCGTTCTGATATGAGAGCTAGATTCGATGGAGGGAATCCGGAATCCAAGATCATTCTTGCAGTAGGTAGGCTGGCTGCAAGGAAGGGATATGGTTCGCTAATCAAGGGATTCTCGAATCTCCACAAGAAAATCCCCACATCAAGACTTGTTATCGTAGGAAGGGGGCACCTGAAATCTAGACTTTTGAAGCAAGCTAAGAGACTTGGAGTTGGAGATTTTGTCCATATCGAGTCCGGAATGTCATTCCTTGAGCTAGCACAGCTCTACAGATCTGCGAACCTAGTTGTCTACCCCTCATTCTACGAGGGACAGGGACTAATTCCTCTAGAAGCGATGTCTTCAGGAGTCCCCATAGTTACCGTCGACCACGGGCCCCTGCCAGAGATGGTCGATGAAACCGTAGGCGATCTTTTCACAATGGGTAACATGGAGTCAATGTTGGGTGCTTTGGAGCGCACACTGAACGAAGAAGAAACCCGGAAGGGCGCCCAGGGAAGAAAGAGAGTAGTTGAGAAATTCAACTTCGATGGGAACGCCGACGTCTTCGAGAAAATCTATCTTGAGGCCATACAACTCCAAGATTAGGCGAACCATTGATGCGCCATGACTAGTTCGCGACACCGATAGATATGGCGAAAAGCACAAGTCTAGCAAAAGTCGACTCGGGGACTTTGGCTAATATATCGATAGTCTTGTTTGTAGGTGTTCTCGCAATAGTACACCTCAAAGCAGTAATCCAACCACTGGTCGTTGCAACCCTTATCTTCTTCTTGATCAGGCCCCCAGCACAGTGGCTAGAGCAGAGACTGGGTGGGCATCCACTAGTCGCGTATGGGGTACTGGTATCGACAGTGATGGGATTCCTACTGTTTGCATCTAACTCGATGTATGAGAATATGCAGAACTTCTCCGACGAAGCTCCTGAACTGCAAAGCTCCCTAGAGAAGAGAATCGCATGGCTCGAAGACCTATCCATCTTTGGATACCAGCCCAACACTGCCGCTCTTACCGATCTCATAACTATTGAAACGGTTAACTCCTACGCTGCAGGGTTCGTGGGCACGATAGCCGGATTCACCACCGGTTTGGTCACAGTCCTGATTTTCCTACTCTTCATAATCCTAGAGGCCGAGACGCTACCAAAGAGAATCAAGGCGGCCTACCCAGAAGATGTGGAGAGGGTGATGGCAGTAGCCGCGGGGTCAGGCGAGGGAATTAACACGTACGTAGTTACGAGGGCCTCTGTTGCCTTCGGTCAGGCTGTTGTGGCGGCAATAGTCCTCTCGTTCATGGATATTCCATTCGTATTCCTGTGGGCGTCAATTACATTCCTTATGGACTTCATACCATATGTCGGAGCACTACTATCGATAATTCCACCAATTCTTCTGGGTCTCATCGTTCTTCCACAAACTACAGCACTGTTACTTATCGCTCTCTTAGTTGCTAATCAACAGATTTGGGGCGGTATAATCGAGCCACAACTAGCGGGTCAGAGACTAGATATGTCCCCAATAGTACTCCTTCTCCTAGTTGCATTCTGGGGTTGGGCTTGGGGAATAATGGGAATGGTCCTTGGCGTCCCTCTAGCCGTAATCATGAAGATTGGCCTGGAAAGTGATCCAAGAACACGTCCTATAGCAATAATGCTATCTAGAGATCCAGATACTGAATCAAATTGATTCACTAACAAAAATCGCCAAGGGAGCATCTGAGCTTACCTTTACCAAATCCCCCAATCCCTCATTACTAAGCCCTCTGGTAGAGAATGAGAGGGCCTCATTTTCTAACCTCCATTTCCCGCCAATCACAGTAGTCCTCTTGCTTGGGGACAAGGCGAAAACTGAGAATTTCTGACCCAGTAGTACATGCTCCGAGAATCCTCCATTAGTAGGGCTGGACAAATGGAGAACTCCTGACTCGAAATGCATCCTCAGTCGCATCCCAAATGGTACCTCTGTCATCGATGCCATGACTCCGAAAACATGCCCATAGTCACCCCCATCTACTCCAACGACATCCACCTCGGTAATTCCTACCGAATTGATATACTCCAGAGATTTAGAGAGGTCACTCATTTCCTGATTTGGCAAGGTCTTCATTTTTTCACTCCACGAAGACTCATCTATCGAATCCATATCTCCTAGGACTTGAGAAACCTCAAATCCCATTGACTTGGCTTTATCAGCCCCACCGTCCACTCCGAAAATTGGCACTCCATCTCTCAGAGCTCTATCAATAACAGAGTCACTGGGGAGAACTCCGTTACACCAGAGAATACCCTTCATTGCATCACCGCTTTCTAGCAGTCACTTTACCTTCCACTACCAAATCTACATCTTCTAGCTCGATTGTGGGCTTTAGCATCACTCCTCTGATCTGATAACCTACTCTGGATGTACCGCCAAGTGATGAATTATCTCCAATCGCGACATATGAAGACCCTCTAACTACCTGATCTTCTAGCTGACTACCTGAAATATGAGACCTTGCATTCATGCCGAAACCGAACTCTGCGAGAGTACCGACCCTCTCAATCTGTGAGGCTTTCACTATACTCCTAATCGAATCCATCTTAGAGATCATACTTTCTGCATGCCCCCCTCCTGAAATATTGATCACATTCCCATTTTCAACTAGGAGAACTACAGGCTCATCGATAATCTCACCATCTAGGGACCCATCAATTACTATCTTCCCATTCGCAGAGCCTTCCTTGGGAAGGACGAAGACTTTCCCTGTAGGAAGATTTGTGATTTGTCCGGGCCTATTGCAAATCCCATTATCCTCCAATATCCATCTTGCGCCAGTACTGAAAGTTAAATCAGTACCAGAAGAGGACTTCACCTTGACCGAGGTTCTCTTCCTCAGTAATGCATTCAGTCCTGAGATTTCCTTTTTCATAGCACCATAGTCTGCTGTCATTCCGCCCTTGGCTAGGATTTCAGAAGTAATTCCAGGCATGGATGCAATCCTTGCATTCTCTCGAGAAGCATTTCTTCTAGCCCTTGAGTGAGTCAGAGAGCTCTTAGTAGCTATCAGAACCACGTCTTGCTGCCTCATCAGCTCAGCCACTGGATCGGGAGGCTCAGCTCCCTTCTTATGAGAAGGGGGCATCATCATCAGAAGGACCCTATCTGTTACCTCTGCAGCCGCTTCATACAGGGACTGTCCAACTTCAGAGCATTCTGGATCTGTCACCACTAGAACATGTTCTGATGGCCTAATCTGCATGCAGGTCCTGACTACGGACCTCGAGGCTGTCAGCATGGCTTCAGCCAGCTCATCAGTATCCGAGGCAATCTCTAGGTTCTCTTCCGCCATCTGCTTCGTCTCTCGGAGAAGGTCGTCATTCAAGGACACTCCGAATGTCAAATCAACTCACCAAGCCTATCAAAGAGGGGAATCTCATGCGATTATCATGCGTGGGGTACTCACAGTCCGACTCCTGAGTGTAATTGCTGTTTTTTCAATAATCTCAGGATACTGGCTTTCTATCGATAGCCCCCCGACTTCGGAAGAAGAAGATGAGGAGGCCTTCTCTCAGCTAATTATGGCTGACTCCCCCGAGTCGCAAGATGGAGATTCAGAAGATGGACAAGGGTCGGGTTCAGGACACGATGACTCAGAAAGAGAAGCAGGATACTCTACATCAGAATCAGATTTATCGAATAATCTGATTATTGGGGGGGCTAGCACCCTAGGGTCTCTATTGATGGGCTCAGCTTTGTTAGAATTTGTCAGAGTAACTGTTCTGATGGCACTATTTTCACCATTACTTGCCAATATAAAATCGACGAGAGATGATTTACTGACCAGAGGTCGCATACTAGGATATCTAGAGGCGAATGCGGGAATTCATTTCTCAGCACTGAGGGATGCTTTAGGGCTGGCGAACGGGGTCACGGCATATCATCTTCAGATATTGGAGTCAAAGAATCAGATTATCTCATGGAGAGATGGCAAATTAAGACGCTATGCAATCTCTTCACTATCTAGGGAGGAGATAGGGCGAATCAAGAATCCCATAGTCGGCACCAGGCTGGCTATACTGGACGTATTATCTAATTCTGGTTCATTGGGACTATCTGGAACTGAGATTAGGAAGAAGACTCTGATTTCTAGACAGCTACTGAGCCATCACCTATCAGAACTAAGGAAGGCCGACATCATTGAGCCTTCATCAGAAAGGAAGAGGCCAAACTGGCGACTTTCAAGTATGGGTAAAGAGATTCTAGACAACTCAAGGAAGCTTTCAATATCTGAGGCGGCTAACTACCAATAGTGGATTATTGACTTCAAAGGAGGTCATTGTTCAGTCCTGTTCAAGTACTATGTCGAATCGCCTAGGCACAATGGCACTAGGAACAGTAAAGTGGTTTAACTTCACGAAAGGGTATGGATTCATCGAACAGGAAGAAGGTGACGATCTATTCGTACACAAGTCCCAAGTAGAGGGGCAGATAAGAGAGGGAGACTCGGTAGAGTTCGAAGTTGGAGAGGGTCCAAAGGGACCCAATGCAATCAATGTGAAAAAGACAGAGTGAGTAAAAATACTCCACATGCCTAGCAGTGCATCGTTTTCTTTGAAGCATCTATGACGCAAGAAGCCAAGTTGCTTAAGTCATAGATTCTGATGATGAATCTTCATGGACCAGAACTTGGATCTACAGATCGCCGCCCTGATCTTCCTAGGCGGCACGCAGAACCTCGTCTCCGGTAGTGATCATGGAGGCGTTGAAACGATGAGTGACGATGAGGAGGTAGAAGCAGAGCCCAGAAATACAGCTAGGTTGGATATAAACGACTTCCCCCTCGGAATAACCATCCTCCCTACGGTACACAAAATGCTGTATTGATTTTTCAAACCTGAGTTTATCAGCACACGATGTAGGCAGTATCATGGGAGATACCGGAGTACTCTTGATGAACATAGGTACTCCTGATGAGCCTACAGTTGAATCGGTTAGAAAATATCTCAGAGAATTCCTACTAGATCCAGATGTCATTGACATACCCGCGCCATTGAGGCACCTGCTTGTCAGAGGCATCATCCTCAGAACAAGACCCCAAAAAATCGCCCCTAACTATCAGAGTATTTGGATGGAAGAGGGCTCGCCTCTAAGGGTGTATACCGATAGAATGGCGGCAGCTTTACAAGAAAAACTGGGTATGCAATGTGAGGTTGGAATGAGATATGGAAATCCTAGCATCCTCGAGGGCCTACAGAATCTAAAGAAATCTGGCGTTGACAGGGTTCTTCTCGCACCACTATTCCCACATTATGCTCAAGCCACCACGGAGTCTTCTTTGAAACATGCATACAAGCAGTTGTCAGAAATGGAGTGGTCTCCCTCTACAGTAGAACTCGAGCACTTTGAGACAGACCCATCGTTCATCGAGCCACTGACGAGGTCAATAAAGCCCCATTTAGATGTAGACACCCACCTGCTATTCTCATATCACGGACTGCCCCTTTCACATATCTACAGGGCCGACAAATCTTCTTCACATTGTCAGAAAGTAGAAAATTGCTGTTCAATTCCTACAGATGCAAACTCTAATTGCTACGCTCATCATTGTACCATGACATCTTTGGCCGTTGTTGATGCTCTAGGCTTGGATGACGAATCATGGTCTCAGAGCTATCAGAGTAGACTAGGTCCCGTCAAATGGCTGAGGCCATCTACTATCGAGAAAGTGGACGAACTCACAGAAAGAGGAATCTCCAAGTTAGTCATAGTTTCTCCTGCCTTTCTAGCAGATGGATTAGAGACTCTCGAGGAGTTAGATATAGAGATTAGAAAACAGTTCATGGACAAGGGAGGGAAGGAGATGAAGCTGGTTAGTTGTCTGAACGACGATCCTGACTGGATAGTAGGTATGAGTGAGTTAGTTAAGTGTGCTCTAGAAGAAAAAAACGATCTATAGATTAGGAATCCTCAGAACAAAAACAGTACCAATTAAGCCCAAGACTAATGTTGCTATTCTGGAAATATCAGGAGCACTATCTGGGATTCCAACTAGGACTGCAAAGAGAATGAATACCCACATTGTTCCCAAAATCAAAGGCTTACTTTTCTTAGGAATACCATTCCCTTCTCGATAGTTTTTGACATGATCGCCGAACAGTTTGTTGTTTATGACCCAGTCATAGAATCGCTGACTGGATTTTGCGAAACAGGCCGCTGCTAGAATCATCAGGGGTGTTGTTGGAAGGCCAGGTATGACTATCCCTATAGTTCCAACTACAGCGAAAAAAATTCCCGTAAGGAACCATGTAATACGACTTATACCTGACCTATTCAAGTCAACAGTATGCACATCACTACTGACCATAATAAAACCAGAAAAAAATTTGTTAATGTACTTATGTTAATACAATTCTGTATTTTTTTGTCAAGTCAATTTACCATTCTCTTGATATGTGGAATCACGTTGCGACTATCATGGACACAAAGAAGTACACTGCGGTATTAGTCCTCTCGATGATGCTCAGCGCAGGTTGCCTTTCTGCAATCGAGGATATTGCTGAAATTGAGGAGGATGTCATTGACTCGGTCCTAGACTGGCTCGATAGTGAGTACCCCCATCTTGACCTCCCAGCTCGTGAGAGGACTTCTCCTGTGCTTGAGACCTATGGCCAGTGCGAACCCCTTCTGGCAGACCTGAAGGAATCAATATACAATGAGATGCTAGTCTCTCTGGACCAGCAGTCATACTGGCACTGGGCAAGTCCCGCATGGCGTGGTGGAGTTGTCTTCGCTGAGGATGATGTGGCAATGATGGATGGTACTCCTGAAGCCGAATCGGGATCTAATTCAGGAGCATCTACAGATAGTGATTCGGGACGTGAGGGACAGTTTTCTGGAACTAACAACCAGGAGGATGGTGTCGACGAGGCAGACTTCCTGAAGACTGATGGATACCATATCTACATGCTAAACGGAAACCTTCTGGTCATCATGGGAGTTCCCGAGTTTGGAGAACTCACACTGGAGTCCAATATCAGCATACAGGGTTCTCCGATACAGATGATGCTCGAGGGCGATAGACTTGTGATTGTGTCTTCTATCTATCACTGGAGCCTGCCTAATGACGATCCACTCAGGGAGCTGATGTCAGAAGAGGTCACAGTAAGCTATCCCGGCGAGGAAGAGTACTCCTACACGTACACACGCGTTCAAAACCTAGTAAAGTACACTGTAGTTGACATCACTGACAGAAACGCTCCCGAAGTTGAGAGCGAACTCTACATCGAGGGGAACTACCACACCGCTAGACTAGTGGATGGAACAATGCGCTCTGTCACCCATCTATGGACCAATATCGATGGACTAAGGGCCTGGGTATATCTTCCAGATACATATTGGGGGACGGATGATGAAGATGAGAAGATGAATATCTGGAATCAGAGTATGAATGACACCATCGCCTCCAACAGCGAGATTATCGATGAACTGACTCTGGACGACTTCGCTCCCCATGTATATGAGCTAGGTGAAGAGGGCCTTTTCCAGCACCCAACCACATCCGATGATTGCGGTGAATACTCGGCCAGTGCAGATAGTGCGGGCCGTGGATTCAGTACAATCATGACCATCGAGCTACTCGGAGAGGAGCCTCAGATGCAACTAGATCACATCACTTCATCATGGGCACACGTCTACGCCTCACAGGATGTCATGGTGCTGGCAGAACCAGCCAATGACTGGTGGTGGTTCTGGAGAAACTTCGATTGGGATGACGCAACCAATATTCATGTCTTCGACATTAGCGACCCTTCTGAGACTACCTATCTCGCATCGGGAAGAGTTGATGGTACAGTCCAGGATCAGTTTTCCATCTCGGAATTCAACGAAGTAATCCGTGTGGCCACTACTGAGGACGCATGGGGCCGCTGGTGGCTAGAAGGTACCGAAGATTGGTCTGGGCCAACCAACAATGTATTCACTCTCGCAGTTGCAGAATGTATGATTCCAGAGGGATGCGATGAAGGAACCACCGAATTGGTACAAATCGGTCATGTCGGAGGTATTGCGCCAGATGAGCGTATCTGGAGTGCTAGATTTGTTGGAAACAGAGCCTATCTCGTAACATTCGAGATTATTGATCCTCTGTGGGTAATCGACCTATCCAATCCAACCGACCCAGTAATACTAGGGGAACTTGAGGTCCCAGGTGTTTCCACTTACATACATCCTGTTGATTCAGACACGCTTCTGACAATCGGAATAGGCCCCGGGCCAGACGGGCTAGGACTAGACTGGTCCATGACTCAGGTATCACTTTTCGATGTCAGTGACCCGACTAGTCCCACATTGGCGGACTCACTACAGCTGTCGCCCGCATACGAGGACGACTATTGTGACGAGTGGGGATGCGGGTGGTCGTGGTCACACTCAGAGGCCACATACGAGCACAAGGCATTCACCTACTGGGCCCCAGAACAACTCCTCGCTGTCCCACTCTCCACATACAGGTACATCTACGAACAGATTGAGATTGACGACAGGATGTATACATACTCAGGATATGAGTTTATTTCGACACTTGAGCTGATCAATGTCGATGCAGAGAATGGAACACTATCCACTCATGGAATGGTAAATCACTCTGAGTTCTACAATGATGACGGGCTATCTAGTTGGTGGAGTGGCTCGACAAGTATCCGCAGATCTATTTTCATGGGTGATTACATCTATGCCTTCTCTGCAGCAGGTGCCTCTGTTCACAGGACTGGTGACCTCACTTCCATGGTTGAACTAGAGATTCCAGGCTATGAAAATCCAGCTATCTACTACTATGAGGTAGAAGGGGAAGTGGAGTCAGAAGACTCAGTAAATACAGATGATGACGAGGGAGAGTCCCAATCCTCATCAGGAGACAGCGAGACTCATCCGTGTAACGAACCAGATGCCGAAAACTGCGATGATTAGTATAACTCCTCATCACTCGTCATTCAAACCTAAGAGCTCTTCCAGCAGAACCAGGAAGGGCCATGGACATCCCTCTAAGCGCTCCACCTACTTCGCGTCTGTGCACTACTGCCCCATCAACGATGGTGTACACAGGCCAGCCAGTTAGCTCCCTACCTGCGTATGGTGTCCAACCTACTTTCGTCCAAGTATCAGAGTCGTTGATGACTCGTCGTGTTTCCAAGTCCACGAGAGTCAGATCGCCATCATACCCCTCAATCAGTGAGCCCTTCTTTCTCATGCCGTAGACTCTAGCAGGCCCCGCACACATCCAATTTACAACATCACCAACACTGCACTTGCCATCCATTGCGTGAGTCAACATAACTGGTAGGGAGGTCTCAACCCCAGGCATTCCCGCTGGAGCCTGCGGATATCCTACTGATTTTGCCTCCAAGGTATGCGGAGCATGATCAGTAACGACACAATCAATTGTACCATCTTTCAGCCTCTTCCAAAGAGCATCCCTGTCCTCAGTATATCGAATCGGGGGATTCATTAGAGCCCGAACTCCCAAATCTTCAACGTCATCTTGGTCGAAAGTAAGATGTTGAGTACACACTTCGGTGGTAATCAGGTCTCCTTTATTCAAGGATAGCCAATCAGCTTCAGCACCACTGGTTAGGTGAACTATGTGGAGCCTATGGTTGTGATCCTTAGCAAGTGCAGAGGCTCTCTTTGTCGCGATAAGCGCGCACTCAACGTCTCTGCACTCAGCATGTGCCGCGATGTCTTTCCTGTGGGAGAATTGAGGAATTCTGGATTGAAGCCTTTCCTCATCTTCAGCATGAGTGGCGATTACCCCTCCGGTATTTGCGAAAATATCCTCAAGATGCCTTTGTTCGTGAACCAATAAATCACCAGTACTGCTTCCCATGAAAATCTTGATACCACAAACTCCCTCCATTCCTTCTACACTTTGTAAATCAGCGGTATTGTTCGCAGTCGCCCCAATGAAGAAGCCATGATGAGTCACAGCTTTCTTCGAAGCCAAGGACAGCTTCTCTTTCAATGCAGTTCGATTGATGGCGTTTGGAAGTGTGTTAGGCATATCAAGAAATGAGGTAATGCCCCCAGAAGCGGCTGCTCTACTTCCACTTTCCAAATCCTCTTTCTCGGGATGCCCTGGGTCCCTAAAGTGCACATGAGGATCAATAGCTCCAGGGAGTAGATGTAATCCAGTCCCATCAATAACTATCTCTCCAAAAACAGGATCAATAACTCCATTGGGGGCAATAGTTGTGATTATCCCATCGACAACACGCAAATCTCCTTGGACAATTCCATTAGGAAGGGCCATCATCGAATTTTGGATTAGAAGGCCCCCGCTCATCACATCACCACCTTCTCCTAGGGACGCTACCTCATCACCATTGCCATGATAAAATATCAGAGCATGAGGTTGTGTTCATATATTCCCAGTGCGCCGGAATAGCAACGGGTTGGAGTAGTCAGGTTATCTCGTCGGGCTCATAACCCGGAGATCGGTGGTTCAAATCCACCACCCGTTACCAAAAACTAAATCTAAACTGAAAGTGAAAAAACGATACACTGTAAGCA
>Ga0207985_1000482_pt1 | contig 10966 bp, 8 predicted proteins | sample ETNtaG_3_FD_185761 | JGI IMG/M metagenome (GOLD analysis project Ga0207985, IMG submission 185761) | Marine microbial and viral communities from oxygen minimum zone, Eastern Pacific Ocean - ETNP201302SV84 (SPAdes) (version 2) | ecosystem: Environmental > Aquatic > Marine > Unclassified ...
GTAGAGATCCAGAAGAAGTATATCAAGAGATTGAAGATATTGGATTGAGAGATATAAGTATGGAAGTGATGGGTGATTCAAATGAAATGATTGAAGAAGGCATTCGACTTGCTACAAAGTTTCCAAACTCTGCAACGATTAAAGTTCCTTGTACACCTGATGGTTTATTAGCATGTGCAGAATTATCATGTAAGAATTTAATTCGAGTAAACGTAACTCTTATATTTGATGTCGCACAAGCAATATTAGCGGCAAAAGCAGGAGCAGCATATGTTTCTCCTTTCGTTGGTAGACTTGATGATAACTCTATCGCAGGTTTACAACTCATCAAAGATATTGATGAGGTCTACAGAGTTCAAGCAATTCATAGAACAAGAATACTGTCAGCATCAATCAGATATGTGAATAGTGTATCTCAATCATTTGCTAACGGTGCGAACATAGTTACTATGCCTCCTGCAGTATTTGAAAAGATGTATCATCACGTTCTTACTGATAAGGGACTTGAGATCTTTGATGCAGATCACAAAGCAACACTAGACCTAATGAATAAATAGTAAAAAATTTAGGTTAAATGGGAATAGCTGGTTTTATATTTTTAATTGGTTTTGTATATCTGATAGTTTCTACTGTCAGATATTTTATTATGCTTTCTAAATGGGAAGGATCAGATCAAACTGGAAATCCATTTACCTTTGGAGATTTTACAGCACCTACAGTGAAAACTAAAGTAGTAACCAGAATACCTCATCCAGAAATGACAGATGTTAAACCAGGCGAAGAACTAATGGTTGTTAACTTTGGCGAGGAAGAAATAAAAGATCCTTTATTACAATCACTTGAGGATCGTATATCCGAACTTGAAGATGAGGATCAAGATGAAGGAGATGGTGATATAATAGTAAGAATATGACACTAGCAACCTTTCTATTCTTTAGTTGTTTACCTTTTGTTGGGATAACCCTATACATGGGAACCAAAGGTGGGTACTACGATTCTGATAACTATAAGGGAGACGGTTGTGCACACGACGTAAAACGATGATTTCAGCTCTACTTTTCAGTTCAAGTTTTCTTAACTTTGCTTTCTACATATATGCAATTGGATTTGTCATTGCATTGATATTAGAGCAGGTTGTAAAACAATCAGACAATCAAAGAAATATTTTTATTGTTGAAACCAACAGAAGATATCTATGGAGACAAACATGGGTAATCAATATTAATTGGTTTGCTTGTAATGTAGGATTGTATTTCATATCCAGAAATATGCAACCTATAGGAGATACTTTTTGGGATGGTGCTCTCTCATGATAAAAACTTTGATTCCTTGCTACGATAAGTTACTTCATACAAAGGTTCAAAAGTGCAGTTATAATTTAGATAGATCAAAAATTTCTTATCGTCTACACGAAAATATGTACCATTATAATGGTATCGGTTTGTCTGCGAATCAAATTGGAATCAATGAAAGAGTTTTTGTAATGATCTTGGATATTGATACACAAGAAACAATAACTTGTTTTAACCCTAAGATTTTAAAATACTCAAAAGATGTGGTGGTTATGGAAGAGGGGTGTTTATCATATCCAGATGTATACTTGGATGTACCAAGACCAGAATCGGTTGTTGTAAAATATGAGGATGAAGGGAAGAAAGTTCATAAATTAAAGTTAGAAGGATTACCTGCTAGAGTATTTCAACACGAGTATGATCATATGGAAGGGATTGATTTTTCTCAGAGAGCTAACGTTGCTATAAATACTTCAAAGGAATTAACATTAAATTAATGGACGAAATTTATAACCTAAAACCAGAGTCTATTTTTGATGTTGCTGATGAGTCTGTATTCTTTGAAAGAAAAGATATAGAACATAAAGGTTATATTAATTCTGGAAATTGTTATGAATTGTACTATGCGATTTCAAAGTATTATAATCCAGATACTATTCTGGAGATAGGAACAAGAAACGGATATAGTTTATATTCAATGATGCTAGGATCAAACGTACTTAGTAAAGTCGTTGGATATGATAAAGATATGGACTGCACAGTGGTCACGAGAGATAATTTATCTACTCATGTCCCTGATCATGTTCAATTTGAAATTAGAAATGAAGACAGTCAAACTTTATCTGAGTTAGATGATATGTATCGTCTAGTTCATATAGATGCTGATAAGTCCTATGAAGGAACATATCATGATCTAGAGTTAACCTTTAAAAAAGCAAGAGTTGTTCTTGTTGGCGACATTGGTTTGGACTCAGATGAAAGATCTGCTAGAGATGCAGTTCTAAGATATTGTTACGATAAAAAAGATTTTATCAAACAAACACATCTGATTGAGTCCCACAATGGCATTTACATCATAGAATACAAAGGTTAATACTAAATAACCTTAAGTCGCAACAATTTATGGAAATTTTATCCTCTCCTCAACAGTATTTGTTTAATTTGAAAACTACAAGTTCCCAAGAAGCAAAAAGAATGTGGAGGCAGAAGGTAAAAGAACGATGGCAATACAAATGTGCATACTGCGGATCTGGAAAAAACTTAACGATTGACCATATAGTACCTCGTTCAAAGGGAGGGACAGACTTTACGAAAAATGTAGTCTGTTGTTGTCATGACTGTAATCAGTCTAAGTCTCACACTCCTTGGGAAGAATGGTATTTTGCTCAAGATTTCTTTTCTCATAGCAAGTATAATAAGATTACTGAATGGATGGAACCAGAACCACCAAAGAATTTGTTTGTATATCGTCCCAGAAAGAATAGTGCCTCTTAAAAAATCTTATAAATAACCCAGAGCAGTAGATACTGCTTGTTTTTGGTAAATACCGAATGTATAGATGGCTGATCCCATAATTAAGTTTAAGCGATCTGCTGTACCTGGCAAGAAACCAACGGTAGAGCAGCTTCCATTAGGCGAACTAGCAATAAACACATATGATGGTAAACTCTTCCTGAGACAAGATACAGGAGGGGTTGGTATCTCTACGAGAGTAGTTGAGATCGGCACAGGTACTACAGCAGGTAAAACATTTTTTGTCACATCAAACGGTAACGATAGCAATACAGGTTTAAGCATTGGCGAATCATTCGCATCCATTAAAGCAGCAGCTGCTGCAGCAGTAGAAAAAGATACAATCAAAGTTCTACCAGGAACATACGTAGAAAATAATCCAATTTACTTACCTAAGAATGTAGGTGTAGAAGGTGCAGAACTTAGAAACTGTTTAGTTTCAGCACAGAATCCTGGAGAAGATTTATTTTATGTTGGACAAGGAAATCATTTAACAGACTTAAGTTTTATAGGACAACCTGCTACAAATGGTGCAGCAGTTATTGCATATACTCCATTAGTAGGTGTTAGTAGCGACATATATTTTGATGCAGCAAATTTAATAAGACAAAATATTCAATACATTTCTCATGAAGCAGTAGGATATGTAACAAGCACAGACTATAGATTCAGCACACATACTATAACTAACGCACAATACAGTCCAATTACAGGTATTATGACCTGTACTGTTGCTAGTCATGGTTTTAATACTGGAGATGTAGTTAGATTTGATCACGCATCTGTAACATTCCAGTGTTCATATGGTAGTGGTGGTAATGATTCCTATCCAAGACCAAGTGATTATGCAATGAATAGGGATTTACCTATAACAAAGATAGACGCAAATACATTTAAAGTTAATATTCTTGAAACAGCACCTTCTACAAACACAGGTATTCATACATTTATATCTGCAACAGCAAATGGTCTTAAGAGAGCAACCTTCAACTTAGGAGTCAGTTCAGTTACTAATTGTGTTGAGGATGTTCAATCAGTTTTGAATGCGATAACACACGATATAACAAGAGGTGGTAATTCAAAATCAGTTGGTGCGGGATTATCATATTACAATGGAACAAATTTACAGCACATAGTTGGAGTTGCTTCAGAAACAATAGATGTTTTCTATCGTGCTGCTGAGATTTCAAGATCAATTATCAACAACGGAACTTGGGGAAGCACTGGAAGTGGTATATCTTCTGCTGTAACTGGTGGAACTTATGATAGAACAACTGGTGTTATGACAGTTACTGCACCTCTTCATGGTTTGATAAGAGATGATGCAGTAAAATTAACAGGTCTTGGATTTACATGTCCATACAGTGCAACACCAACAGGAAATGCACAGACACTCAATATCAACGTATCAAATAGTGGTGCATCACATTATGTTCTTACTGGAACAGATAGAGATCAAACACATAGTTCTGCTAATGACCCATCAGTTACTATGGTGGCAGGAGATACTATCAACTTTAACGTAAGTGCTAGTGGACATCCATTCTACATTAAGACTTCTTCTACAACAGGAACAGGAAATCAAGCATCAGGTGTAACAAACAATGGTGCAGAGAACGGAACTGTTTCTTGGACTCCAGACACACCAGGAACTTACTTCTACATATGCCAGTATCACGGAGCAATGCTCGGAGTTATAACAGTTAATGCTTTTGTTGGTCCTACAGAATATCCTGATGGTTCTTTTGGATATACATTCCCAGTTAAGAGAAAAGTTGACAATAATAATTTTGAAGTTGTAGTTGGTGTATCAACAGTAGATCATTATTACTACAGTGGTGGAACAGTATTAAAGCAAAGAAATTATTATGATAATGGTTTTACTCAAGTAAAAGATAGAGGAATTGCTCCTTCAGGTATTTTCAATGAAGCAATTTCTAACTGTACAAGTGTTGTTTCAGCAATCTTTACTTGCACAGGTATTGTAACTAGCATAATTGAAGACGGTCCTGCTGCATTCTCTGGAATTACAACACAGTTTCCTGGTAATAATGGTGCTATAAACTCTGGTATTACTGATGCTGCTAACAGTCCTTCTCAAGGTACAGGTCCAATTACAAAAGGTCCTTACATAAGAAACTGCACTAACTTTATTGCAAATAGTATTGGTGCTAAGATTGATGGATTTAATGCTGATGTGGGAGATGCAGGAGATACAGTCGGTGTACAAGGTTCATTTAACGTTGACTCATACACCCAATATAATCAGGGTGGCATTGGTGTTTCAGTTACTAATGGTGCTTATGCTCAGTTAGTTTCTATATTCACTATATGTAATGATCGTGCAATTTATTCAGGTGGTGGAGGACAGTTAGACCTTACAAACTCTAACTCTTCATTCGGTAGACAAGGATTAGTATCTGAGGGAACAGGAGATAATGATAGTAAGTGTCTTGATAGGTATAGTGCAACAGTAGGAACAACAACTAATACTTCTATCAATTATGGTAGAGGACAAAACGTAGTTACAGTTGAAGGTGTTGGTACATTCAGACCTTATAGAGGACAATCAATATACTTTAATGAAAAATATTTCTCAGTTCAGGGTGTAACAATTACAAATCCTGGTTCAGGGTATTCAACAGCACCTGCAATTACTGTTACTCAACCAACAGGACCAGGAAATGCGATTGCTGCACAGTTAACAGGTAATATTAATGCACAAGGTGAGGTAACTGGTGTTAACATCATTACCACTGGATTCCAATATACTAGTGACTCGCCACCATCACTTACATTTGCTGCTCCAGTTGGCGGAGGAACAACAGCAGAAGGAACTGCTATAACTGCACCTATATTATACACAGTTGATGAGGCAACATTACCTTCAAATGGTATCTCAACAGTTACTTTAGTTCAGAATCTAAATAATGATGTTGGATTCGGAAGTACAGCATATTTCTCTAGACAGAGTTTACAAATTGCTTCTTCCCATTCATTTGAATATGTTGGTGCAGGTAATGCAATTGAGACTGCTAGACCATCTAAGGGTGGTGTAACAGTTACAGATAATGAGGTTATAAAAATCAATGGTGGAGAATGTATATACACAAGCACAGATCAAGATGGTAACTTCAGGATTGGTGATGGTGTAGTTATAGATCAAACCACAGGAACTATATCAGGGTCGATTTACGTTAAGAGTTTGTTCAGTCAAGTTACACCGTTCATATTAGCATTAGGAGGAGATTAATCTAATGGCAGCAGCATCAGCAGCAGTAAATACCTTTCAGACTGTTACCCAGACAGTTCAATCAGGAGAGGTCGTGGTTTATACAGCACCAGTTGGATACACTGGAGTTGTTCTTTTAGCACAATGTACAAATATGGGATCAGCAACTTACACTATGACTCTTCAGTTTCGTAGAGAAGGTGTTGACGTTCCTTTGATTTCAGAGGTTCCTATCCCACCAAATGATACGGCCAATTTATTATCAGGTAAGTTAGTCTTGGAGACTGGAGATTCTCTAGTAACCAATGGTAGTAATGCAACGAATTTGAAGTTTTTAACTAGTATTCTAGAAACATCCAACCTTTAATTCTATAAAATAAAATGGCAGGACCAGTAAGATATCTAAGCGGTAGACAAAACACAATAAAGATTGGTATTCCTGATTACAATCAGCAGAGTACCACTCTTCAGGTTTTTGGCCGCGTAGGTGTTGGAACTACAAATGCTACCTCTGACCTCTACGTAAAAGGTGGTGCAGAATTTACTGGTATCGTCACTGCTACTAAATTCGATGGTGCTTTAGAGGACGTTGTACTTTCTGGTATATCAACTCTTGGAGTAACCTCCATAACTGTTTTAGAAACACAAACTCTAAACATAACAGGTATTTCAACCTTTAGAGATATTGTAAATCTTCTAGGTTCAACTGGAATAACTTCAGTTTCATTCACTCCTACATCGAATACTGTAAAATTCCTTGATAACTCTAAGGCAGTATTTGGAGATGATTCAGACCTCCAGATATTTCATGATGGTCAAAAGTCGATCATTAGCGATAATGGAACAGGAGAACTCTTAATTAGAGGAGAAAACTTAATTGAGTTTGCGAACTTAGTAGGGGAAAAATATTTAAGACTTAATAATGAAGGAGCTACTGAATTATATTTTGATAATGTAGAGCAGCTAAAGACAACTGGTTATGGTGTCACAGTTAATGGCACAACTGGAACTAGACAAATACAGGTTTCAGGTGTATCTACATTTGTAGGTGCTGTAGATATTGAAGATTCTATAGACATAGATGGACATGCTGAATTAGATGCTGTAAACATATCAGGTGTTTCAACATTTGGTGGTGCTGTAGATATAAATGCTGATGTAAATCTTGATGATAATACTTTAAATGTTAATTATGGATCAAGTGCTCAATCTGATTCTCTCGTAAGAATCAATACAGTCAATAGAGATATTGATATAATCAGATTAAGTGGATCTCAGAATGATATCTCCTTGAACAATGGAGACTACGGATTTAATTTAAAATACTTAGGAACAAGAGACGGAAATAAGAAAACAATATCATTTATAACTGATAACCAAACTTCAAGTAATCAAGTCGAAGCACTTTCAATACTACAAGATGGTAAAGTTGGTATTGGAACAAGTTTAGCAACTCAAGTTCTTGATGTATATGGAACTACAAGGACTACAAACCTTAATGTTACTAAGGAAGCAACATTCGCAGGTGTAAGTGTATCAGATGAACTTGGTGGATCATTAACAGTAACAGGAATCGCAACATTTGGAGATACCATTTATGTTGGAGAGTATCTATATCATAAGGATGACACTGATACTTACATTAAATATGATACCGATAGGGTAAGAATAGTCGCAGGTAATGAAGAGTTAGTAGATATATTTGAAGGTGTACAAGATTATGTAAAATTAGGAGATGGTGGCGATGTAGATATTAATTTAAATGATGCTGTACACGTTGATGGATTAACAAAGAATGTTGGTATTGGTACTACAACAATTCCAAGTCAACAGTTAGATGTTGATGGAAACGTAAGACTACAAGGTGCTTTATACGATAAAAATAATCAGGCTGGTTCTAATGGACAGGTACTTATCTCTACAGGAGATGGTATTGATTGGGTAGATGGTGCTCCTACAAGTGCTATTACTGGTATTACTATTAAGGATGAGGGTGTTCAACAAGGAGTCCTTGGTTCTATAACACAAATTGATTTCAAAGGAACAGGAGTAGCAGCTAATGCTTCTGGATCTATTTCAACAGTTACTGTAACACAGGCAACACCTGGCGGTGCAAATCATAACGTACAATTTAATAATAGTGGTGCTTTTGATGGTGCGACTGGATTAAATTATGATGATGCTACTGGTCGTGTTGGTATTGGAACCTTTACCATGGACAGAACTCTTACAGTTTCTGGACAGGCAGGTATATCCAGTAATGTATATGGTTTCCGTTTCTTTGCTACAGAATATACTCCCTCTGCAGCTAACGAACTTGTAACTAAGAATTATCTTGATAACTTCCAATCATCTATTACAGTTCAAAAAGCGGTGTCTGCTGCTACTACTACAAACATTGCGGGTGGATATGATAACGGAACCTCTGGAGTAGGAGCAAAATTATATGGTAATACAAATGCTGCGTTAGTAATTGATGGATATGCTAGTTTAGGATTTGATGATAGAGTCTTAGTTAAAGACCAGACTAATAAAGCACATAATGGTATCTACACAGTCAACCGTGTTGGTAGTGGTTCAACTAACTTTGAACTTATCAGAGCAGCAACGTATGATAGCGATGCAGAGATTGCACCAGGTGATTTTACTTTCATCAGTAATGGTACTCTTAACCAAGGAACTGGTTGGGTTCATATAACCACAGGTAATGTTTCAATTGGTAGTTCTATCTTAGAGTGGACACAGTTCACAGCACCAACAACAACTCTTGCGGGTGCAGGTTTAATCAACCCTAATCCAAATGAACTAGCAGTTGCAACAGCATCTGCTGATCGTATTGTTGTTAATGCTAACGATATTGATCTAGCAACTGTAGCAACCTCTAAATCTGATGTAACAACTGGAGACACTTCTTTTGTTACTGAAATTAATGTTGATGGATATGGTCGTGTAACAGGTGTTATTACTAGTAACATTCATTCTGACGCAACAACTTCTGCGAAAGGTATCGTTAAGATAGATGATACTAACCTAACAGTAAGTTCTGGTATTGTCTCTGTTACAATGGCTCCAAAACTAACTGGACTAAGTGTTAGTGGAGTTAGTACAATTGGAATCACTACTACTGATGTATTACATGCTAAGACATTTAGTAGTGCAGGAATCGTTACTACAAGAGGTGGACTTGATCTAAAAGGAAAACTTTACGATAGTCTTGATCAAGTTGGTACAACAACTTCAATTTTAGCATCTACTGGAATAGGTGTATCTTGGGCACTCATTGAAGAGATAGCACTACAAGGTCGCCAAGGTATTCAAGGATTACAAGGTAATCAAGGTACTCAAGGTGTTCAGGGTATTCAAGGACAACAAGGAACACAGGGTAGACAAGGAATCCAAGGAATCCAAGGTCGTCAGGGAACACAGGGAACTCAAGGAACTCAAGGTCGTCAAGGAAGACAAGGACTTCAAGGTAGACAGGGTTATCAAGGTTTACAAGGTAGACAAGGAATCCAAGGTAATCAGGGTATTCAAGGTATTCAAGGAGAGCAAGGTATCCAAGGTCGCCAAGGTATTCAGGGTATTCAAGGAGAGCAAGGTACACAAGGAACTCAGGGTAGACAAGGTATTCAAGGACAGCAAGGTACTCAAGGAACTCAGGGTACACAGGGTCGTCAAGGAATTCAAGGCATTCAGGGACAGCAAGGTATTCAGGGTATCCAAGGAACTCAGGGTAGACAAGGTACACAAGGAACCACTGGTAAGAGGGGTGGAATCGAATATCTATTCAGTGCTTCTACTGGTAACTCAGATCCTGGTCAGGGATTCATAAGATTTAATAATAGTTCAATTGGATCTGTAGGTAGACTTTACATAGATGATCTTGATGATTTTGGTACAGACCAATCAGCATGGTATGAAACTTGGGATGATAGTACTGGAGGTAACGGAGGTTATCTAACACTCATCAGTTCTAATAACTCCACAAATTATAATGCAGTATTCCAAGTAGACACTGTTAATGATATGGGTGGTTACTATTTGATAGGTGTTTCAAATGTAACTGGATCTTCTGTACCTAGTGGTGGAACAAGATTATCTCTATTATTCAGTAGAACTGGAAACGTAGGTGCACAGGGTACACAAGGTAATCAGGGTCGCCAAGGTATTCAGGGTGTACAAGGTATTCAGGGTCAGCAAGGTCGTCAGGGTATCCAAGGTATTCAAGGTAATCAAGGTAGACAGGGTATCCAAGGCATCCAAGGTCAACAGGGTATTCAAGGTACTCAAGGAACACAGGGTCGTCAGGGAATCCAAGGTTCTCAAGGACCACAGGGAACCCAAGGTAGACAAGGCACTCAAGGTCGTCAAGGAATTCAGGGTATCCAAGGTATTCAAGGAACTCAAGGTACACAGGGAACTCAAGGTAACACAGGTACTCAAGGTGCTCTCGGTAATCAAGGTACACAGGGTAGACAAGGAATCCAAGGTGTTCAAGGTTTCCCTGGTTCTAGAAAATATACAGTAACAAATAACGGAGCAAGTAATTATATAATTGATACTTTCAGTAATCCAACCATTAGATTACTAAGAGGATTCTCATATACATTCAATGTAAATGTATCAGGACATCCATTCTGGATTCAGACAAGTTCAGGTGCATATAACAGTTCAAATGTTCTTGGAACTGGAGATGGTGTAACCAACAATGGTGCTCAATCAGGAATTATAACTTACGAAGTTCCATTTAATGCTCCAGATGCTGTTTATTATGTTTGCCAATACCATTCAGGTATGGCTGGTACTATTGAGATAAGCGATTTAGGACCTCAAGGTACTCAAGGTACTCAAGGAACACAAGGTCAGCAAGGTCCTCAAGGTACTCAAGGTCATCAAGGTACACAAGGAACTCAGGGTAGACAAGGTATTC
>Ga0207985_1000489_pt1 | contig 10821 bp, 14 predicted proteins | sample ETNtaG_3_FD_185761 | JGI IMG/M metagenome (GOLD analysis project Ga0207985, IMG submission 185761) | Marine microbial and viral communities from oxygen minimum zone, Eastern Pacific Ocean - ETNP201302SV84 (SPAdes) (version 2) | ecosystem: Environmental > Aquatic > Marine > Unclassified ...
ATTTTTGTAGCATCTCTTGTAATTACATAATCAACAAATTTTTCTGCATCTGGTCCTTTAACTTGTATTTGTCTTTCAACTGCAACATTCCACATTGTTACATGGTTTTTAATTGCTTCGTACTCAACCATTGCACCACCATCTTCAGGTTTAACATAACCTCTTGGATGATAAATTCTGTTATAAACAGTTGCTCTCCAACATCCTGCTTTCATAGATAAATGCCAGTATGGAGATTTCCTTACTCTTGTTGATATTAGCATCTCAACTTTAGTAGGTCCGCTTTGTCTTAAATTGTATGGTACTTTTCTATCAGACTGATCTACTGATGTTGTATGTCTTAGTTTACTATAGTCAAATTCATTAGACATAGTTATTCTCCTTCAACCACTTGTTAGTTTCCTTCAAGCCGCCGAATGTATAAATGTGGAAATAATCAGTATGCGATTTAACTTTCCCAATTAAATCATTAGGGTCTTTAGGTTTCAATAAATCTAATGCCTTACTAAAATTAGATTTAAGAAAGTTAATGGAATTTTTTGCCCCTACAATATTAGCAAATTTAATTAAGCTAGATATTTTCATTGGCCCAGTTATTCCAACATGAACTGGTATTGTTTGTTTTGAGATAAAATCTATAATAGGCTGAGTATCCATTAGCCACTGTGTAACTATATAATCAGCATAAGGCTTTTTATCTATCATAGCTTTTTCTAAATCAGAGTCGGATATATCAGGACTCCCCTCTGGATGTCCAGCAATTCCAATCTTGATACCATCAAAAAATCCTGTCTCTAACATTTGATATGAGCTATCAAATTTTCCGATCGGGTCACGACTTCCACCTATCACCAAGACCTGCTTAACACCCAAATCTTTACATCTAGAAACATAATCTTTAAGTTGATTTTCGTCATTTATTGACCTTGCTGGGAAGTGAGGAACTGGATTAAATCCCTCTTTAACTAACTCTCCAGATTGTTGAGCAGTCTCTTTATAATCACCTCCAGGTAGCATTGTAACATAAACATCTTTTACCTTTGGCAATGTGCTTAAATCAGTTTTAGGACCTATTTCTAAAGAAAAATTCATAAGTAAATTCTTAATTATTTTATATTCCGTGTCTATAAAAATATTAAACAGCTGAACACATTGTAACCCATTGTCATGATCTGAAAATTTAATTAAATTTAGTCATGGAAAACAAATCATCTCAAATTACAGAATTATTCTCCAAAACAAGACAACAAACTCTATCACTGTGCGAAAACTTAGAGGCTGAGGATATGGTCATACAGCCCAGCAAAAATGTTAGTCCTCTTAAGTGGCATCTTGGTCACACCACATGGTTCTTCGAAAAATTCATCTTGTCTGAATTGGATGAAAGTTACAAACCTTTCAACAAAGATTATAATTATATATTTAATTCATATTACAATTCTGTAGGTGAATACAATCCTCGAAATAAGAGAGGTTCACTAAATAGACCCATCTTAAAAGATGTTGTAAAATATAGACATTATGTAACTGAAAATATTATTGATTTTTTAAAAAGGACAAAAAATAACAGGACATCTTTTTTAGTTGAACTAGGTTCAAATCACGAACAACAGCATCAAGAATTAATGTTAATGGATATTAAAAATATTTTTTACAACAATCCATTGATGCCGACTTATAATTCTAATGATGATAAACCAACTGCTAAAGAAAAAAATGAATTGACATTAGAAACTAGTAAAAAATTTAAATATGGAAACGACGAGGATATTTTTTGTTACGATAACGAATTACCAGCATCAGAAACACAATTAGATCCTTTTAAAATATATTCATTTGTTACCAATGGAGAGTGGAAAGAATTTATTAATGACGGAGGATATAAAAATCATGAGTATTGGTTATCTGATGGATGGGATTATGTAAATAATAACAAATTACAAAAACCAATGTATTGGATAGATAATAATAATTATTTTACATTAAACGGTGTAAAAAAAATTGATAATGAAAAGCCAGTTTCTCATATAAGTTTCTATGAAGCAGATGCATTTGCAAGATACAAAAACAAAAGATTACCAACTGAATTTGAACTAGAGTATTTTTTAAAACAATCTGAGAAAAAAGGTAATTTTTTAGAAAATAAAATTTTTCATGAAGTTGAAGAAAAAGCAGACGATGTTTATGGAAATTTATGGGCATGGACAAGCAGTAATTACACGCCTTACAAAAAATATAAACCATATGAAGGAAATCTAGGAGAATATAATAACAAGTTTATGTGCAATCAGTTTGTCTTAAAAGGTGGTTCGCATTCTACATCTATTAATCATATTAGAGCATCTTATAGAAATTTCTTTTATCCAAGTGATACTTGGCAGTTTTGTGGTGTCAGACTAGCTGATGACATCTAGTGACTAATTTAAAATTAATAAACATAAACAATCAAATTCAAGACGATAAAAAATTAATCTTACAAGGATTATTAAATAAAAAACAAAAATATTTATTACCTAAATATTTTTATGATGAAAAAGGTTCAAAGTTATTTAATAAAATTACAAATCTTAAAGAATATTACCCAACAAATAAAGAGTTAGAAATACTAGGTAACTTACAAAAAGAGATAAGAAAGAAATTACCAATTAATTCAACAATTGTAGAATTTGGTAGTGGCTCAAATAAAAAAATAAATAAATTTATAAAATCATTAAGTGAACCCAAAGAATACATTCCTATAGATATTAGCAAGGAATATTTGTTTGAAAATGCATCAATAATTGCAAAAAAATTCTCAGATTTAAAAGTAACAGCAATATGTGCTGACTTTAGTCAGACCAATAGATTAAATAAAATTTTAAAAAATAAAAAAAAAATAGTCAGTTTTTTTCCAGGATCGACCATAGGAAATTATTTACCCAAAAATGCAAAAAAAATATTAAAAAATTTTTCAAAAATCATAGGAAAAAATTCTTATTTAGTAATTGGGGTTGATTTGATTAAAAATAAGAAAACTCTTGAAAATGCTTACAATGATAAATTGGGAGTTACAGCAAAATTTAATAAAAATATATTAAATGTAGTAAACAAAATTTGTAATTCAAATTTTCAAACTAAAAATTTTGATCATAAAGCATTCTACAATTTAAAAAAAAACAGAATTGAAATGCATCTTATTTCAAAGAAAAATTTCACGTTAAAAATTAATAAAAAGAATATTAAATTTACTAAAGATGAAAGCATTCATACTGAAAATTCTCATAAATATTCAAAAAATAACTTTATTAAATTAGTTAATAAATCAGGCTTTAAAGTCTTAAAATATTTTGCAGATAAAAAAAATTATTTTGGAGTTTTTTTATTAAAAGTGAAGTAAGTTTTATCATGGCGCAAAAAGACGTAGGTAACAAAATTCCCATTTATAAGTTAAAAGACACCGATCAAGTAATGAAATATTACGATGAGTGGGGTGATGGTAATAAATATGACAAGGATATGGTCGATTGGAATTACACAGGACCAAAAGAAACAACAAAAGTATTTTCAGAATTCCAAAAAAATAAAGATGCAAAAATTTATGATGCTGGCTGTGGAACTGGATTGGTGGGTGTCGAATTAAAAAAATATGGTTTTAAAAATTTTCATGGGGCAGATCTTTCAAAAAAGTTATTAGAATTAGTACCAAATGATCTTTATGAAAAGCTTGAACAAGTAGACTTGAATAAACCCATTAATAAAAAAGACGACGAATATGACTCTGTTATGTGTGTTGGTACATTTACTTTTGGACATGTAAAGCCACCAGCTTTGGAGGAATTTATCAGGATTACAAAGAATGATGGATTTATCTGTTTTACTATTAATGAGGGAATACATGAAGAATATGGTTTTGATAAAAAAATTGAACAACTTAAAGAGCAAAATAAATGGAAAGAAATAAAATTTTTTAAATCAGATTACATTGCGAGCAAAGACGTAAATGCTTGGTTAGGGTTATATCAAGTGATAAAATAAACCATGTCAGAAATTTACAATATTATAGATAAACAAAAGTTAGATATTGTATCTAAACCAATTAGTGAAGCTCATGGTTTACCAAATGAATGTTACATCAGTAAAGAATATACTTTAATTGAAAGAAAAAAATTATTTGAAGATAAGTGGATTGTAATTGGAGTTGGAAGTTCTATTCCAGATCAAGGTGATGTAAAACCAATTGATTTACTTGGAATACCCTTGCTTATTGTTAGAACAAAAAATAAAGAAATAAAAGTTTTTCATAATATTTGTAGTCATAGAGGAGTTAAATTAGTTAAAGAAGCTGGCAAAATTAGAAATGTTATGAGGTGCTCATATCATTCATGGTCATATGACTTAGAAGGAAAATTAGTTGCTACACCTCATATAGGAGGCATGAATATTCATCAAACACCTGAATTTGATAAATCAAAAAGTAATTTAAAAGAGATAAGATCATATATTTGGTTAGATCTAATTATGATTAATATTAATAACAATGAAATTTCATTTGAGGATTATATTAGTCCTTTAAGTCAAAGATGGGAAAAATTTTGGCCCTTAAAAGATAGAGAATTAATTTATCATGCAAATGATTATGGTTATTTTAAATTAGATGCAAAATGTAATTGGAAATTTGCAATTGAAAATTATTGTGAAAGCTATCATTTGCCTTGGGTTCATCCAGGATTAAATTCTTATTCAAAGTTAGAAGATCACTATCATATACAAGGACTGCCAAATCGTTTCGCTGGACAAGGAACTGTGGTTTATAATCCAAGTTTTGATGGAAAAGAAAAGTTTCCTTGCTTTCCTAATTGGCCTAAAGAAAAAGAAAATATAGCTGAGTATGTAGCGTTATTCCCAAACGTAATGTTAGGAATTCATAAAGATCATTATTATGCTTATTGGTTAGAGCCAATCAATCATGAGTTTACAATAGAACATATGGAAATTTATTATGTAGGAGATGAGGCGGCAACTTCAACAAAGTATAAAACTTTAAGACAAAAAAATCACAAACAATGGGAAGATATTCAAAAAGAAGATGTAGATATAATTCAAAGTATGCAAATAGGTAGAAACTCTCCAGCTTATAATGGTGGTAATTTTTCTCCAAAGATGGACAATCCAACACATCATTTTCATAAGTGGGTTGCTGGTAATTTAATTTAAAGTTAAAACCTAAAAATGAAAATTATATTAATCATGGGACTTCCAGGCGCAGGAAAAACTACATTAGCTGATGAACTTGCTCCTTTATTGAATGCAAAAAGATTAAATGCAGATGAAGTAAGAAAAGCTGCAAACGATTGGGATTTTTCAGAAGAGGGAAGAACAAGACAAGCAAAAAGAATGGCTAACTTTGCATTAAAATTAAAAAATGAAGGAAATTATGTGATTGCGGATTTTATTTGCCCAACTCCAAAAGCAAGAAGTTTATTTCCTGCAGATTATGTAGTTTGGGTAGATACAATAAAAGAAGGTAGATTTGATGACACTAATAAAATGTTTGTTAAACCAGAAAAATATAATTTTCATGTTACCACACAAGATGCTAAGTCTTGGGCACCAAAGATTTTAAAGGAGATAAAAAAATGACGTATCAATGGGATAACAAAAAACCAACAGCTCAAATGTTAGGAAGATGGCAACCATTTCATGATGGTCACTATACTCTATTTAAGGAAATTATAAAAAAAACAGGACAAGTATGTATTCAAATTAGAGATGTACAAGGTGTTGATGATAACCCGTTTGATTTTGAAACTGTCAAAAAAAATATTGAAGAAAAACTTAATCCAGAGTTTGAGGGCAGGTTCAAAATTATGCTTGTCCCTAATATTACAAATATTTGTTATGGAAGAGGTGTTGGATATAAAATTGAAGAAATAGTTTTGCCTGAAGAAATTCAAAAAATTTCAGCAACAAAAATTAGAGCTAAGATGAGAGAAGAAGGTAAATTAAAATAAGTGACTGTAAAAATAAATAAATTATCACCAGGCGTTAAAAGAGTTTTAATTAATGATCCAAAAACTTATAATTCATTATCCTACAAAACTCTTTCATCTTTATTTAAGGCATTCAAAAAATTAGATAATGATAAAGAAACAAGGGTCATTATTTTAGAAGGAGCTGGAAAAGGATTTAGTGCAGGCCATAACTTAAAAGAGGTAAGAGGTATAAAAAATAGATCTAATCATCTAAAACTTTTTAAACTTTGTTCAAAACTTATGATGCAAATTGTGGAGGGAAACAAACCGGTCATAGCAAAAGTACATGGAGCAGCTTATGCAGCAGGATGTCAATTAGCTGCCAGTTGTGATCTTGCATATAGTACGAATTCAGCAACGTTTGCTACGCCTGGAGTAAAAATTGGATTATTTTGCAGTACACCAATGGTTGCTGTCAGTCGAAAAATTAGCAGAAAAAGAATGATGGAAATGCTACTTACCGGTGATCCAATTAGCGCAAAATATGCAAAGGAAATTGGATTAATTAATGATCATTACAGTCCAAAAACTTTGAATAAAAAAGTTTTAGATATTGCAAAAAAAATATCTTCAAAATCAAATTTAACTATCAAAATAGGTAAAAAGGGTTTTTATAAACAATTAGAAATGCCCCTTAACAAAGCTTATGATTATACAAGTAAGATGATGACACTTAATATGTCATCTTATGATGCTAAAGAGGGCATAAGTGCTTTTATCGAAAAAAGAAATCCAAGTTGGAAAAACAAATAACCATTAAGTTGAAGTCACTTAAAAAAAAGATTAAGTTGTAATTAAAGGAGAAAATCAATCATGGATGGATGTTGTGGTCCTGGATATTCTAGTCCTGCAGAAGCAATAAAAGCACCAAAAGAAAAGCTTTTATATACAATAGCTATTTACACTGGGACAGGAATACAAAAACCAGACTATTTAGCAACTGTCGATGTTGATCCTCAAAGCCCCACATATTCTAAAGTAATTCATAGACTTGAAATGCCAGGTATTGGTGATGAATTGCATCATATGGGATGGAATGCATGTTCTTCTTGTCATGGCGACTCAAAAATGAGCAGAAAATATTTATTAGTTCCAGGTGTTAGATCAAATAATATTTATGTTGTTGATACTGCATCTGATCCTAGAGCCCCAAAAATACATAAAGTAGTAGATGGATCTGAAATAAAGAAAAAAACTAATTTATCAGGACCACATACAGTTCATTGCCTAGGTTCTGAAATTATTATTTCTTTTTTAGGAGATGCTAGAGGGGAAGCTCCAGGTGGATATTTACATTTAAATAAAGATTTTGAAATTGTGGGTAGATGGGAAAATTCAATGGGAGACATACCTTTTAGCTATGACTTCTGGTACCAGCCAAGACATAATGTGATGGTTAGTTCTGAATGGGCTGCTCCAAATACTTTCATGCCGGGATTTGATTTAGAGGAAGTTGGTCATTTGAAATATGGAAGACGACTTCATGTTTGGGATTTTAAAAAAAAAGAGCCAGTTCAAACAATGTATTTAGGTGAAGACGGTTTAATACCTTTAGAAGTAAAATTTATGCATAATCCTGATAGTAGTCATGGATTTTGTGGTGCAGCGCTAAGCGCAAATGTAATTCATTTTTGGAAATCAAAAGAAGGTAAATGGGAATGGGAAAAAATAATTGATGTTGAAAATGAACCACATCCTGATTGGCCAATACCTGTACCTGGAGTTATGTCAGCGATATTGGTTTCTATGGATGATAAATATCTCTATATAAATAATTGGCTTCATGGAGATATGAGACAATACGATATTTCAGATCCACACAAACCAAAATTGACAGGTCAAGTTTGGATGGGTGGATTGTTAGGAAAGGCTCCAGAAGTAAATGGTGTTAAAATTGCTGGTGGACCTCAAATGTATCAATTATCCTTAGATGGTAAAAGAATGTATGTAACAACATCATTATTTTCTACATGGGATAATCAATTTTATCCTGAAATAAGAAAGCAGGGTGGAGCAATGATTATGATTGATTGTGATGTTGAAAATGGTGGGATGAAAATTAATAAAGATTTTATTGTTGATTTTGGTAAAGAGCCAAATGGACCTAGTAGGTGCCATGAAAGTAGATATCCAGGTGGAGATTGCACAAGCGACATCTGGCTATGACAAAGATTACAATCTCAAACAGAAATAACAGTGCATTTGAAGTCAGTGGAAAAAAACCTTTATTAAACGAATTAAGAGATCAAGGTGTCGATCTTCCATACGGATGTCAGTATGGAGGATGTATTACATGTGCAGCTAAACTAATTAATGGAGAAGTAGATCAACGTTCTCAAGTTGCTTTAAATAATAGACAAATAAATGATGGATATATTATTTTATGTGTTGCTAAAGCAAAAACAGATTGCACAATTGAGATAGGAGTTGAAAGTCATGATAAATTATACCGAAATCCTTTTCTTGATCCTTTAGAGCCACACGAATTAAAAGCAGATATTGCAAGTAAAAAGGATGAAAAAAAATAAAAATGAACCACAACGAACCTTATAGTGCTGAATATTTAAAAAATATTTTAAGTTCAGTTAAGACAATTGCTATGGTTGGTGCTAGCCCAGACAAAACCAAATTTAGTTATGGTGTATTAAGAGTTTTGCACGAAACTGGTTATGACATGATACCTGTAAATCCTAAACCAGGTATAAAGGAAATTAGAAATTTAAAAGTTTATCCAAATTTATCGGCTATCGATAGACCTGTTGATATGGTTGAAGTATTTAGAAAATCTGAGGATCTTTATGGAATTGCTGAAGAGGCAATATCAATTGGAGCAAAAGTATTATGGGGACAAATTGGTGTAATTAATCATGATGCAGCAAAAATTGCTGAAGATGCAGGTTTAAAAGTAGTTATGAATAGATGTCCAAAAATTGAACTCTTCAGACCATTTTGGAAACCGCGTCTAGATCTAAAAATTTAAATTAAATTATGGACACAACACTTGTAGACGAAAAGATAAAAGAACTTTATTTAAGTTATCGGACGATAGCAATTGTTGGAGCAAGCCCAGACTCAAAAAAAACTTCCAATATAATAATGAAATATTTAAGAAATACAGGTTACAAAGTTTTTCCTGTTAATCCAGTAACAGATAATAAAATTATACATGGAGAACCAGTTTATAAAAAACTAACTGATATAAAAGATCATGTTGGAATTGTTAATGTTTTTAGACCCAGTGAAGAGGCTGAGGAAATAGCAAAACAAACAATAGAAATTGGTGCAAATGTATTATGGTTGCAATTAGGAATTCACAACGAAAATGCAGCTAAATTAGTCTCTCAAAATAAAATTTATTATATCTCTAATAAATGTATTAAAAACGAATACGATAGATTATTCAAAACTATATAATATCAAATTATTAAGTGTGATATTAAGACCTTTTATTTCATTTTAAATTTAAGATAAATTTAAAATATGAAATTCAAAATTTTATTTTTTTTAATTACTTTTTTTTATTTTAATTCTTCATTTGCCGATGTTTTAAAACCAAGTGTGAATATTGATCCAAAACAAGTTGTTTTAATTCAATTAAAGGCGTTAATGAAAAATGACAGTCCATATAAAGATAGAGGGATTGAGCAAACATGGGAATTTGCACATCCAAATAATCAAAGGATGACAGGTCCATTAGATAGATTTAAAAGAATGTTAAAAGGGGCTTCATACTCGATGCTGATTGATCACAAAGAAAATACAGTAACTGAAATTTACAAATCAAGTACAATGGCAACTTATGAAGTTGTTGTCTTGGATAAGGACAAACAATATTTTAAATTTAAATGGAAAGTTGAAAAGAATAATAAAGAAGGCAATCTTTTAGATTGCTGGCTAACAACAGCGGTTTCACAACCAATACCAATGGGATCATCAATATAATGAAAAAGCCTCCAATGTATATTAGGTATGCAATTCTAATGTTTATATTATGCTTTCCAACAATTTCATCCACTCAACTTGGATGGTATTTTTGGGGAAGTGAAGTTGGGATTAATATTGGCATGGTAGTAGGTACAATTTCCGTTATAGTTGCCGCTTATTTAATGTTCAGAATGGGCTGGCGTGACGCAGATGATGAATAATAGAATTTTGTTTCGTTAGTAATTAAAATTTAGTAGGAATCTGATAATGAAATCCAAAGCAAAAGTTGTAGTAGTAGGCGGTGGAGTAGTAGGAGTTAGTGCACTCTATCACTTAGCAAAAAAAGGTTGGTCAGATGTTGTTTTAATTGAAAGAAAAGAACTAACATCAGGCTCAACTTGGCATGCAGCTGGCTTATTACCACTATTTAATATGAGTTATTCTGTGGGACAACTCCACAAGTATGCTGTCAATTTGTATAAAACTTTAGAAGAAGAGACAGGTAAGAACGTAGGTTTCAGCGTTGTATCAAATATTAGATTAGCAAGCACTAAAGATAGAATGGATGAATACTTTCAATACGCTGGTGTTGCTCAAACAATAGGTGTTGATGTAAAATTTTTAACTCCAGATCAAGTTAAGGAAATATGGCCATTATGTAATACATCAGATTTAGTTGGTGCAATACAACACCCTGAAGATGGATATATTCAACCAGCAGATTTAACTCAAGCACTTGCAACAGGTGCAAGAAATAGAGGAGCAGAAATTTATAGAAATACAAATGTTGTTGGAATGAAACAAACTAAAGATGGTTGGGTTGTTGAAACAGATAAAGGATCAATTGAATGTGAACATATTATTTCTTGTTCAGGAAACTTTGCAA
>Ga0207985_1000499_pt1 | contig 10685 bp, 9 predicted proteins | sample ETNtaG_3_FD_185761 | JGI IMG/M metagenome (GOLD analysis project Ga0207985, IMG submission 185761) | Marine microbial and viral communities from oxygen minimum zone, Eastern Pacific Ocean - ETNP201302SV84 (SPAdes) (version 2) | ecosystem: Environmental > Aquatic > Marine > Unclassified ...
ATTTCCACTTAAATATTCTTCAATTATTAATCTCGGCTCTTTATTTTTAAAATCTTCTGGTTTCATAGCACTATTATTTGAACAACTTGTAATTAAGAAAGTACAAATTATCAATAAAATAGATTTAATTGTTTTTATATTTTGCATAAATGTCCTTTTATCAGTTATTTGTTTTGAAGTGAAAATTGAATTAGATCTATATTCTTTGATTTAAAGCCAGCTTCACAATAAGATAAATAAAATTCCCACATTCTCTTAAATTTTAAATCAAAACCTTGATTTTTAATTAACTCCCATTTTTTGATAAATTGATTCCTCCAAATTTCTAAAGTATCAGCATAGTGATCTGCATATGAGATATATGAGTTAATTGTCAGTCCATTATCTGAAACATATCTATTTATGCTGTTTTTATTGGGAAGAAATCCTCCAGGAAAGATATATTTTTGAATAAAATCTTGTTTATTTTTATATCTATCAAACAAATTGTCATCAATTGTTATTGCTTGAATAGCTGCTTTACCACCTCCTGATAAATTATTTTTGATTGTTTTAAAATATCCATCAAGATAATTTTGCCCAACAGCTTCGATCATTTCTATTGAAGCAATAGAATTATATTTTCCCTGTAAATCTCTGTAATCTTTAATCTCAATATTAACTTTTTCATTTAAACCACATTTGTGAATTCGCTCTTTGGCATATTCAAATTGTTTTTTTGAAATAGTAATGCAATCAAGTTTTACGTCATATTTTTTACCTAAATACTCAGCAAAACCACCCCACCCACAACCAATTTCTAAAACTTTGTCACCATTATTCGGTTTAATAAGATCAATTAATTTTTGATATTTATTATTTTGTGCTTCGGATAAGTTTTTTGAATTTTCATTAAATATAGCACTTGAATAAGTTAAAGTATCATCAAGCCATAGTGAAAAAAATTCGTTTCCTAAGTCGTAGTGCTTAGCGATATTCTCTTTACTCCTACTCTTGGTGTTTTTAATGATTTTATTTTTAATATAATTAATTAAAGGAATATCAAGTAAACCTGAAAACCTGTGAATAATTTTTATATTTCTTGCAGTAAGCTCAATCAAATTTGAGAGATTGTCTGTTTCAAATTCACCTCTCATGTAAGATTCAGCAAAACCAATACTTCCACCACGTATTAAATTATAATTAAAATTAGGTTTTTTTATAATTATATTAGCACTAAGTGGTTCTTCTTGATTTCCAAACTTGAGAAGTTCTCCATCAAAGGTTTTAATCTCGAGATAACCATAATCAATCTTACTCAAAAAATTAAAAACCAATTTATCTGATATTTTATTTAAAAACATTAATTCTCAACTGTTAAATTATTTTTAATATTAAATTTTTTTTTAACTAATCTTATTCCTTTTAACCATAATTTGAACGCTTCAAAATGTATCGCAGAAATAATTTTTAAAGTCATTAAAGGATGTTTTAGATAAGATTTAATTAAGTGTGTACTATTTAGGTCATTTCTTACACCATCTTGAGAAGCAAACAAAATCTTTCCATCCTTATCATATTGATCAATAATTACAGATAATTTTTCTCCTGGTTTTAATATTTTAAAAAAGTACTGACAGTCCATTTCAATAAATGGAGATACATGAAATTTCTTTGAGCAATTATTCTTTATTAAATTATTTTTATCATCCACTCTAAATACATAAGTATGTTGTTCTCCAAAAGTGTTTTTTACTTCATATAAGATTGATACCAACTGTTCTTGATTGTCGTAAACAAAAAAAATACTAAGAGGATTAAATACGTATCCCAATATTCTTGGGTAACACAAAAGTTTAATTTTAATATTTTCTGAATTAATATTATTTTGTTTCAGGTTTTTTTTTACCCATTCGACGAGGGATGAACCATCTCGATCTCCATGATCTTTTTCTTGAAAACTAATTAAGTTAAAACGATTTAGAGAAAAAAAACTTATTTTATCACTTAATATCTCAAGTTCAGATAAATCTATGAACAATGAAAAAACTTTATATTTAAAGAAATGCTCTTTAGGTTTAAATCGTTTATGGATTACTGTTCCAGTATAGATACAAGAGTTAATCATTAAGGTTATTCAGCATTTCAATAGATGATTTTATTCCATCTTCATGAAATCCGTAACCAAAATAACTTCCACAAAAAAGTAGATCTTTTTGATTTTGTAATTTAGAGAGCTCTTGTTGCGTATCCAATGCTTTTTGATCATAATATGGATGAGTAAATCTAACTTTTTTAAGTATTTTTGACTTATCAATCTCAAAATATGGATTTAAGGTCAAAAAAATATCTTGTTCGCACTTTAAATTTTGTAACAAATTTAACCAATAACTAATTGAGTTCTTTTCAACATCTTTATCGTCGATAGATGAATTCCAAGAACTCCACGCTTTTTTGTTCTTAGGCATGGCTCTAACATCAGTATGAATATACGCAATATTTTCTTTATAGCTAAAATTAGATAGAATTTTTTTCTCGTCCTCTGTTGGATTATCAATTATTTCTAAAGCTTCATCTGCATGAGTTGCTATAACTACTTTGTCATAATCAAAAAACTCACTTTGCCCTCCATAGTATAAATCAATACCTGAAGGCTTTCTTTTTAATTTTTTAACTTTATAATTTTTATAATGCTCACCACTAATATTTGATATGATGTGATTTACATAAGTTCTGCTTCTATTTGATACAGTATACCATTGAGGTCTGTTTTTTAATTTAAATAAACCATGATTTTGGAAAAATTTTAAAAAAAAACTTATTGGCATCTTACTTGCCTCTAATGGAGGCATTGACCAAATAGCTGAAACCATTGGAATTATATGGTAGTCTATAAATGGTTTTGATAATCTATTTTTTTTGAGATATTCACCTAAAGTTGACTTTTCTTCTGAGATACTTTCTTGATCGCTCTTTTTATAAAATTTAATTATATCAAAGAACATTTTTAAAAATTTTAAATTAAACAAATTTAATCTATTAGAGAAAATACCACTTAATCCTTTTCCACAATATTCAAAATTGGTATTATCAACTGAAACAGAAAAAGACATGTCACTCTTTTCAATTTCAATATTATTTTCTTTAAAAAATTTTATTAAACTTGGGTATGTTTGAAAGTTAAATACAATAAAACCTATATCAACAGAGACTTTTTTTTCTCCAAAAGTAAGATCAATTGTATGTGAGTGGCCACCAAAACGGTCTTCTTTTTCAAAAAGATCTACATGATGTTTTTTTGATAAATAGTATGCAGCACTTAAACCAGAAATACCCGAACCAACAACAGCAATTTTCATTAATTTTTATGCTGCATCTTCTTTAAACTCATCCATACTAGGACAAGTACAAAAAATATTTTTATCTCCATAAACATTGTCTACTCTTGCGACTGGAGGCCAAAATTTATTTGTTTTCAAGAATTTCGCAGGATACGCTGCTTGTTGTCTAGAATATTTGTGTTCCCATTCATCTGATGAAAGTTCAATATCAGTGTGAGGTGCATTTTTAATTGGATTATCTACTTTATCAAATTTACCCGACTTAATCATTTCTATTTCCGTTTTAATATTTATTAAAGTATCACAAAATCTATCTATTTCTGGTAAACTTTCACTCTCAGTTGGTTCAATCATCATTGTACCAGCAACTGGCCACGACATGGTTGGTGCATGGAACCCATAGTCTATTAATCTTTTTGCAATGTCTTCCTCACTCACACCCGTTTCGCTTTTAATTGATCTAATATCAATTATACATTCATGGGCAACATTCCCATTAGTACCTTTGTATAAAATTGGAAAATGGTTTTTTAATCTATGAGCTATATAATTGGCGTTTAAAATGGCAACTTCTGTTGCTAATTTCAAACCTTGAGATCCCATCATTTTTATATACATCCATGAAATAGATAAAATACTTGAACTACCCCAAGGTGCTGCAGAAACTGCGCCTATACCTGTTGCAGGACCACAATCTTTAACCACTGGATGATTGGGCAGATAAACTTGTAAGTGTCTTTTGCAAGCAATTGGACCCATACCTGGTCCTCCACCACCATGTGGAATACAGAAAGTTTTGTGTAAGTTTATATGACAAACATCTGGACCAAAATTTCCAGGTTTTGCAATACCTACGAGCGCGTTTAGGTTTGCACCATCCATATAAACTTGACCACCATGTTTATGAATTAAATCACAGATATCTGATATTTTTTCTTCAAAAACACCATGTGTAGATGGATATGTAACCATCAAAGCTCCAAGATTTTCTGAATGTGTTTCTGCTTTTTTCTTTAAATCTTCAAAATCTACATTCCCTTCTTTATCGCAATCAACAACTACAACTTTCATTCCAACCATTTGTGCACTTGCTGGATTAGTTCCATGTGCTGAGCTAGGTATTAAACATATATTTCTATTTTCATCACCTCTCTCTAAGTGATATTTTCGTATTACCATTAATCCCGCATATTCACCTTGAGCACCTGCATTTGGCTGAAGTGAAACTCCAGAAAAACCAGTAATTGATCTTAGCCAATTTTTAAGATCAGTGAATAATTCTCTATAACCCTCCATCTGTTCAACAGGCACAAACGGATGAGGCTCAGCTAATTCTCTCCATGAAATAGGTATCATTTCTGCAGTAGCATTTAATTTCATAGTACATGAGCCTAGTGCAATCATGGTTCTGTTAAGAGCTATATCTTTATCTTCTAACTTTTTAAGATATCTAAGCATTTCTGTCTCTGAATGGTATAAATTAAAAACAGGGTGTTCTAAATATTTAGAAGTTCTAATTAAATTTTTTGGTAAATTTACTAAATTTGCTACAGGATCTTCTTTTTTAATTGATTCTGCTGCATTAAAAATTTTTAGTAGTTGATTTACTCTATAAACATTTTTTCTTTCATCGAAAGATACAGATAACATTTCTGAATTTACTTTTCTAATATTAACTTTTTGATTTAAAGCATTTTCAAAAATCTGATCAGTCTTATCTTTAGTGATAATAGTTACAGTATCAAAAAAATAATCTGAATATAATTCATATCCAGATTGTTTAATTTTATCAGCAAAATTTTTTGCTAATTGAGATACTCTTTCAGAAATATTTTTAATTCCCTCTGGACCGTGGTAAATAGCATATGCTGCTGACACAATTGCTAATAAGGCTTGAGCTGTACAAATGTTGCTTGTAGCTTTATCTCTTCTAATGTGTTGTTCTCTAGTTTGTAACGATAATCTGTAGGCTTTATTTCCATGTCTATCCACTGAAACTCCTACTAATCTACCTGGTAAAGATCTTTTATATTCATCTTTTGTTGCAAAAAATGCTGCGTGAGGTCCACCATAACCCATCGGAATTCCAAACCGTTGAGAACTACCCACGGCTATATCAGCACCTAGTTCTCTTGGTGTTTTCAACTTAGCAAGTGAAAGTAAATCGCATGCAAGTATCGCTTTACCATTCTTTTTATGGATTTTACTTATTGACTCACTTGGATCTTTAATGTCACCTAAAGTTCCAGGATATTGTAAAATTCCACATACAACATCCTCTTTTAAATTATCTAAAACTTTATCTTCATTCCCGACAAGAACTTTGAGCCCCATAGGTTCTGCCCTAGTTTTTATGAGATCAATTGTTTGTGGATGACAGTTTTCTGACACAAATACTAGTTTGCAATCACTTTTATTTAACCTGTAACTCAAACCCACAGCTTCAGCAGCAGCTGTACTTTCATCAAGTAAAGATGCATTAGCAATGTCCATACCAGTAAAATCAACAATCATCTGTTGGAAGTTCAGTAACATTTCTAACCTACCTTGAGCTACTTCAGGCTGATAAGGTGTGTATGAAGTATACCAACCAGGATTTTCTAATATATTTCTTAAAATCACATAAGGTGTGTAAGTTCCATAATAACCCATACCTATAAAATTAGAGTAAATCTGATTTTTTTTTGAAATCACTTTTAATTTTCTTAGCGCTTCATATTCTGAATTAGACTCGCCAATATTAAGTTCACCTTTAAACTGTATTTTTTCTGGAACAGTATTTTTTATAAGTTCATCTAAAGAACTATATTTAAGTTCACTGAGCATTTTTTTTTGATCTTCTTCAGACGGACCGATATGCCTTCTCAAAAAATCTTTTTGTGAATTATGTAACATTAACTAGAACTCTCCTTTGCAAACTTATCATATTCCTCTTTATTCATTAAACTATCTAACTCAGAAATATCTTTCATTTTTAATTTAAAAAACCAAGCTGTACCCTCAGGATCCTCATTTATTTTTGCAGGATCATCAACAATAGCTTGGTTTATATCAACAACTTCCCCACTTACAGGTGTATAAACGTCACTTGCAGCTTTAGTAGATTCAACTACTCCAGCGGTTCCATCTTTTTCAACATTTGAGCCCTTCTCAGGTAATTCTGCAAATACTATATCACCTAGCATTTCAGTTGCATGTTGAGTTATACCAATTGTGGCTACATCTCCCTCTAAAATAATCCACTCATGTTCTTTTGAAAATTTAACTTCACTCATTAATTCACTCCTTTCACGTAACTTTTTTTATAGAACGGTAACTTACAAATATTTGCTGGATGTTTTTTACCTCTTACCTCTAATAAAATTTTAGTATCAATTTTAGAAAATTCTTTATCAACATATCCCATTGCTATTGGACCATTAATACTTGGACCAAATGTGCCACTTGTTATTTCTCCAATTGGTAATTCAGTTTCATTAAAAATCTTAGTCTTTTCTCTAGCGATTAATCTACCTTCAGGTTTAATTCCAACTCTTATTTGTTTTGCACCTTCCTTAATTTGGTTAATTATTTTATCCGAGCCCACAAAACCTCCATTCGATAATCTTTCCTTTGATATTGCCCATTTAAGGTTTGCCTCTACTGGAGTTTTATTTAGGTCTAATTCATGACCATATAAGCATAATCCAGCCTCTAATCTCAAAGTATCTCTTGCTCCAAGACCAATTAGTTCTGCACCCTTCTTAATTAAGCTTTTTGTGAATTCTTCAGCTAAATCATTTAGAATGGATACTTCAAAACCATCCTCTCCTGTGTATCCTGATCTAGTAACAAATAACTTTTGACCACTATAATCGAACCAGTCACCAGTCATAAAACTTAAGTTTTTAACACCATTTATGGTTTCATTTAAAATTTCTACTGCTTTTGGACCTTGTATTGCAACTAGTGCTCTATCATTACTTAATTCCATTTTATATTTTTTAGACAATATATTGCTTAAAATTTCAAAATCTTTTTCTTTGCATGCAGCATTTAAAATAATTAAGTATCCATCTTCCAGTTTGGTAATTATAAGATCATCATAAATACCTGCCTCTTCGTTCATAAGAAAACTATACTTAGAACAATTTTGTTGAAGATTTTTTAAATCTAAAGGAAAAATTTTTTCAAGATCGGATGTTAGATTTTCATTTCCATAAATAAATAATTGACCCATATGTGAAACATCAAAGATACCAGCATGAGATCTTGTAAATTTATGCTCTTCAATAACACCTTTACTGTATTGAATTGGCATCTCATAACCAGCAAATTCAACAAACTTAGCTTGGCTATCTTGATGTAATTTATTTAAAGATGTTTTTTTAATTTCCATACTAACTCTATCGTACCCATCTGTATATTTGCCTGAGAGTTTTACTCCTTCGGCGAGAATCTAATCTCTTTCCAGAGTTAATATGTTACGGTCCTTTTACCTGAGAGTTTCCTGGGTGGTTGCTCCTTCGGTGCCACATTAAATTGTGATCTCTCCCGTTAAGAAATATTCTATCATATATTAACCAATGTCAATATTTTAAGCAGTCTTTTTTTCTAAGGAATAAAGATTGTAAAATTGAAGTAATACTGCAAAAATTACAATTGCACCTCCAATAATCACTATAAATGGTGGCTGTTCATTAATAAACATCCATGCCCAAAGCGGCCCTAAAACTGCCTCTGTCAACATTATGATTCCAACCATAGCAGATGGTGTTCTTTGAGCACCAATTGTAATTAAAATAAATCCAAATCCTAATTGCATAAAACCTGCCAAGAAACCTAAAAAAATATCATGTGCAGAAATTAGAATTTTTCCAGACATTAAAAAACCAATGGTTAGAGCAAAAACCCCAGCAATAAATTGTGCAGGCACCATATCTACATTAGGATATTTTCTTACAACTAATATTAAAACTGCAAACGAAATTGGCATTATAAATGCAGCAATATTTCCTGTCATTTGACCAGGAGATAAAGAGTTTCCTACCATCAACAGGATACCAGAAATTGCTAATATTATAGAAGTGAGTGTGATGACTGAAATTTTTTCCTTTAAAAAAAAATATCCAAAAATTGCTAAAAAGATTGTTTGAGTTTGAATAATGAAATTAGCATTTGCAACAGTAGTGTTATACATCGCAAAAACGTAACCGCAAAAACCAAACGATAAAACAAAACCTCCAATAAATCCTGGAAAACCTAAATTATAGAATGAACGAAATACTTGTTTTTTGTAAGTTATGATTAAGTAAAGACTAATTATAATTAGAAAAAAAACAGTTCTCCAAAATAAAATTTGCCAAAGAGTTGCTCCCTCAAAAGATTTTACTATTAATCCACCAAAGCTTAAACTACATGCACCCAGAAATACTAATAAGGGTCCTGGTAATTTTCTGATTATATTCATCAAATTTGATTAAGTAAATTTTTTGTCTCCATTTCATACAGTTTAAATAAAGTTTCTGCATCAGATAATTCTATTTCTTGAAATTTGACTTTTGAACCTGGTGCTAATTGTACTAAGCGATCATAATCAACGCTAACTACAACACCTATTTTTGGATAACCGCCTACTGTGCCATGATCTGACAGCATAATTATTGGATTACCATCAGCTGGAACTTGGATGACACCCTTGACCAAACCCTCAGACTTAATATTGGTATTTACAATATTTTCAATTTTTGGCCCTTCAAGTCTCATCCCCATTCTGTCAGATAACTTTGAAACAATAAATTCTTTTTCAAAAAATATTTTTTTTCCCTCATCTGAAAAATAGTCAAAATTTGTTCCTTTAATAACTCTTATATTTTCAATTTTACTGTTTATATAATTTACTTTTTTTAGTGTTTTGTCAGAATTGATTTTTAATAGATTAATCTTTTGTCCACTATCTAATTTCTTTCCATTATTTGAACCAATATTTGCTTTAGTATTTATTGAACAACTATTCCACTGAAATTTAAGATCAATTTCAGACCCTATTGCAAAGTAACCATAAACAGATTTGTTCGTAGAAATTATGTTAATTTCATCGCCATTTTCTAAATGGTAGCTGTGATAGCAATCTCCATCAATTTCATAATCTTTTTTTTTGATTTTAAAAATTACATCTCCAGTAATTACAAAATTTAATTGATCACCTGTATATCTCAAATGTGGGCCCTGATAAGCAAATTCAATAACAGGAGCAGTCAAATGATTGCCAACTAATTTATTTGCTAAAAGGAAATTTCGGTTATCCATTACACCACTAAAAGGAATTCCAATATGATATAAATTTTCTCTTCCTTTATCTTGGAACGTCGTATTAATACCACCTCTTAATATTTCAAAATAATTACTTGTCATTGCTACTCTCATATTCTTGTCGTGAAATTTTTTTAAAAATGATTGTATCTCCAGGATTAATTAAATTTGGATCTCTCTCTTTACTATCATCAAATACTTTTAGAGGAGTGTTTCCAATTATATTCCAACCGCCTGGGCTATCAAAAGTATAAATATTTGCAAATTGTTCAGTTATACCAACTGATCCCTGGGGTACTTTTACTCTTGGAGTTTCTAAACGTTGAGTTCTTAAGTTTTCATCTATATCTCCCAAAAAAGGCATTCCAGCAATAAAACCTGTCATATAACAAAAATACTCTTTATCAAAAAACTTTGTCAAAATTTCCTGATAACTTAAATTTAATTTTTTTTCTAATCTACTTTTATCTAATGCGAAATTTTCCTCACAACAAACAGGTACTTCAATTTTTTTATTATTTTTGTTCTGTTCAATGGTTGTATCTAAATTTTCAATTTTATTTTTAATTTCACTAAAATTGGTAACTCGAAGATCAAATGAAATAATTAATTTATTATATGATGGAGTAAGGTTGTTTACTCCTTTAATTTTTTTTTCTCTAATAGTATTGAAATATTTTATTACTTCTAAATTCGTTGCTTTATTTACCTGTATACCAAAGTCACAATATAAAGCTGCGTCACCAAGATTTGATATATTTTTTAACATGCCATGTTATACTTCAACAATTAACGGTATGGAAATTAATATAAATTGTGATTTAGGTGAAAAATCAAAACACCATTCAAATATATATGATCCAGATTTACTTGAAATAGTAAATTCTGCTAACGTAGCTTGTGGATATCACGCTGGAGATAGTCAATCCATGAATGAAGTGGTCAAAATATCAAAAAAAAATGGAGTTAGTATTGGTGCTCATCCATCATTCAATGATCCAGAAAATTTTGGACGTAAAAGGATGGAGTTATCATCTATTGAAATAAAAAAACTAATTTTTGATCAATACGAAA
>Ga0207985_1000502_pt1 | contig 10619 bp, 5 predicted proteins | sample ETNtaG_3_FD_185761 | JGI IMG/M metagenome (GOLD analysis project Ga0207985, IMG submission 185761) | Marine microbial and viral communities from oxygen minimum zone, Eastern Pacific Ocean - ETNP201302SV84 (SPAdes) (version 2) | ecosystem: Environmental > Aquatic > Marine > Unclassified ...
TGTTACCTCTGGTGCAGGTGGAACAATCGGACAGATGCAATACCACACTCCTGCAGCGACTGTTGGTGGTGCGGATAACTTCTGGTTTGATTATATTAATAATAGAGTAGGAATAGGAACTCAGTTTCCAGAAGTTTTATTTGAAGTTCAAGGAGATTCAAAATTTGTTGATGGAACTTTAGAGGCAAAAGATTTAACTGTAACAGGAATCTCAAGTTTCATAGGAATTTCAACTTTTACCACAGGAGTTGTAGTTGGTAGTGGAGTTTCTACTTCAGATCTGACTGTCGATGGTGGATCATTTGTTTCAGGTGTATCTACTTCAACAGTTTTTGATGGTAGAGTAAGTAAGAGAGCAATAACAGATCAAGTATTAACTACAAGTGCTGATGGTCAGACTGATTTAATTTTAATATATGATGCTGATCAAGATAATGTTAGAAAGATTAGTATTGAAGATGCTACTTTCCAAGGTCTTCAGGGTATTCAGGGTAGACAAGGTATTCAGGGTACACAAGGAACCCAAGCTGCACAGGGTACTACTGGACAACAGGGTATCAGAGGTGCACAAGGTATACAAGGTTTACAAGGAATAGGTGCTGCAGGTGTTCAGGGTGTTCAGGGTCGCCAAGGTATTCAGGGTATTCAAGGTGTTCAGGGAACACAAGGTAGACAAGGTAATCAAGGTAGACAAGGAGTACAAGGTCGTCAAGGTACATTTGGTAATCAAGGTATCCAAGGTATCTCTGGTGCACAGGGAAACCAAGCATCTCAAGGTATTCAGGGTATCCAAGGTATTCAGGGTAGACAGGGTGCTCAAGGTATTCAGGGTAGACAAGGTTATCAAGGTATTCAGGGTGTTCAGGGTATTCAGGGTAATCAAGGTCTTCAGGGTTTACAGGGTACAACTGGTGCTCAAGGTGACCAAGGTATCCAAGGGATTCAAGGGATTCAAGGAGCTGGTGCTCAAGGTGTTCAGGGTGTTCAAGGAGATTTCGGTCCTCAAGGTTTCCAAGGTATACAAGGTAATCAGGGTCTACAAGGTATTCAAGGATTCCAAGGTATTCAGGGTATTCAAGGAGAGCAAGGTATTCAGGGTATTCAGGGTCTTCAAGGTAATAATGGTGCTGATGGTGCACAAGGTATTCAAGGTATTCAAGGTATTCAAGGTCAACAGGGAATACAAGGAGATAACGGTGTAGGTTCTCAAGGTATTCAGGGTATTCAGGGTATCTTAGGTCTTCAAGGTCCAGATGGTAATCAGGGTGTTCAAGGTATTCAGGGTATTCAGGGTATACAAGGAATCTTGGGTGTTCAAGGACAAACTGGTGACGGTAATCAGGGTATACAGGGTATCATAGGATCTCAGGGTATTCAGGGACTTCAGGGTAATCAAGGTATTAGTGGTGTTGTTGGTGGACAAGGTATTCAGGGTATTCAGGGTGTTCAGGGTATTCAAGGAACAGGTGCAGTCGGTGGTGTCGTTACGGGTAGTATCGTGTGGTTTGCGGGTGACAAGGGAAGTGGAAATTACCCAACACCTCCCTCTGGATTCCTGTATTGTGATGGTGCATCATATGGTAATATAAGTAACTTCCCAGCTGGTGGACAATATCAAGATCTATTCAATGCTATTGGATATCAATACGGAGGAAGTGGACAGAACTTTAATGTTCCTGATCTTCGTGGAGAATTTATTAGAGGATATGATGATAGTAGAGGTGTAGATAGTGGTAGAGGATTTGCTACGTCCCAACAACATCAATTCCAGACTCACACTCATGATATACCAATTCATGCTGTTGGAAACCAAGATTGGACTGGTGGTATAAATGACAGACCTGCTGCAGATGACTCTAGTTTTATCAGAAATGTTGAAGGTGGTTTACCTAACGCTTCAAACGGTGGATTCAATGGTGCTGAGACCAGACCAAGAAACATTAATTTCCTGCCTATTATAAAAACATAAATAGGTGTAACTAAACTTAGATAATTGTTGTAAAAGTATATGGCAACCGTAACCTGCAAAACTGCTGATGGTGTAGAACGCACTGTTACTGTAGAATCTGAAAATACTTGCCCACTGTATAGTTATGGTGAGGAACATAAGGAATATACTGGAACATTTGAAAAAGCATCTGCTCCAGAGAATCCTGCATACTATAATGCACCCGCAAACTCTACTCCAGTTGCTCCACCTGAAGCAGTGCTTGGAAAAGTTAGAGTCTTTGATGAAGGTGCTCAAACTTGGAGTCAAATTGATGACCTAAGTGGAACTTATTATTCTGTTAATGCTTCAACTATAGGAGCAGCTGTGGTTGTTAGTAGTCCATGGGGACCAGTTCCCACTGGAGTAACCACATTTACACCACCTGTAGTATTACGTCAAACTGCTTTATCGTGGGATACAGCAACTGGTGGTGCTGATGCAGGAATAGGAGTTACTGATGCTTGGAGTATTGTTTCAACCGCAGCTACCTTAACAGCATCACAAAAACTTGAAAAAGTCGGTCTTACCACCGATGAATTAAAATCCCTATTAGGTTTATAAACATCCTTGACATCAACCCAATAGTGCTATATAATGATAGTACTTTTTAAGTTGTGGATGATTGATCCTTCTGAATTCGTTGATCGTGTGGTCATAGACCTATGTGCTAAATCATTTTTATTGGTTGGCAGTATGAAAGAAGAAAACTTAATAGAATGCGATACCACCGATGAATTCATGGGTGTATTGAAAGTCTGTAAAGAGTACCTAAAAGCAGACCAAATTGAATATGCAGATTTATCACTCAAGTAACCAAAATGGACATTATAACATCTGAAGAATTTCAACAAAACAAGTATGAAATGATCAGCAGAGCGAAAGATGGAGAACTTATTGGTATCTTAGATGCTGATGGGAAAGCATCCGTATTGGGAAAATATGCCGAAACTGACGAAGAGTGGTTTGAAATGCAGACACACTCAGACCTATAATAGTTGTTTGGTACTACATCATGAAAGTAGGGTAACTTCTACTACCATAAATAAAACATAGAAATCTCATGGTCGTGTACGACAATGCCACTTAATAAATTAGATAATTTTATCAAGAACACGGACGGAAGGACTCTTTATGTCAATCCGAACGATCTTGAAGCCACCGATAGTATTGAAAACCAAGGAAATTCTCTTGCTAAACCTTTTAAAACGATTCAAAGGGCATTAATAGAGTCTGCCAGATTTTCATATCTAAAAGGAAATAATAACGATAAGATAGAACAAACTACAATCTTGCTTTTTCCAGGCGAGCACGTTGTAGATAATAGACCTGGTTTTGCGATCCTCAATGATCCTGCTTTAGGTGTAAGAGTTGTCTCTCCATCTGGTACAAAATCTCCACCTTCCGAAAAAATATCTTTAAATTTAGATTCAAACTTTGATTTAAATCAGGTAGATAACCAGTTATATAAGTTCAATAGTGTTTATGGTGGTACAATTGTTCCTCGTGGTACATCACTTGTTGGATTAGATTTAAGAAAGACAAAAATAAGACCAAAATATGTTCCAAACCCAACAGATGATGATGCGGGATATTCTGCTCTATTCAGAATTACTGGTACATCCTACTTCTGGCAGTTTTCAATATTTGATGGAAACGAATTAGGAACTGTATATACTGACCCAGTTGATTTCTCAACAACTAACAGATCAAAACCAAGTTTCTCTCACCATAAACTAACTTGTTTTGAATATGCTGATGGTGTTAACAAGGTTTCTGGTTATGATATAACTGACCTTGATATGTATTATAGCAAACTGTCAAATGCGTTCAGTTCTATAAGAAATATTCCAGAAAAATATCCTGATGAACCTGATGCTTTTGCAAAGCAGAGACCAGAATGGGAAATTGTAGGTGCGTTTGCTTCAGATCCACTATCAATTGCTAGAATTGAATCTGGTAGTGGTGGTACAGCAGGACCAATCATAACAGTTACTACTGTATTGGATCATGGATTTAATGAAGGAACTCCAATTAAGATTGATGGTGTTGGTGTCCCTGATAACGTAAACGATTATAATATATCAACTAAAGTACAGAGTATAATTAATGAGAAAACATTTACTTATCTCTTACCATATGTTCAACCTAACTTATTAACTCTACCTGATGTTAGTGGTGCAGTAGTAACAATTGAAACTGATACTGTATCTGGTGCTTCTCCTTACATCTTTAATATTTCATTGAGATCTGTCTTTGGTATGCAAGGTATGCATGCAGATGGATCAAAAGCATCTGGTTTCCGTTCAATGGTTGTTGCCCAGTTTACTGGTATATCATTACAGAAAGATGATCGTGCATTTGTAAAATATAATCCTGCTACAAGAGCTTATGAAGGAAGATCAATAAGTAAGAAAACAGGTGCAGAATTATCATCTGGTTCATCATCATTAGATAAAGCAAAAGTATATCACTTAGATTCTGATGCTGTATATCGTACAGGATGGGATACTACACATATCAAGATCAGTAATGATTCTGTTATGCAGATTGTGTCTGTATTTGCGATTGGATATAATAAGCATTTTGAAACCTTAAGTGGTGGAGATGCTTCTATTACTAACTCTAACTCAAACTTTGGACAATTCTCTCTTGCTTCTGAAGGATTTAGAAAAGCTGCGTTTGATAAGGATAATAGATTCTATATAACATCTGTCATAACACCAAGATCAATAGAGGGTGGCAATACCAATGTTGATTGGCAAACTTTAGATGTTGGTCTTACAACAGCAGTTGGTATTTCAAGTCAATTATATCTCTTTGGATTTAACAACTTTGATGATGTTCCTCCAATTCTAACACAAGGTTATAGAGTTGGTGCACAAAAAGATGATAAACTTAAGGTAAACTTAGGTGCAGGTATTGGTACTTTTAGTGCTCCTATCTGTATGGTAGATAACACTGTTAGTGGTGGAACTACTTCTCTTGGAACTAATGTAGCATACAAAATATTCCCTGTAATATCAGGACCTTCCAATAACATATTCAATATTGGAACACATAATCTATTAACTGGAGAAAGTGTTTTAGTTAGCAGTGCTATTGGTGATCTTCCAGAAAATGTTGTTAACGATAGAATTTATTATGTAATAAAAGAAAGTTCTACCACAATTAAATTAGCATCCTCTAAGGCAGCTGCTGATAGTAACACACCTGTTACTGTATATGGTGGTACTGATTTAACAATAACCAGTAGAGTTTCTGACAAGAAAGCAGGAGACGTAGGACACCCAGTTCAGTTTGACTCTAATGTTGGTAACTGGTATGTACATACTACTCATCCAAATGATATTTACAGTGCGTTAAACACAAATGGAGTTTCTGTTTTAACAGCAACATCTGATAATACCTTCCTTGAAAGAGTAGATGATTCTAGAAGTTTAGATGAAAAATTATATAAAGTTAGAATAGTTGTTCCAAAGGATGCTGATAATGCGAAAGAACCTGCTGAAACATTCATTATACAAGAATCAAGTTCTACTGCATTTAGAAATGATGCTGATTCAACAAGGGTAAGTATTGGTGCTACAGACCACGACTTTGATAGAAACCCAAGATTTATCAGTACATGTATTGCAGGAAGTGCAGGTATTGTAACTGTAACTGCTGAAATTCCACACCAATTAAACACAGGTAACTTAGTCAATATCTTCAATGTAAGAAGCACAACTAATACTGGTGGATTAGATAACACAGGATATAATGGAAGGTTCTCTGTAACTGGTATTGTAAATGATCATACATTCGAGTATTCAGCAACTGATGTTGACGGTGTTACTCGCACACCAGGAATATTCAACAGCGATACTACACAGAGAAACTTAAATCTACCAAGATTTGAAAAGAACGATACTAAGAGAAACTATTATGTATATCGTTCAGAGGTAATTGCAGATTACATTAAGGATGTACAAGATGGTGTTTATCACGGTTACGTATTAAATTCTAATAATGCAATATCTGAAGAATTTAATGAATTCAAATATAGTCAGAATGTTACTAACCTTTATCCAGAATTAGATAAGGATAATCCAGATGATAATCCTGGTCCTATAAAATCATTTGCAAAGAGAGCTCCAATCGGAGAAGTTGTATCTAATGATCTTACAAAGAGTTTAACAAGAGAAAGTTTAGATTCATTTGTAGAAGACTTTGGTATCGGTAAGAAAATTACAGGTATCACAACAATATTCACTACTGCTACTGCAGGAATTGCAACTATTACATTCGATAGAGAACACGGATTCTCAGGTGTAAACACATATAGTACATTCTCAGGTGGTAGTGGATACAATGAAGGGACACATTATAATGTTAAACTACTTAATGATGGAACCACAACTTGGGATGGTGCAACTGCTAAAGTAGTGGTTGGAACAGGTGGAACTATAACAGATGTAAGTTTCATATCTAAGGGATCTGGATATGTTGATGGAGAAGTGTTAGACTTTGATCCATCAGTTTTAGGTTCTGGTACAGGTGCAGGAGTTACAATAGCTGCTTCAGGTATTTCTACAAACATAGGAGATACTCTTCAGATAACAGGAATCGGAACAACTGGAGAAGGATATTATAAGATTGCTTCAATACCTGAGAAAAATCAGGTTGCAGTTGCTATAACTGCAGGAGATATTGAGATTCATTCAGGACAGTATGCTCTTAACTTAGGACCTTCTGTTCATGTAAACACAGTCGCAGGACCAGTTTTAGGTATTACAACCTTCACTACTGATTTTGCTCACGGATTTACAGCAGGATCTAAACTTGAATTTAAAGATTCAAACAATAATAAGTTAGGAACTTATGTTGTTAATGAGAAGGTTGGTGTTACTACATTCACAATTAAAACATCTGATTCATTATCAGGTGCTTCATATCTATTACCTCATGGTTTTGATGCTAATAATGCTGCTTCTGATGGAGTAGTAGAGAATTTAGGAACAAGAGGAGTCTCCCCTTATGATGGAGATAAATTCTTCCTACACACACCAATTACAACTGGCGATGTCATTGCTGTTACTGATAATGTTCTTTGTGGTATTGCAACTCTAAATCAATTCCCACTTGGATCTTACATCCAAATTGATAATGAGATCATGAGGATTGCTAATTCAGAATTTAGTGGAACCAATCTTAATGAACTGAATGTTATCCGTGGTGTATTTGGAACTCCAAAAGAAACTCATGATTCACAATCAATTGCTAAGAAGATAAAACCAAGAGCAATTGAATTAAGACGACCATCTATTATTCGTGCTTCTGGACATACATTTGAATATCTTGGTTTTGGTCCAGGTAACTATTCTACTGGTCTACCTCAAGTACAGGTAAGAACCTTAACAGATCAAGAATCCTTCTTGGCACAATCTCAGAAGAAATCTGCGGGTGTTGTTGTTTATACTGGTATGAACAGCGAAGGAGACTTCTTTATCGGTAACAAGAAATCCAGTTCTGCAACTGGACAGGAAAGAACATTTGACGTTCCTTCTCCTACTGTAACTGGACAAGAGGCAGGTAGATTAAGTGTTGTATTCGATGAAGTATTAATCAAAGAAAGATTAAGAGTTGAGGGTGGTAAATCTGGAACAGTATTATCTCAGTTTGATGGTCCTGTTACCTTCAATGGAGAAGTTAGACTTAGAAATACAGGAACAATCACTGGAAATCTTAAGTTGGATGATGCTACTCCATCAACAAGTAGAACTACTGGTGCTCTTGTTGTTACAGGTGGTATGGGTATCTCTGGTAAATCAACATTTGGCGATGAGATAGTTGCTGAGACAGGTATCATTCCTGACGTTGATAAAGGAGCATACATTGGTAAGGAAGATCAAGCATTTGAAGCAGCATACATTGATGGAATTAGACTTGGTGTTGGTGGTACTACTACTATTGATACCAGAGGTGGAGATCTTGTTATAAATGCTGCGATTGGAAGTAGTGTTTCAATCAGTACAGTCACAACAATTACATCAGACTTAAATGTAGAAGGAGACATCACTGCATTCTACACATCTGATGCTAGATTGAAAGATAATATTACTCCTATTGATGATCCTCTTGCTAAAGTTATATCAATCAGTGGTAACACATATGATTGGAATGATAAGTCTGGAAAGACAGGTAAAGATGTTGGTGTAATTGCACAGGAACTTGAAGAAGTTTTACCAGAAGCAGTTACAACACGCAAGAATGGATATCTTGCTGTTGATTATGATAGAGTTGTTCCCCTACTTGTGGAAGCAATCAAAGAACTCAACGCAAAAGTTGATTCATTAGAACAAAGACTAAATAACTAAAAAGTGTAAGTAGATGCCTAATTATAAGAAGTCGTTTAATTTTCGTAATGGTGTCCAAGTTGATGACGACAATTTTATCGTAAATCCTAATGGTCTGGTTGGAATCGGTACATCGGTTCCAAGGGAGTTTTTGGATGTCAGGGGCACAGCAAAGGTTGTCGGAGTAGCAACAATAAAAACTACGTTTATTGAAGAAGGTGCTATAGTTTCGGGAGTAGCAACTATAGGACAAGTTGAGGTTGGTATAACATCCATACTCCCATCAGGTATTATTACTGCAACTTCTACATCAGGAATTGTTACTTATTATGGAGATGGTGTTAATTTACTAAATCTACCGACATCTCAATGGATTGATGTAAATCCTGGTTTAGGTTTTTCAAGTATATACTCTGCAGGATATGTTGGTATAGCAACTGAACTTCCATACAATGCTCTTCAAATTGGTGGAACTGCAGACGATATGGATTCTCCAGGTGTTGGAATAAATTCAACAGGAGATATTAAGGCAACAGGTATAATAACAACAAGACAACTTTCATTTGAAGGTCCTGAAGCAAGAATAACAGGTGTTACATCAATTATTGATAGTACAGCACTACCTTTATTAACAGTAAGTCAACTTCAATCTGGGGTTGATGCACTAAAAGTTGATGGAAGTATTGATGCCAACGGTAGAATTGTTGGTGCAGCAGTAAGTAATGTAATTCCATTCTTGTATGCAACTTATGATGATCTACCATCTCCAGTAACATATCACGGTGCATTTGCTCACGTTCATGCAAGTGGAAAAGCATTATATGCACACGCAGGGAACTGGTTTGAATTAGTTAATAAGGAAGCAGACGCAAGAATTGGAACAGGAACAGAAGGATTTAATCTTGGATCTGGCGATGTAGTTATATTAAATGCATCTGAAATAAAATCAGGTTTCTCAACAATAGGAGTAAGCACAGTAACTGATATTCTTCATGTTGGTACTGGTGGAACTATTCTTGCAAATAACGGACAGTTTATTGGTTTAGGAACAGTTCTTCCTACCTCTGATATTCAGATCCGTAAACCATCTGGTGTTGCAAAGATAGAAATAGTTTCTGAAGGAGATAGTTCTGTACTTTCTATTGGACAATCAGTAGGTGTTGGTGCTAGTTCTGCAGCAATGAAGTTTGGTGTTGCTGATAAAACACTTGATATTGTTAATAATGACACAGGAGACTTTAATTTAGTTCTTCATGGAGGTCCTGCAGGATTATCAACAGGTAACTTTAACTTTGTTAATGGACAATCCAATGGAGATATGATGACCCTTACCTATCAGGGCGATTTAGGTTTAGGTGTTGTAAGTCCACAACATAAGTTACATGTGGTTGGTACATCAACTATTACAGGTAATGCATTTATCGGTGGAAACTTTAAAATAGGTGGATCGGTTGATGCAGGAACATTTAATTTACCAAATGTTATTGCTTCTAAGATTAACAATGCAGGAATTAATACTTTCGGAAAAGTATATGTAAATTCAAGTATTGGTGCAGGAACCAGTGTTGGTGTGGGAACTGCTGATCCCCAAGTTAGTTTCGATGCACGAGCTAAAACAGGATTAATTGGAAGACTTGGAATTAATACAAGTAACGAATATGTAAGTAACGCTGTTAGTGGTGCTTTGGTAGTTGGTGGACAAGCAAGTTTTGGTGGAGTTGGTGTAGGAACAACTTCGATAGCATACTTATATGAATCCAATACATCAGAATCTTTTGCTTGTTATGAAGCTGCAGGATTCTTTAATACACAGGTTAGAATTTATAATTCTGGTTTACTATGCGATGAAAATAGTTTAATTGGTGTAGGTACGCACGTTCCTCTTGCTGCAGTTGACTTCGCACTAGCAGGAAGTGGTCCTGGTCCAGGTCTTACTTCTTCTAGAGCAATGAGAACTCCTCATTCAACAACTGCTCAAAGAGTTGGTGTTATAACTCAATCTGGATCTATAATATACAACACAGATGCAGGGGAACATCAAGCATATTGTGACGATGAATGGGTAGGATTTGCTAATCAGACAGGAATCGTAACAGCAGCAAACGGATTCACAAGCGGAACTGGAACTCCTGTTCAGATAAGTGTAGTTGGATCTACTTTAACATTTACAGTAGCAGGAATTGGAAGCACAAGTTTGACTTTATCTTAATTTAGTTTATGAAAAAAATTATTATTATTGGGTCTGGTACATCTGGACTGATGACTGCAGCTATATTTAAAAGATTTTACGCAGG
>Ga0207985_1000505_pt1 | contig 10602 bp, 6 predicted proteins | sample ETNtaG_3_FD_185761 | JGI IMG/M metagenome (GOLD analysis project Ga0207985, IMG submission 185761) | Marine microbial and viral communities from oxygen minimum zone, Eastern Pacific Ocean - ETNP201302SV84 (SPAdes) (version 2) | ecosystem: Environmental > Aquatic > Marine > Unclassified ...
TTGAAATCATACCCCATGAGTCAGTGATTAATCCAACTTGATTTACCCCGTCACTTTGATATGTTTCAGACCAGGTCATTTTAATTTCTTGATTTTGAATAATAACACTTAAGACATCTCCAATACTTTTTCCAAGATCAGTTAATTCATCCGGTGAAATGTTAGTCTGACAATTACCGTAATGATCCACCCATAAAACCTCGCCCTTTACTTCGTCTTCTTTTTTTTCTGTTAAGGGTATTAAATATTGTTGAAGATTCATAAGATCAACTTCCTCACCACAATCTTTGATATCAAGTTGACCTGAGGCAATCCCAGCTGCAAAAGGAGAAAATACATCTCTAGCATGAAAGGTGTTCCCGTCACTGGGGATAATCCAACTTTCATTTTCAAGGAGATAGGCTCTTTTTGCTCCCCCAACAGTTGCGCATGCAAGATTTAGTAATCCATTATCAGGTCCTATCATCACTCCCCAATCAGTTTCAATAGCAACAGGTTTTCTTTCCGTCCCCACTCCTGGATCAACAACCGCTAAAAGAACACCCTGTGGAATGTATTGAATAGCCCTCATCAATAACAAACTTCCATACTTTATATTTTGTGCTGGAATACCATGAGAAATGTCATTGATTTTTAACTCTGAATCAATTCTATTGATTACACCTTTTACAACACCAACGGAACCATCTGATAAACCAAAATCAGATGCAAACGATATGATTTTTTTCATTATTTAATTATAAGTAACCTATTGAACTTAATAAATACTTATATATTTTACGAAGATACATCAAGTAGTGTATTCTGAAATAATATCAACAATGAAAAAAGCATTAATAGTTATATTGTTATTTGTACTTGTCGGAGGATATTTCTTTGCTGGTTACAGTGTATATAGTCAAGCTGCTTTAGTTGAATGTGCAGTACCCGAAGTAGATCAAAACAATAAACCAGATAACTTTTCTCTTTCTGATAAAAATGTTCTATGGGATCCTTCTGAATATTTTGTAAATGATTATGACATTGTAAGTATTGAAATTCCAGATGAAAATATTACTTTAGATTCTTGGTGGATGGACGCTCAAAATAATAACGGCCCAACTGTATTAGTCTTACATGGATTGGGTAGCAGTAAGCACTCTCCTGACATGTTACTTGCTGCAGGAATGCTAAATAAAAATGGTTTTAATGTTCTTGCTGTGGACTTTAGAGATCATGGAGATAGTACATGTGAAGATGGGTTTCATTCAGCTGGACAAAAAGAATCTGATGACGTTGTTGCAACTTTAAATTGGATCATAAATGAGAAAGGTATTTCTCCAAACAATATTGGAATTTATGGATCTTCATTAGGTGCGTTGGTAGGTTTGTTAACTCCTGCAAAATCTAATAATTTTTCTGCATTGGCTGTCTTAGATGCACCATTTGATTTTGAAACTTTAGTCAGAGAAGAATTAATTTATCAAGGATTTCCAGAATTGCTTTGGACGCCTCTCTATCATTATGTTTTGATTTTTGAGGGGGTTGATTTATTGGCCAACAATCCAGAAGATTCTTTAAAATCAAGTAATAAACAGCCTATTCTAATATTTAATGGCATGGATAATGATCGGGTACTTTCACACCACACAGATGATCTAATTAAATCAGCAAATGAAATTGGAATTGAATTAGAAATTAATCGTTATCAGGAACTTGGACACACCAGAGTACTTTATGATTATCCGAAAGAGTTTTCTATTAAATTAGTTCAGTTTTTTACAAAAAATCTATCTTGATGAAAAAGTTACTTTATTTTTTATTGTCCATTTTTATTGTTTTGATGTTTGGTGCGGGGTGGTATTTTTCAGGGATAATATACAGTGTAGGTTTAAATCCAGAATTTACTGACTCAGGAAATGTTGGGACTGCAGAAGATAGAGTAAAAATTGATTCTGTTAATTCTTCAAGTATAACCTTTAATATTGAAGAAGAACAATGGGGCTATCTTTATGAAAATGGGTTATATGGAATTATTGGTCAAAATGGAGATGCAGTTGTAGGCGAGATTTTATCAGTCAATGAAAATTTAGTTACTAGAAAACTTCTACAAATTAATGGAACTTTAGTTAAGGGAGATCTTATAAGAGATACTGCACTAATTGTAAAAGATGAAGATATAAATAAATATAAAATTTTAGGTTCAAACAGTTGGTCAGGGCAAGTTTCAGAAGGTGTGTACACTCCAAAATCAGTTTCTGACTTAGATTTTGAAACTGTAACATACAATTCTGAACTTGGAGATTTCCCAGCATACTTAACAAATAATGGAGATAATGGAATTGTAATTTTTGTCCATGGATTTAGAGGTGATTACAAAAGAGAAGTCTTTGCTATGGTACGTAGTAGAGAGTTTGCTGAGTATGGATACAGATCGATGATTATTTCATATAGAAATGATAGGGGGCTTCCCAAAGACCCTTCGGGAATTTTTCAATACGGTGTAACAGAATGGAAAGATCTTGATTCTGCTATTGAAAAGGCTCGGACGTTAACTGATAATATTGTTTTATTTTGTATTAGTGGCGGAGGAGGTCCTTGTTCTTCATGGTTAGGTAATGCGGACAATCAAAGTAAAGTATCAGGTTTAATTTATGAAGCTCCAGTGATAAGTTTTTGGGAAAGTGTAGAAATTAATGGTGAGTCACGCTTTCCATGGGTTCCCTCCACACTATTTAGTTACTTTAAGTTGTTTACTGAAATAAGATACGGCGTAGATTTTGATTCAATGGACTTTAGATATGACTTAATTGATTCACAAATTCCTGCTTTGTTGTTTCATGGTGACGATGATGAATGGGTTCCAGTTTCAATGTCTGATTTTATTGCATCAAACAGGAGTTACAAATACACATACAAAAGATATGAAAATGTAGGACATGTGACTGCGTGGAATGCTGATCCAGATGAGTATCAACAAGCTATCAAAACCTTTCTTAATTCATTAGATTAAAGAACGATAAATACTATCTAAATTATCTGTAGTTTTTATCCAACTATATTTTTTTGATTTTTCAAAACAGTAATTGGTAACTTCTTTAAATTTTTCTTCATCATTTAGTAAGTTTTTAACAAAATTATTTACATTTCCATCTATTAATTTCTCTGATAAATAACCATTCTTATTGTTTTCAATAATTTCCATTAACGATCCATTATTAGTTGTAAGAACAGGTACGCCCATTGTGTTTGCCTCAATCGCAACAAGCCCAAAAGTTTCAAATTGTGAAGTGTGAATCAATAATTTTGATTTATTTAGTAATTCTATAATTTTTGTTTGAGGAAGACTATCCAAGAACTTAACATGTTTATCTAAATTAAAATCTTCTACTGTTTGTTTAAGATTATCTAAATATTCATTTCCATACTTTCCGCTAGGTCCCCCAATAAAAATACATTTAAAATCATTTTCAATTTTTTTAAAATTATTTAAAAATTCTAAAGTTTCAAGTTGTCCTTTTTGTTCTTGTATTCTGCCGATTGATAAAAAGATATTTTCTTTTTTTACAGATAAGTCAGGAGAAAATAATTCTCTATCAACTCCTGGAGTAATTTTTCTAATTTTATTCTCATCAACTTTGTATGTATCTGTAATCAACATAGTTTCAAAAACTGAAGAAGCAGTAACTAAATTAGATGAGGTCATTACAATTTTTTCACAATCAACTCTTTCTTTGTTGTAACCATCTAGAAAAACTCCCAAACTATGTGATGTAAAAATAAAAGGTATGGTTAATTCATTTGAAATCTCTTTTGCAACAAGACCTGATAACCAATAGTGTGCATGAATTATGTCAAAGTTTTTTAGGTCTAAAGATTCTTCAAGTTTATTTTTGAATTCTTGTAAGTACACCTCTTTGTCTTCGACATTAAGTTCAGGTTCAAATATGTTCAATGAAATAAATTCAAGATTGTTATCTTTGAAACTTTCTGCTTTTTCACCTGTTACAACGGTTACATTGTGGTTATATGATAAATGTCTTGAAATTTGCTGAACATAAATACTCATACCTCCACCATCATTCTTTCCTACTTCATTGAAAGGAGAGGTGTGAAATGCAATCTGAAGAATATTCATACTTTAATTTTTAGATCATATAGTTGATGTACTTGTCCACCAAAATTAAATTTATATTTTTCTTCACCCTTTAAATAATCAAAATATCTTTTTTTATTATTAATACTATTTTGTAATAACTGATCATTTAAGTAAGTCCCCGTATTAAATTTTTCTAAACTGTGATCTCTGCATGAGTTATAAAGATAATCCACGATTTCTGACTCATATACAAAAGCTGAGGAAATCATAGAGTCGTTGTAATTAATATAATAAATGTACCAATTTTCATGTTCAATTAGTGATCTATAGAAATCTACAACTGTTTCAGTCATATACTTCCCCTTTTCACCTTTCGACTTCTTGTGTAGCCTTACAAATTCATCAAAAATATCACTATTTTTACTTTTTTCAAATGAGATATCTCCAAATTTATCAACAAATATTCTTTTCTTTCTCTTAAGCTCATGTCTATTTTTTTTAGATAGAGTACTTAGGTATGACTCATAGCTGTCTGGGAGCTCAAGATATACAGATATGTCACTTTTGACAATTTCAATCGAACTGAAAGTGTTTTGGTTTAAAAATTGAGAAATCTGAAAATAACTAAGAGAGTCAAAATGAAAATTCTCAATTTTCAAGTCCTTGATTTGATCTTCAGAAAAGTATGGAGTTATACGATAGTCAGTAAAGTCTCTACTAATTTGAAATTTAAGAGTGTTTGCGTCTAGTTTGTAGTAGTCAAAAATAGCTTCAGATCCTAAGTTGTTTAATTTAGAACCAGACTCTATAAATCTGATATCAATAAATGGAGAATTTGCTACTAAATCTTTAACCACAGATTCTAGAATAATCCATTAATGAGATTTAATACATCTACAAAATACAACGCAAATAGAAATGAAACCAAGTAGTCAAAAAGATATATTTGTGTTGTAAGGTTTGAAAAATATTTGTACTCTCTTCTATTTCTTTGGAAAAGAAAGTTCATGATCACCGTAATGATTGACACTAATCCAGCTGCAATCAAAACATATTGAATAGTGAAACCAGATAACAAACTGACTGTAGTGATTACAAAAAATGAAGCGAAAAAGTTAAAGAAATATTGATAATTACTGAATTGTATATTGAAAAAAGTTGCCAATGTTTTTATAAAGAAAAGTATTAAAAACAAAAATGTTAAAAAATCTAAATTTTCACTAAACATTTTTGAGACAAAAAAAGAAACTAAGAAAAAGGAAATAAATGTTATTAAATAAGCATTGCCAAACGTTGATATGTTAATGTCGTTAAATGTTAGATAAAAAATACCTACCAAAATTGAGATGAAAAATATCATATTTTTTATTTCACTAATCTCAAAAAATATTGTTAAAACTGGCGAAAAAGAAGTAATGAGTAATAGAAGAATTAGTATAAATTCATTATTGGTTGTCCTAAGTTCACATGTAAGCAGTTCTAACTGCCAGGTTAGAATTAATCCAACAAAACAGGAGATTATCAAGTTTTCATTATTTAAAAAAATTGTAATAAAAATTCCAAAAGTAAGTACTGTCTGGATGTATCTAAGTTGAGTTTGTAACATTATCCTCGCGAAAATTTTACCTATATATGCTTGATAATTAAAGCGATTTGTATATAATTAAAAAACACTACATTTAGTGTCTAAAACAGTGGCATATACTACATTTAGCTATTAAAAGGAGATATTGTGGCAAAGAATACAGGGCTTAAGATAAATAGGAAGTACACATCACCTGGAGATCCTTATAAAGATATAGTTTGGGAAAAAAGAAGTTCTAAGATTACGAACCCAGATGGTTCCACTGTATTCGAAATGAACGATGTCGAAATACCTTCAACTTGGTCTCAGGTGGCAACTGACATTATGGTTTCAAAATATTTCAGAAAAGCTGGTGTTCCTCAGACTGATGAAAATGGTAATGTCATAAAAGATGAAAATGGTGAAGTAGTTTTAGGCCCTGAAACATCATCAAAACAAGTATTTAATCGTCTAGCAGAGACATGGAGACATTGGGGAGAAAAAACAGGCTATTTTTCATCAGAAGAAGATGCTCAGGCTTTCGAAGATGAATTAAAGTACATGCTAGCTACTCAGATGGCTGCACCGAACAGTCCCCAGTGGTTCAATACAGGTTTAAATTACAAATATGGTTTAACTGGAAAAGAACAAGGATTTTGGTATGTTGATCCAAAAACCGGTGAACTAACCCCTGGAGAAGACTCTTATTCAAGACCTCAACCACATGCATGCTTTATTCAATCTATTGATGATGATCTTGTTAATGAAGGTGGAATTATGGACCTCTGGGTAAAAGAAGCAAGATTGTTTAAATTTGGATCTGGGACAGGTACAAACTTTTCGAACTTGAGAGGAGAGGGAGAAAACCTTTCTGGTGGAGGTGTCTCATCAGGTGTAATGTCATTTCTTAAAATTGGTGACAGAGCAGCGGGAGCCATTAAATCAGGTGGAACAACAAGAAGAGCTGCAAAAATGGTCATTCTTGACCTTGATCACCCAGATATTGAGGATTTTATAGAGTGGAAAGCTATCGAGGAAGATAAGGCAAGAGCATTAATAAATGCTGGTTATCCATCAGATTATAACGGTGAAGCTTATGCGACTGTTTCTGGTCAAAATTCAAACAACTCAGTTAGAGTTCCAAATGAATTTATAAAAGCGCTTGAATCAGATGGGGACTGGGAGCTCACAGCCAGAACCGATGGATCCACAATGAAAACTGTAAAAGCAAGAGACCTGTGGAGTAAGATAGCAGATGCGGCGTGGAGATGTGCAGACCCTGGTGTTCAGTTCAACACAACCATAAACGAGTGGCACACCTCACCAGCAGGAGGTCAAATCAGAGCTTCCAATCCATGTTCTGAATACTTATTTCTAGACAATACAGCTTGCAACTTAGCAAGTTTGAACTTAGTAAAATTTTATGACGATGAAAATCAAGTATTTGATATTACATCATACAAACACGCACTAAGAATATGGACTATTGTTTTAGAAATCTCTGTTGAAATGGCTCAGTTTCCCTCAAAAGAAATTGCTCAGGGCTCTTATGACTACAGAACACTTGGTTTAGGATATGCAAACCTTGGGTCACTTTTAATGAGAAAAGGAATAGCTTATGACTCGGAACTCGGTAGAGCTATTGCGGGTGCTCTAACAGCTATGTTGACGGGAGAGGCTTACAAAACATCAGCAGAAATGGCAAGTGTAGTTGGACCGTTTCCAAAATACTCTGAAAACAAAGACAATATGCTTCGAGTAATGGGTAATCATAGAAAAGCAGCTTATGATTCAAACGATTATGTTGGAATAAGCCATGATTTGTTAGCAATAGATCAAAATTTATGTCCTGATGATTTATTAAAGGGAGCTCAAGACTCATGGGATGGTGCACTTGAGTTAGGTGAAAAGTATGGATACAGAAATGCACAAGCAACGGTATTAGCTCCAACTGGAACTATCGGTTTGCTCATGGACTGCGACACAACAGGTGTCGAACCTGACTTTGCACTAATGAAGTTTAAGAAGTTAGCTGGTGGTGGATATATGAAGATTGCAAATCAATCAATAGGACCAGCACTAAATGCACTTGGTTATACAGAAAAAGAAACTGATGAAATAATACAGTATGTAATTGGCTCAATGTCATTAGATGGTTCTCCTTTTGTAAATAGAGAGACACTCAAAGCAAAAGGCTTAAACGAACAAGACATTGATAATATTGAAAATTCATTACCTGGTGCTTTTGAAATACAACATGCATTTAATGTCTTTGTAGTTGGCGAGGAAACTATGCAAAGACTAGAAATTTCTGAAGAAGAATATACCTCTTTTGATTTCAATCTATTAGAAAAACTAGGTTTTACTAAAACTGAAATTGATAAGGCAAATAAGTTTATTTGTGGAACTCAAACAATCGAAGGAGCTCCTTACCTTAAAGACGAAGATTTAAGTGTTTTTGATTGTGCAAATAAATGTGGTAAAGATGGGGAGCGTTTTATTCATTATATGGGACATGTAAGAATGATGGCTGCCGCTCAACCATTTATATCAGGTGCAATTTCAAAAACCGTGAATATGCCTCATGAAGCAACCATAGAAGATATCGAAAATTGCTATTTTGAGTCTGCTGGTCTTGGAATTAAGGCTATAGCAATTTATAGAGATGGATCAAAAGCATCACAACCATTATCTGCATCTTCAGATGATGGTGAATCTGAAGAGAGTGACCCACAAGTATCAGAAATAATTGAAAATGAGTCAATGCTAATGTTAGGAAATTATGCTCCAGGTACAAGCCCTACTAAAGCTTATGCAGGAACTACTAGACCAAGATTCTTGCTACCTGAAAGAAGAGAGGGATGGACTCAAGAAGCAAGAATTGCTGGACATAAAGTTTATCTGAGAACTGGAGAGTATCCTGATGGAACTCTTGGTGAAGTTTTTATCGATATAGCAAAAGAAGGAGCAACTCTTAAAGGCGTCCTTGGATGTTTTGCAATTGCAGTTTCTAAAGGTCTTCAATATGGTGTTCCTTTAGAAGAGTTTGTTGATACATTTACATTTCAAACATTTGAACCAAGAGGTATGGTTGAAGGCCATGAAAATATAAAAATGAGTAATTCAATTATTGATTATGTATTTAGAGCCCTTGGCCTTGAATATCTTAATAGAACAGATATTGTACAAAACCCACCACAAGATTCAGTAAAAGAAGACGTTTCATCTGAACCTATTCAAAATGAAACACTCCCTCAAGCTGAAGAACAAGAATCACATCAACAAGCACAAATTGAGGAAGTTGAATCTACAAACAGTTCACAAACAAATACATCTCAGGCAGAGGCCCAAGAAGTGCAGTTTGTAACTAAAGTTGAGGAAAAAGAAACTTTTGAAAGTACTGATACTGCTACTAACTCTGTAACAACTGTACAGGAAGTTCTTGGAGACATGATGGGAGATGCTCCTGCTTGTCCGGACTGTGGACATATAACAATAAGAAATGGTTCATGCTATAAATGTTTAAATTGTGGAAACTCACTGGGCTGTAGTTAATTTATACATTTAATTTACAATTTTGAAGTTAGTATTAATCTATGTCGACAGTTATAGGTTTTTTGCTTTTTTATGCAGCATTATCACTTTATGGAAGAGGATTTTCCAATTTATTCAAACTTTCAAAAAATAGAATATTTGGAGCTCACCCATCACTATTTTATCCGATAGTTGGATTGTTTTTCTTAGGCAATTTAAGTGTTTTGCTTAATTTCTTTGTTCAAATTAACAACAATGTTGTAACTTATCTTTTACTTTCTTTATTTTTATTAAATGTAAAAAAACAAAATCAATCAATAAAATTAAATAATAAATTGAGTCATTATGTTTTTATCCCTTCAATAGTAGGTATAAGTAGTCTTGGCGTAGGGCTTTCAGGTGATGCAGGTTTATATCATTTAAATCACCAGGAATGGTTAAGAAGTAATAAAATTACTTTTGGACTTGTAAATAGTCACTTTAGATTTGGTTTTTCTTCAATATCTGAGTGGATTTCGGCAAATTTTTGGATTAACGATAATTTAATTTTTTTACATTTTTTAAATATCATTTTCATAGTGTTTTTCTTTCAAATAATTTTTCAGTACATTTTTTCTAAAGAAAAATCAAAATATAAAAATATATTTATTGCCCTTCTGATAGTTGGTTTCCTTGATAATTTTGGAGTCAATGGTGGAAAAAATGGTTTTGTTGAAATTGAAGCTATTGGAAAATCAGATACACCGTTTGCAATATTATTTTTCCTTTCCTTTTTATTCTTGTACGACTACTCCATCACAAAAACAATAAACAAGAATGAAATTTTTATTCTTTCTTTAATGTCATTATTTGCATTTCAATTTAGAATTTTTGGATTTATAGCTCTTGTCTACTTTTTATTTATTGCATTAAGTAAAAAAGACTTTTTAAAAGTTTTAAAAATTTCCACATCCCATATACTTTTTTTAATTGCTTGGTTGATCAAAAACTTTATTACAACAGCTTGCATTGTTTATCCTGTTTCCTTTACTTGTCTTGATGTTTCTTGGTCAGCAACTAAGGGGGCGTCAGCTAACTTTGCTATGAGTGATTTAATAAATGTGCACTCACCATTGAGATCTTTTGATTTGCAAACTTGGTTCTCTGAGTGGGTACTTAGGGATATAAATAAAACAGTGTTGTATAACTTTTTGCTTTCATTGATTATTCTTATTTTGTATTTTTCTTTATTTCATAAAAATACAGAAACATCGAAGTTTAGATTTAACTCATTTGGAATATTTATTCTAATGTCTTTAATGCTTTGGATGATCAGTGCACCAGGGATAAGATTGGGTATTGGTGTTATTTTATTACTTTACATATACTTACCAAATTTAATTACGTCTAAAAAAGCAAGATTCAAAATTCAAAATAATAAATATAT
>Ga0207985_1000509_pt1 | contig 10591 bp, 10 predicted proteins | sample ETNtaG_3_FD_185761 | JGI IMG/M metagenome (GOLD analysis project Ga0207985, IMG submission 185761) | Marine microbial and viral communities from oxygen minimum zone, Eastern Pacific Ocean - ETNP201302SV84 (SPAdes) (version 2) | ecosystem: Environmental > Aquatic > Marine > Unclassified ...
TCTGGTACTCTTCCTGTGTCTTTAAATGCTGGTTTTGCTTTTGGTTCAAAAATACCTACGAGCATTTTTCCTGCATCTTCTTTTAAATATAAACAAGCATTATAATCTCTCAGCACTGGAAGATTTTGAGGTAAATCTTTTATTGGTTCTGTGATGATATAGAAATGCTCGTTTGGATATAATGGTACACTTACATTTATTTCTTCGCCTAATTGTCTTGACCACATTCCTGTTGCCATAACAACATATTCACAATCGATGACACCTTTATCAGTTTCTACCCCACTAATTCTAGAATTTTTAATTAAAATTTTTTTAACAGGTGTTTTTTCAAAGATCTTTGCACCCTCCATTCTTGCAGCTTTTGCAAGCACATTAGTAACTCCAACTGGATCTGCCTGACCATCTTTTGGCATGTAAACACCACCTACAATATCTTCACTATGTAATACGGGATACAATTCCTTTAAACGTTTTTTATTAAGAACTTCTACTTCAACATTTGATAATTGAGCAGTTGTTGCTTGTCTTAGTAGTTCTTGCATTCTTTCTTTAGTTGATGCAACTGTGATTGCACCATTTTGCTTCATTCCAGTTGATAAACCTGTGGTCTTTTCTAAATCTTTATAAAGATCTAAAGAATATTTTCTTATTTTTGTAATTGTTGATGATGCACCTAATTGACCTAGAAGACCTGCTGCATGCCATGTAGTTCCTGAAGTAAGTAAATCTCTTTCAAGCAAAACAACATCTTTCCATCCAAATTTTGCAAGATGATAAGCGCATGATGTTCCAGCAACACCCCCTCCAATGACAACTACTTTAGTACTTTTAGGTAACTCTTTCATGCGTATTTTGATTTATATAATTAAATTTAAAAGCAAACAATATGATCGATATGGATGGGTCTTTTTATACCAAATTTTTCATCAACTTCGTGTTGATGAATATGATGAGAATGCACAAAAACTGGTATTAATTTATTACTTAATGTTTTTAATGTATAAATAAAATTTGATCCTCTGAATTTTCTATCTACTACTTCAAGTTTGAGGTTGCTCGCATCATCATGCTGTAAGTCCTCTGGTTGTATTAATAGTTTTACTTTAGATCCTATTGGGAAAGGTCTAGCAAAATTTCCTGTTATTGTGCCTAAATCTTCATTTTCAAGACTTTTTGGACTAGTAACTTCAGCAGGTATTAAAATTCCTCTATTTAGAAAATTAACTACTTCTACTGAATTTGGTAAATGGTAGACATTATATGGATCATCATATTGCTTTAACTCACCGTCTAAAATTATTCCACATTTGCTACCCAGGTAAAAAGCTTCATATGAGTCGTGAGTTACAATTATTGTTGTTATTTTAGAATTGGTTAAAATTTGCTTTAATTCAACTTGAATTTCCTCCTTAAAACTTTGATCTACATTAGACAATGGTTCGTCAAGCATTAGTAAATCTGGTTGAGAGACCAATGATCTAGCTAAAGATGCTCTTTGGGCTTCACCCGCACTGATTTCATGGGGAAATTTATTTAATATTTTATTTAAGTTTAAAAAATTAATTACTTCTTTAGTTTGTATTTTTTTATCATCCTTCACTCTATCTGAACCAAGATTAATATTTTTTTCTATATTGTAATGAGGAAATAAACTGTTCTCTTGAAATGATAGAGCAATATTACGATTTTCTGGCTCGATATGAATATTTTCAGATGAAAGTGTTCTGCCTTTTAGATTAATTTTACCTTTATTAATTTTTTCTAAACCCGCAATAGTTCTTAATATTGTGGTTTTACCTATACCAGAGGGACCAAGCAAACATACAATTTCACCTTCATTTTCAATTTTTAAAGAAACATTATTAACTTTATTTTTCCCGCCAGCAGCAAAAGATACATTTTCAATTTCAAAAAAATTATTAGTCATTAGTCTTTCAAAATAAATTTAGACGTAATCAAAATAAATGTACTTGCAATTAATATCAAGAATAATGATGGAACTGCCGCAGCCTCTAAGAGATCTTGAGAAGCGAATATATATGCTGTTGTAGCGAATGTTTCAAAGTTGAATGGTCTCAATATTAAAGTTATAGGTAATTCTTTTATTACCTCTATCGTAATCAATATTCCTATTAGAAATACAGAATTTTTTAAATAAGGAACATGAATTCCTAGGAAAGTTTTTATTTTAGAATAACCAAGGAGATAAGAACTCTCGTCAATTGACCTATTAATCCTTTCGTAGCCAGTTTTCAGTCCATTATAAGCTAGTGAATAAAATCTTATAAAATAAACTATCACTAAACCAAAAATAGATCCTATAAATATTTTCTTAATAGAATTAAATTCAAAGGCTTTAACAAAATTATTGTCAAACCAAGCAATAAAGGTGATGAAAGCAACAGCTAAAATTACACCAGGTATTGCATATCCTGTAATAGAAAATGTTGTAAGAAAGTTTAAAAATTTACTTTTAGTTACTCTATTTCCATAATTTGAGATAAATGAAAAAACTACTAATACAATACTAGATAAAAAAACTAGATAAATGGTGTTTGAAAACAATTGAAAGGTATTTAAATCAAATAAATTTTTTGGAAAAATTATTGTCCAATATAACATTTGTAAAACAGGAAATAGAAAACTTATAAAAAAAACTAAAAAACAAAACACAAAAGCCAAAGTCCCTTTAGAAAAATTTAGTTTAATTTTCTTCTTTTCTTTGATGCCACCTTTAATTGGAGAGTGATATTGAGCACGCTTTCTTGAGATATTTTCAATAAAAAAAAGTCCTAAAATAAATAACAGCAAAAAAAATGAAAGCTGGTTTGCAAAAGCTAAATCATCAAAAGATATCCATGAGTCATAGATACCTGTTGTAAGAGTTGCTATTCCAAAAAACGATACTGCACCAAAATCAGATAATGTTTCCATTGCAACTAAGGCTAATCCTGCAACTATTGCTGGTCTAGCTGATGGTAAAATAATCTTAAAAAAAGATTTATATTTCGAAAAACCTAGATTTTGTCCTAATTCTATTAAATTTTGAGATTGATAATGAAAAGATGCTCTAGTTAGAACGTATACGTATCCAAATAGAGAAAAAGAAACTGATAAGATAGCACCAAGCATACCATCAAATTTTGGGATGGATTGATTATATTCACCAGGTCCAAATAAAGATTTTAAAATTGAATACAGTGTTCCAAAGTTTTCAAAAAAAGCTGTTAATGAATAAGCATAAATGTAAGCAGGTACCGCAAAAGATAAAATTAAGGCCCATTTAAAAAATTTAACACCTGGAAAATCATAAAATGAAACTACATAAGCACATCCAACACCTAAAAACAAAGTAAGTATTAATACTCCAATAAGTAAAGTTAAAGAGTTATAGATGTACTCGATTAGAAAAGTATTTTTTAATATATCGTAGTAATTTGTTGTTTCTTGAAAGAAACTTGCAAACACAGTTAAAATTGGGATTGCAACAATAAATGAAACTATAAAAGATGATAAGTACCAGGAATTAAATTTCATATATTATAATCCGCCTTATAATCATGAAAATCAAAAGTGCCCATGGTTTAGGAGACCAAACCATAGGCACAAACTTTAGAAAATCAAAAATTAAATACTTTTAGGATATGCGGAACCTCCTTAGTTTTAATTTCAGACAATTTTCTATTATTTACACGTTTATTGATTTTTTCACACTCCGAAGCACATGCAGGACAGGCTTTGGTAGATTTATTATAATCAACTTCCGTAGTAAATTTTTTTTTAACAGCTGTCATTTACTTCCAACCAGCAGCTAACATTACTTCTAATGCATCTGCTTGTTTTGCACCGTATGACTTAACACTTGTTTTAGTATCCATTACAAAGTTCATCTCTTTGCCTGGAACTAAATCATTAGGTGTTACACCACCTATCATTGGATACTCAAAAGTATTATTTACAATGTGATTTTGAGCCTCTGTTGATAATAAAAACTCAACTAATTTTACAGCATTAGCTTTGTTTGGTGCATGTTTAAGCATACCAGCTCCACTAATATTAATGTGCGTTCCTCTATCTTGTTGATTAGGGAAAAAAGGCATTACTTTTTTTGCTGCTTCTTGTTGTTCAGCACCTTTTTTTCCAGATAACATCAACGCATGATAGTATGTGTTTGCAACAGCAATATCAGCTTCTCCTGCAGCAACAGCCATGATTTGAGCACGGTCATTACCTTTTGGAGTTCTAGCCATGTTTGCTACAACAGCTTTAGACCATTCTGCAGTTTTTGCTTTACCATTATTCTTAACAAGTGAAGCAACTAAAGATTGGTTATAAATGTTGTTAGATTTTCTTATTACTAATCTACCTTTCCATTTTGGATCAGCTAGACCTTCGTAAGTCATGCCATTAAGTTCGTTTGCATTTACTCTTTCAGGTGAATAATAAATTATTCTTGCTCTTTTAGCTATTCCAGTCCATTTTGCAGATCTAAATTGTGCAGGTACGGCATCCTTAATAGCTTTTGACCAACCTGCATTTTGCATCATTCCTTTTGCTGCAAATGCACCTAGTCTTCCAGCATCAGCTGTGATGTATAAATCTCCAACACAGTCTGCTCCCTCTTCAGTAATTCTTTTTTGAAGAGCTTTGTCTTTTCCTGAAACTACGTTTACTTTAATTCCTGTTGCTGCTGTGAACTTTTCATATAATTGAATGTCAGAATCATAGTGTCTAGCACTAAAAATATTGACCTCAGCTGCAATCGTAAAACTTGAAATTAAAGCAAAAAACAATGAAATTATTGTTATTTTTCTCATTCTACTCCTTAAATTAATATATTAATTAAACGTTATTTGTCCTGCACTGCGGATGATAACTATTCTCAATGTAAATGATTATCAATTGCAATAATGTCGCAATTGATAATCAATCGCAATTAGTACTGTTTTTTGGAAAATTTTATTAAAATTCCCACTCAGAAATTTTACTGTAAAGGAAGTTTCTAAAAGCTTGAACTCTAGCAACGTTTTTAAGTGATTGAGGATATACAAAGTGTGCCTCAGTAGTTGGACCTTGAACGCTTGGTAAAACTTTAACAATATTAGGTTGTTTGACAGTCAAGTAATCTGGTATTGCAGCCAATCCTACACCGCTTTGAACAGCTAATAGTAAACCATAAACACTATTCACTCTCATTACTGTTTTTCTTTTTTTATTATCTTTCATTCCAAGTTTTAATGCCCAATCTGGATTATAAACTGGAGACGGAGCTCCTCTACCAAATGAAATAAAGTTGTGCTTATTTAAGTCATTAACTGTCTTAGGATATCCATGTTTTTCTAGGTATTTTGGTGATCCATATATATGATAATTGATATCTATCAGCTTTTTTTGAATGTAGTTAAGCTGTTTTGGTCTTCTCATAAATATTCCAATATCTGCTTGTCTAGTGCTTAAATCTAGCTCCCTATCATCAAATATGAGTTCAACTTCAATTTCTGGATTTAATTGCATAAATTCTTGTATTCTTGGCGTCAGCCAAGTTGTTCCAAAACTAACAACGGTTGTTACTGATAGTTTTCCGGATGGTTTATGTTTTTTATCTCCTAAAGTTGTTTCTACCTCTTTTAATTTGGAGATAACTTCATGAGCTGTTTTAAATACATATTCTCCATTTTCAGTTAGTGTTAAACCTCTAGCATGACGTTCAAATAATTTAACTTTTAAATCTTCTTCTAAAGATTGAATTTGTCTACTAATTGCAGATTGACTTAGATTTAGAATTACTGTTGCACTAGTAAAGCTACCTGCCTCAGCAACTGCATGAAATATCTTTAATTTATCCCAATCCATTATTTATTTACATCCACTACAATTTTATTTTTTAAATTACCTTTTAATATATCAGGATAGACATTTAATAATTCATCTAATCCAATAGTATTTACTGATTTTTCTAAAATATTAAAATCAAGCAAAGCAGGAAATTCTCCCCACACAAACTCTTTTCTTTTTTTACTTATGTTAACAGAATCTACTCCCCATAATTTGACTGCTCTTAATATAAATGGAATTACTGATGTATTTAATTTATTGCCACTAGCATTTCCACATATGGCAACAATTCCTTTTGGTTTAGTTTGAGCTATTGCATTAGATAAAATGTTACCACCCACGGTATCTACAACTCCATCCCATGTTCCTTTATCTATTAATCTTGCTTCACCCTCAAATTCTTTACGATCTATAACGTTTTTAGCACCAAGCTCTTTTAGATAATCTGCTTTATCTGGTTTACCAGTTATTGCTGTTACATTAATTCCCATTTTAGCAAGAACCATTACTGCTACCATACCAACACCACCTGTTGAGCCAGTTACTAACACATCATTAACTTTTGATTGCATCAATAGTTCCTCTCTTGCTTTAACTGCAAAGGCACACAACAAACCTGTAAGACCAGCTGTTCCTAAAATCATAGCTTGCTTATTTGTCATTCCCTCAGGTGTTTTTGTAATATGATCCTTTTTAACTTTTGCGTATTGAGAATATCCACCATCAAAAAGTTCTCCTGCTCTACAACCTGTTAATATAACTCTGTCTCCTTCTTTAAATTCTTCACCATCACCTTGTGCAACAGTTCCAGAAAAATCAATACCAGGTATTCTTGGATACTCTTTTACTAATTTGCCACCATCTTTTAGTATCATTGCATCTTTCCAATTAAGATCAGAATAATCTATCTTAACTAGCACCTCACCATCTTTAAAATGATCTAAACTTAATTCTTTGACTTCTCTTGTAAAATTTTCGTTCTGATTGTTTATTACAACTGCTTTAAATGAGTCCGCCATGTTTATCAGTAAATATTATTTTGCAATAAATCGCAAATATCTATTTTGATAACTTAAATCGTCTTTAAACTGTCCAAGATAAAAATTTGTAACTGTGGTAGCTTGCTCTTTTTTTATACCTCTCATAGTCATACACTGATGAGTTGAATCTATTGTTACCGCAACTCCTTTTGCATCCAACGACTCCATTAAAGTATTAGCGATCTGAACAGTTAATCTTTCTTGTGTTTGTAATCTTTTAGAAAATACTTCTACTACTCTTGCTATTTTACTTAATCCTACAACTCTTTGATTTGGAATATATGCTACATGAGCAATTCCTATAATTGGTGCCATGTGATGTTCGCAATGACTTTGAACTGAAATATTTTTTTGAACAACCATATCGCTATAGCCTTCAACATCACCAAATGTTTTATCTAAAACTGCTTTAGGATCTTCTTTGTAGCCTTTGAAATATTCTTTAAATGCTTTTGTAACTCTTTTTGGAGTTTCCAATAAACCTTCTCTAGTAGGATCTTCACCTAGCCATTTAAGGATTTTGACAAAAGCTTCTTCAGCTTCTTTATCAGTTACTTCATTAATTTTTTTTTCGTTTTCGTTTTTTACTAATTTCATGACGTGCTTTTATATATATAAAACCTTAATTTTAAAATATTTAATATATTTATTATTATGTTAGATAATTCCACATATATGTTTAAAAAAAGAGAAAATGTAGCAGAAATAGAAGAAGGTAAGCTTTTATCTCCTAAATTCGACAATGATGGATTGATTCCAGTCATTACAACATGCTCAAAAACAAAAGAAATATTAATGCATGGGTATATGAATGTCGAAGCCTTCAAGTTAACTATTGAAACTAAAGAAGCTCATTACTGGAGCAGATCAAGACAATCAATTTGGCATAAAGGAAAAACAAGTGGATTTGTTCAAAAAGTAAAAGAGATTCGAATTGATGATGATCAAGATGCAGTTTGGATGACTGTAGATATTGGCGAAGGCTCTAGTTGCCACGTTGGGTACAGATCCTGTTTTTATAGATCTGTTCCTTTGGGTAAAATTGATAATGCAAGACAAATCGAAATGAAATTTGAAGAAGAAGAAAAAAAATTTGATCCAGAGGTTGTTTATAAAGGACAACCTAATCCAACAAAAATATAAAAAATTGATGAAAGTTTTAAGTCCGTTTGGACCAAAAATTGCTGTTATTAAAATTCCATTAAACTTGGTAAAAAAAATTAATGATGAAGTTGAAAGTATTATTAAAGATAAAAAAAAATCAAAATCAAATGACTATTCAAAAAAATTGGTGGGTCAAGTAGAACAGGAAATTGAATTAAAAAATAAATTTATAAAAAAAAATTTAAAAAGTTTTATTTCTAAATCTGTTAATCAATATTTAAAAAAAAATCTTAATAAGAAGTCAAAAAATATTAAAATTAAGAATTTATGGGTCGTAAGACAATTTAAAAATGATTACAATCCTATTCATTTCCATGATGGTAATGTTTCTGGAGTTGGTTATTTGAAAATTCCAAATAATTTAACAAAGGGACATAAAAAAATTAAAACTAACGGAACAATTGATTTTATTTATGGCTCTAAATCTTTTTTAAATAATTCTATATTTAATCATAAACCAAAAGTTGGCGATCTTATTTTGTTCCCAAATAATTTAATGCATACTGCATATCCATTTAAATCTGATGGTGAAAGAAGATCTTTTTCATTTAACATAGATATTGATAAAAAATTAACAGAATTGTTTCATGGCTGATAAACAAAAAAATGTTTTAGATGAAGATTTGGAGTTATGCTCAAATGACCCTTTAACAGGATGGTATAGAGACGGATGTTGTAATACAGATGAAAATGATCATGGTGTTCACACTGTTTGTGCAAAAGTAAATACTGAATTTTTAGAATGGTGTAAAGAAGCAGGGAATGATTTAATTACACCTCATCCTGAGTTTGGTTTTCCGGGTTTAAAAGATGGAGATAGTTGGTGTGTGTGTGCAGGTTGGTATGCTAGAGCTTTAGAAGCGGGAAAAGGATGTCCAATTTATTTAAAGAAAACTCATAAAAACACTTTGAAACTTATTCCAATTGAAACTTTAAAAAAGTTTGCAATCGATTTATCCTAACTACATATTTCCATATTTAGGTCCACCCCCACCTTCTGGAGTGACCCAAGTAATATTTTGAGATGGCTCTTTAATATCACAAGTTTTACAATGTATGCAATTTTGTGCATTTATTACAAATTTTTGAACAGAATTTACTTCTTGAACTTCATAAACTCCTGCTGGACAATATCTTTGTGCAGGCTCATCAAATTTCTCTAAAGTATATTTTATAGGCAAATCTGGATCTTTAAGTTTTAAATGTACTGGTTGATTATCATCATGAATTGTACCCGTTAAATAAACCGAACTAGTTTTATCAAAAGTAATAACGTTATCAGGCTTAGGATAATCAATTTTTGGCATTTTATCTGCTGGTTTTAAAGCTTCATGATCAGCATGTTTATGCTTTAATGTGAAAGGAAGCTTTCCTCTAAATAAAATCTGGTCAATTCCAGTAAACAAAATACCTATAATTAAACCCCAAGAGAAACTTGGTTTTACATTTCTTGCCTCATGTAATTCTTTGTAAACCCAACTTTCTTTAAATTTTTGTTCATATGTAGATAAATTTAAATTTTTTGTAAGATGCTCATAAATTGTTTCAGCAGCGATCATTCCACTCTTCATCGCAGTATGAGACCCTTTTATTTTAGGCATATTTAATGTTCCTGCATCACATCCAACTAACAAAGCACCTGGCATAAACATCTGAGGTAAACTCTGTATACCACCCTCAATTAAAGCTCTTGCGCCATAAGAAATTCTTTTTCCGCCTTCAATTATTTTTTTTATATCTGGATGAGTTTTAAATCTTTGGAATTCATCGAAAGGTGAGAGATGAGGATTTTGATAATCTAATCCAATTACGTAACCAAGAAAAACTTGTTTATTTTCTGCATGATACATAAAACTTCCACCGTAGGTGTTATTGTCTAAAGGCCATCCAGCAGTATGCATTACTAAACCTTCTGTATGATTTTTTTCATCTATCTCCCAAATTTCTTTAAAACCAATTCCATATTGTTGAGGATTTTTACCTTTATCCAACTCAAACTTCTTAATTAATTCTTTTCCTAAGTGACCTCTGCATCCTTCTGCAAATACTGTAACTTTTGCATGTAATTCCATTCCTGGTTCATAAGTATCTTTTTTATTTCCCTCTTTGTCGATACCCATATCTTGGGTTGCAATACCTTTAACTGATCCATCATCATTATATAAAACTTCACTTGCTGGAAATCCTGGGAATATTTCAACTCCTAATCCCTCAGCCTGCTCTGCTAACCATCTACAAAGATTTGCAAGACTTATAATATAATTGTTATGATTTTGTTGAACCTTAGGAAGCAACCATGTTGGCCAACTTAATGACTTTTGTTTTCCTAAAAATAAAAATTTTTCTTTTGTGACTTTTGTTTTAATTGGAGCATTTAATTCTTTCCAATTAGGTATTAGTTCGTCTAAAGCACGTGTTTCAAACACGTTCCCTGACAAAATATGTGCACCTATTTCAGATGCTTTTTCTAAAAGGCAGACATTAATATCTGGATTTAACTGCTTTAATTTAATTGCAGTTGAAAGTCCTGATGGTCCGCCACCTACGAT
>Ga0207985_1000515_pt1 | contig 10558 bp, 11 predicted proteins | sample ETNtaG_3_FD_185761 | JGI IMG/M metagenome (GOLD analysis project Ga0207985, IMG submission 185761) | Marine microbial and viral communities from oxygen minimum zone, Eastern Pacific Ocean - ETNP201302SV84 (SPAdes) (version 2) | ecosystem: Environmental > Aquatic > Marine > Unclassified ...
CATGACAACAACACCAAACAAATCAGACCTACCTGTATATGACTTCTCTACTACACCAGAGCAAAGAGCTAACGAGCAGGCAGCTATCGACAAGGCAATCAAAGATGCGGAAGCAGCTATGAAAGCACCAGCAGCTAAGAAGCAGCCAGCACCAGCAGTCAAGGCTATCGCTAAGAAGCTAGTACCAGCCAAGAAGTCAGCACCAAAAGCCAAGGGCAAGGCTGGCAGAATCGTAGGTATCTCAGCAGCAGAGAACTTATACATACAGGAGCTACTTGACTTTGTTGCAAATGATAAAGCTTTCGGCTCAAGCAATCCTAACTATGCTAAAATACAAGCAAGATACAACAAAAACTAATCATGCACGAATACTTTGACAACCTATACGAAGCCATCAAGGAGTTCGATAAATTCAACAAGGAGAACGCAATGACTACACAAGAAGAGTTTGATGCAGCCTACCCAGTAGCAGAAGAACCACGTGTCATCAAGCCACTATATATGCTCATCAAGGTTGACGTTGACGCTGACAAAGTTGACACAGTTGGCAAAGCACACACCTACGCTATGAATCACTGTGATAAGCTCGAGTATGAGCTGGTCGATTATCATTACCCTACAAAGTACAGTGAACGAGAGCACCCATTTATCAAATTATGAAGAAATACATCAAACTATTGACAGTTATCACCAACTTGTTTATAATAGCTGGTGTAACAAGACATTGGATTAGATATGACAACACCGAACTGGCAGCACCACAGCCGCAAGCAGCCCAAGTACAAGAGCAAGCCACGCATGGTGCAAGCTGCCCGCAAGCGTACTAAAATGCTCATCAAAAAGCTCACATCACAATCATCATCAAGGACATGACCGACACTTACTACTACTATGAAGCTCTCATGGGCACAGGTAAGCTAATACACCTGTTTGCTCGTGACGATATAGAGGCTGCATACAGAGCTACACACATAGCCAAGTATCACTGGAACACCACCCTAACTGACATCTACCTAGACAAACATCATCACTGCAATGAAGAAAGAATTTCCAAACAACTACAACATGATAGCTAAGTGCCCTGCCGAATGGTTTGAGCCTATCGAGTTCATGACATTCATGTCTTGGAAGATAGATGGCTGGGAGATGCCAACAGAGTATCACTGCATGATTCGTGCACGTAACCACAGAACCAACAAGGTCACAGAACACGTGTACAAGTCAGGTGCAGCAGCAAAGAAAAAGGTCAAAGAGTTGATCGCTGGTGCTGAGACAGAGTTTACTGTATGCACACACAACGATATACAACATTTGATACCACTAAAATATGTTACAGACAATGACAAAGAGAACTATTCCGTCTGATGACGTTTACACATATCACAAACAAGCACTTGATATGTTGTCTAAAGACCACCCTCATTATGATGAGGTCAGAAAACACCTACTAGCACAGATACAAGATGAACTCGCAGACAGATATAACGGAAGACCAAATCACGGAACAGGTCAACTTAGAAAGATCACAGATCAAACAAGGTCTCAAAAGACTGCGTGACCAAACGTATAAGCTAGAAGCACAACAGTACTCTTCTGCAACAGTATATGGTATCGCTTCGATTGATGCGTTACTACCACGTGTAGTCCAACGTATCGAAGAAACTAACAAGAAAATACATCAAGGCAAGTATGGAGCTGCCTTCAAGGATATACACGAATACCTAGCTAGTATCGAGGCATTGGCTGCCGCAGCTATTGCTTGTAAAGTTACATTCGATAACGTCTTTGGTTACAAGGACAACTGCAATACAGCTACCAACGTGTGTAGTTCCATTGGCAAGGCTATCGAGGATGAGTGTCAGATGCGACACTACGAACACACAGCCCCTGCTCTACTCAAGACTCTCAAGGACAACTACTGGCACAAAGCCTGTGGTACACAGCAAAAGCTAGTTGTCATCAGGACGCTGATGAACCGCTACAAGATTGAGCAGTGGATACCTTGGGGTACAAGCATACGTACCAAACTTGGTGGCTGGTTACTTGATTGCATCATGGCAACAAGTGGCTGGTTTTACAAGCAACGCATCCGCACAGGTCGTAAGACACAAGTGTTTATTGCACCGACCGCAGAGTTCATGGACATCAAAGATGATGTCATGGCAAATGCAGAGTTATTCAGCCCTTTGGCGTGGCCAATGCTAGTACCGCCCAGAGACTGGTCAAACACGGAGGTCGGTGGGTATATACTCAACGAGGTAATGCAAGGCCATGAGCTTGTTAGAAGAGGCGATCACGCCCTTATACAGGGGGAAATCCCACTCGCTTTTCTGAACAAAATACAGCAAGTTAAATACAGGTTGAATCCCTGTATCGTCCGTACTGCGGAGCTGTTACAAGAGAGAGGTGTAAGTGTGGGTAAGTTCCTACCTATCGTTCATTACGATCTACCACCTAAGCCTGTTGATATTGCCGAGAACAAAGAGGCACGGAAGCATTACCGAAGACAGGCCGCAGAAGTGATGAACAAAAGAGCAGCAGAGTTCAAGAGATCCTGTCGCACACGTATGACTATGGAAGCTGTCAATCGCTTCAAAGACAGAGAGTTCTACATACCATGGTCGTTTGACTACAGGGGGCGAGCTTATCCTATCCCTGCTTTCCTTACACCACAGGACACAGACTTTGGCAAGTCATTGCTACAGTTTGCTGATGCTGCGGAGTACACAGATAGCAGTGAGAAATGGCTCGCTTTCCAAGTCGCTACCACATACGGACTGGATAAGTCTACAATGCAAGAGCGTTTAGACTGGACGCACAACAACTTGGCACTAATCTCACGTGTCTCACAAGATCCTATCACACACTTAGGAGATTGGGAGGGTGCAGATGAGCCATGGTTATTCCTCGCAGCTTGTGAAGAATACTATCATTGTGCGATCATCAAGGATAGATTGACTACTTCCTTACCCGTGGCTACCGATGCTACCTGTTCTGGTTTGCAGATACTAGCAGGCTTGGCAAGGGATAAGACCACAGCACTTCTCGTAAATGTTGTACCATCTGACAGACCACAAGATGCGTACAAAGTTATTGCAGATGTGTCAAAGCCATACATACCTGAGACTGTACGAGGTGTGTGGGACAGAAAATGTGTAAAGCGTACAGTCATGACCATACCATATAATGCAAAGCCATATTCTAATAGGTCTTATATCAAAGATGCTCTCAAAGAGAAGGGTGTCGAGGTTGACAAAGATCAGCTTACTCAGATCGTTACATCAGTTCGTTCGGCTATGGGGGCAGTTGTGCCCGGGCCAATGTCAGTTATGAGATGGATCGAGACTGAGGTTGGTAAGACTATCAAACGTGGTGAAGAGTATGTGGAATGGACGACTCCTTCTGGCTTCGTAGTCAGACAGCGTTACTTCAAGAAGAAGGTTGAACGCATCCAGCTACAGCTACTAGGTCGTTGTGATCTATCCGTCGCAGTAGAAGATGGGAAGGAGGTCGACATCAACAGGCACAAGGCTGCTACTGCACCTAACCTCATCCATAGTCTGGACGCATCACTGCTACACCTCGCTGTGCGTAGCTTCGATCAGCCAATCGCACTAATTCATGACAGTGTGTTAAGCAGATGTTGCGATATGGATAAATTATCTGCTATAATTAGGGAGACATACATGATTCTGTTTGCAGAGCATGATTATCTCCAGACCTTTGCCGACCAGATACAGGCAGAGACTGAACCACCGATCATTGGCGACTTACAGCCAGAGTCGGTTATCGAATCCACTTATTTCTTTTGTTAATATGAGCAAAAACGTACACGTCACAGACGCTATTAAACTAGAAGGCTTCCAAGCTATACTAGAACCCGGCAAGTTCGGATACTCACTCGCTGCTATTGTTGGTGAGAGTATCATTGACGCACTTGAAACAGAAAGACAGGCTGTCCTCAAGTGGGCAGAGTCTAAGTTGAAGAACCCAAAGAGAGCTACACTCAAGCCTACACCATGGGAAGAGGTAGCTGATGGTAAGTTCAAGATCAAGTTCTCATGGGGAGAGGACAAGAAACCACCAGTTGTCGACACAGAAGGCACACCAGTTACAGATGCAAAGACACCAATCTATGGTGGCTCAACTGTAAAGCTAGGCTTTTTCCAGAAGCCATACATCTTGAAAGATGGAGTTACTTATGGTAGTTCACTCAAGCTAGTTGGTGTACAGGTTGTCGAGATTGCAGGCAGTGCAGCTGGGGTTGATGCAGACAGCATGGACGACAAAGAAGTAGCAGACTTATTCGGTAAGACTGAAGGCTTTGTTGCAAAAGCTACAGCACCTGAGCCTGCTGATTCAGATAGCATTGAAGAAGAAGAAGACTTTTAAGTCTAAGCTAGAGGTCAGCGTTGCTGAACTACTAGACACAGTTGGTTGCAAGTATGTGTATGAGGGCGAGCAAGTTCCTTATACCATACAGCACCACTACAATCCTGATTTCGTACTGCTCAATGGTGTCATGCTAGAGACCAAGGGTTACTGGGATGCAGAGGACAGGCGTAAGATCAAGGCTGTCATTCGTGACAACCCGCACCTTGATATTCGCATGGTCTTTCAAGCACCGTTCAACAAGATCAGTAAGAAATCCAAAACTACATACGCCCAATGGTGTGAGAAACACAACATCAAATGGGCGGCGGCACACGCAATCCCCATAGATTGGTTAAGATGAACACAGAATCAGAATTTGTGGCACATGAACCATGTAACAACTGTGGTTCGTCAGATGCTAACTCACGTTACTCTGACGGCCACACGTACTGCTTCTCGTGCCAAACGTACACCCCGAGCGACGGGGACAACTATACACCCAGAATGAATAATGACAGAGCAAACTTCCTCGGTCAAGCCGAGCAGCTCAACAAGCGAAGAATCAGCGAAGCAACAAACAGCTTCTACAGAATCTACAGATATGGTAACACCCTACGTTTCCCATATTATACAGACGATGGAAGGCTTGCTGGTTTCAAAATTAAAACTAAATCAAAAGACTTCCATTACGAAGGCGAATCTACAGGAACACTATTTGGTCAACACCTATTTCCAGATTCTGGTAAACGAATTGTTATTACTGAGGGCGAACTAGATGCTGCCTCTTGTTACGAAGTTATGTCAGGTTGGCCCATGGTCAGCTTACCTCATGGTGCGGCAGCAGCCAAGAAAGACTTGCAGAAAGCCATACCCTTCTTGCAAGGCTACCAAGAGATCGTCCTCTTCTTCGACAACGATGACGCAGGGCGTGAGGCCATTGAATCTGCCACGAGTATATTACCAGCCGGTAGGGTTAAGATTGCTAGACTCGATGCTTACAAAGATGCAAGCGATGCACTCCAAGCTGACGACAAAGACGCAATAAGAAGAGCGATATGGGATGCCAAGCCATACAGGCCAGACGGTATCGTAGATGGTAAGAATCTCATGTCGCTAGTCACAGAGCCTACCAAAACCTGTGACCACGAGTACCCATTCGAGGGACTCAATGATAAACTACATGGCATCAGATATGGAGAGCTAACTACTCTCACAGCTGGGTCAGGTAGTGGTAAGACTTCACTGGTCAGGGCTATCGCAGCTGATCTTGCACAGAAAGGTGAGACAGTTGGTATCCTTGAGCTTGAAGCAAACAACAAACGCACGGCACTCGGGCTTATGTCCGCAGCCGTTGGCAAACCCTATCACATTGGAGAACATGACAAAGAAGAACTCGAGTCTGCTTTTGCTGATACTCTTGCAAAGTGGAATGTTTTTCTGTTTGATGGCTTTGGTAGCTTTGACCCAGATGTTATTTACAACAGGATCGAGTACCTTGCCAGTGGACTGGAGTGCCGTATTATATTTCTTGACCATCTTTCTATATTATTAAGTGGTCTTGACGGCGATGAAAGACGTATGATAGACTCGACAATGACTAAGCTCAGATCATTAGTCGAACGTACAGGTATCGCACTATTTTTAGTATCACACCTACGGAGAACAAACAGTGACAGCAACTCACATGAAGAAGGAGGACGAGTCTCACTCGGACAACTTAGAGGATCACATTCAATCGCTCAACTCAGCGATAGTGTCATCGCCCTTGAAAGAGATCAGCAAGGCGAGGCTAATGCTAATCTCACAACTTTGCGAGTACTCAAGAACCGCTTTTCTGGAGAAGTAGGCGTGGCTACAACACTGAGCTATGACCTATCTACATGCCAATTCTATGAAACTAAAACCGAAGACACAGTTGAGTTCAACCCAGCTACAGATTTTTAAACCAAACCCACCCACCAAACAACAGAAAAGACGTGCAAAATTCAGAGACAAAACCTATTACCCTCCTGTTCGATCTGGAAACAACTCCTCTAAGTCAAGAGGACGTTGAGCTGCACTGCTTAGTCATTCTCGACTATGAGACAGGCGAGACTTACAGATACAACGATACAGGCTCTGCAATGCCAATCAGCAGAGGTGTCACAACTCTCATGTGTGCTGACACAATCATTGGCCATAACATCATTGGCTTTGACATACCGATGATAAAGAAAGTCTACCCATTCTTTAAACCAGAGGGTAGAATTATTGATACACTACTACTGTCGAGGTTGTACCACCCCGATATGCTAGAGGTAGACCGCAAGGCAAAGATTGACGGTATGCCACCAAAACTCTATGGTCGCCACTCTTTGGAGTCCTATGGCCACAGGTTGGGAGAATACAAAGGGAACTTTGGACAGACTGCCGACTGGTCAGCATGGAGCAAGGAGATGGAGGACTATTGCGAACAAGACGTTATTGTTACAAATAAACTATGCCAACATTTCCACCCTTACCTGACTGGGTACAACTAGAACATCAGGTCGCCCACATCTTACAAAAACAAGAAGAACATGGATGGTATTTCGACGAACGAGCAGCCTACGAGCTCGAATCAGCTCTCAGAGGAGAACTGGAAGAAGCTACAGATTTACTACGCAGAAAATACGGGTTCGTTGCTGGAACAGTGTTTACACCTAAGCGAAATAACCGGACACAAGGGTACGTACAAGGATGCCCATTTACAAAACTTAAACAACTTAACCCCACCTCACGAGACCACATAGCATGGATACTACAGACCCACGAAAATTGGAAACCAACACAGAGAACGGCCACAGGCAAGCCGGTCGTAGACGAGACAGTATTGAAAGATATTGGGTCGGAGACAGCCCTGTTGTTTCTGAAATGTCTAGATATTACCAAGAAATTGGGGATGATCTCGGAAGGCGTGAACGCATGGCAGAAGCTATCTACGACGTGTAATCGTATACATCACCACTGCGGAGTTGCAACCAGCACATTCAGATGTGCACACAGAAAACCAAACTTAGCACAAGTACCATCAGATGAAAGATTCAGAAAATTATTCCGGGCCACGCCTACCTATCAAATGGTGTCTGCCGATCTTAGTGGGATTGAGCTCCGTATGCTTGCTCATTACCTTTCGAGGTATGATAATGGCAGGTATCAACGAATACTTACTACGGGGGATATTCACCAAACCAATGCAGATAGAATTGGAATCACTAGAAGACAAGTTAAAACAGTTACCTATGCCTTCCTCTACGGGGCTGGGAATACCAAACTAGGATACAGTTATGATAAGTTATTGTCCGAAACAGCAGCCGCCAAGAAGGGGGCAGAGATTCGTAAGGCTTATATTGCTGCCATTCCGGGTCTTGCAGATTTGCTACTCGCTTGTGAGAAAGCTAGTAAACGTGGTTATGCAAACGCCATCGACGGCAGGCGTATCAGCGTTGACAAAGGGCATAAGTTTCTCAATTACCTCTTACAGGGAAGCGCAGCGACGATCGCCAAAAGATGGATGGTGATTGTGAATGAATGTCTACCACCCGACGGCCACCAACTCTCATTCGTACATGACGAGCTAAACTACGAATGTTACCCACGATTTGCAGAAGAATTTGCAAAATGGCTCGAAACAGCCGCCAGATTGGCAGGCGAACATTACAATCTAAGATGTCCCATCGCAGCAGAAGCTAAGATCGGATATACTTGGGCTGACGTACACTAAAACCACCATGAAATTACTAATTGATGCAGACTACATAGTATACAAGTGCTGTGCAGCCTGTGAAACAGAGATAGACTACGGAGAAGACGTAATATTAGTGACTTCTAACTTTTCAGAAGCCTATAGTGCAGTAAAACGTGAAATATCTAACATACAAATGCAATTTGGCTCTTTTGCGAAGCCAACACTGTTTTTTAGCGACTCTAAAAATTTTAGGAAAAAAATTTACCCAGAATACAAGGGTCACAGAAACAGAAAGAAGCCCTGTGGATACAAACGTGTCATATCAGGACTTAAAATTGAGTATGATGTTATCGTCATGCCACAACTGGAGGCCGATGATGCTATGGGCATCTATGCCACCAAACTTACAGGGAATATCATTGTTTCTCCTGACAAAGACATGAGACAGATCCCCGGTAAGCTATACAATCTCGAAGATACTATCACGATCACACCAGAAGAGGGTGCGAAGTGGCATCTGATTCAGACGCTTGCAGGCGACCAGACAGATGGCTACAGTGGCGTTCCCGGGATCGGAGTGAAGAGAGCCACCACTCTTTTCGAGAAAGAAGGCTACAGCTGGGCTACAGTTGTCAAAGCTTTTGAGGACAAAGGGCTCACAGAAGAAGACGCTCTTCGTAACGCAAGGCTAGCCAGAATACTTACAAACGAGGACTATGATTCCCAAAAGCAAGAACCAAGACTCTGGACACCTACGCCCGAGTATGAAATTAACTCTGGAACAGGAGTTCAAATTAAAGTTAGTTGAAGATAAGATCAGAGAAAGATATGATACAAACAGGGAAGATATAATTACACTCTTCCTTGCTTTACAGAAACAAAACTTTATACTAACAAACAACCTAAAAAACATAATTAATTTTATTTAAAATGTCTAACTTAATCTCCCGCACTGGACGGGTACAGTCTTGGATCGACGATCCTACATCAAGACTACCTGTATCATGCACAACTTTCGTTGTTGAAGACAGCATGGAAGGGGACAACGGCATCGAAGCTAGCTGGAGATTCGCAAGTCACGCACTAAGATTTGGTGCAGGCTGTGCAATCCACCTATCTAAGCTTAGACCAGCCGGTCATGAAAATGACAAAGGACTTGTGGCTACTGGCCCAGTCAGCTTCGGCAAAATATATTCAGCTCTAAATGAAACCTTGAGAAGAGGTGGAGCTTACAAGAATGGTGCTATCGTACTGCACCTAGACCTATGCCACCCAGACGTGGTAGACTTTATTACAGCTTCCAGAACAGAACTGCCTTGGGTCAAGCGTTGTGTTGACATCGACGATGAGATGTGGAAGTTTGCAGAACAAGACGTTAAGGACGCTTTACTTTATGGAATCAAATCAGGAGACATCTGGCTCAACAAAATCAAATACACCCAATCCGGGGAGCGTATCTATGGAAACGTCTGTCTTGAGGTATACTTGCCCTCACGTGGGACTTGCTTGTTACAGCATGTCAATCTCGGTGCCTGTACACTCGACAATCTACAAGAGGCTTTCACTACAGGTATGTCCGAGTTGTGTGATCTCCATGCACGGACAGGTGTTGGAGAATCTGGAGAGTACCTTACCCCAGAAGTTGACAGACAAGTGGGGCTTGGAGTGCTCGGTCTTGCCAACTTCCTCAGACGATACAACATCACGTACGAGAAATTCGGAGAGGCACTCCGCTTGGTAAACCTTGGCCACTCGGCTAACAACGAAGCAGGCTGTGCCGCTTGGGCACTAAACAATGCGATCTTTGAGGCAGCTCAGATTGCAAGAGAAAACAATATGGTAAGGGCGTTCGCTATTGCACCCACTGCCAGTTGCAGCTATCGCAGTAAAGACCTAGACGGCTTTACATGCACACCCGAGATAGCACCACCAATAGCACAGAAGGTTGACAGAGACTCCGGCGAGTTCGGTGTAGAGAGAGTCAACTATGGCGACGTTGAGATTGCAAGTGAAGTAGGATGGGACGCATACAAGCGTGTAGCAGACGAAATCATGAAGATGCTCGATAGGACAGGATTGCTTCATGGCTACAGCTTCAACAGCTGGAGCGACATGATTAGATATGATGAAGCATTTATAGAGGAGTGGCTTGGAAGTCCACAGACCTCTTTGTACTATTCATTACAAGTTATGGGCGATGTCCAAGATAAGTCTGACGCTTATGCAGCACTTGGAGATACTGACATACAGGATTATTTGGATGGTATTCTTGATAACAAAATCGAATGTGACTGCCAACAATGAACCCTTATACAAAATTATTAGAAAGAAAAAGAACATGGACTCCCGTAAAACCCACCAAAGGGGAGGTAAGATCTGGTGCTGAAGAAACCATCAAGCGTGCTCTCGCAATACGTCATATGGAGCTACCAGTTGGAGAATTTATATCACAAGGATTGGAGAAAGAAGTCCCGCAAG
>Ga0207985_1000516_pt1 | contig 10535 bp, 10 predicted proteins | sample ETNtaG_3_FD_185761 | JGI IMG/M metagenome (GOLD analysis project Ga0207985, IMG submission 185761) | Marine microbial and viral communities from oxygen minimum zone, Eastern Pacific Ocean - ETNP201302SV84 (SPAdes) (version 2) | ecosystem: Environmental > Aquatic > Marine > Unclassified ...
TTTTAGTCTTGTAAGTGCCATCTTTTAATCTGTTATGAAAGTGATTGAGCTACTTCCTCAAACCCTACTAAGGTGAAGGTGACTGCTCCAGTTGATTTAACATAAAGTGATTGATAAGATCCTAAGACTATACCGTTCAATTCAAAAATTTCATTGTCATTGAGTGATTTGTCATTAACAATGAATTGTTCTGCAGCACACTGTGATACAGAAGATATCAAACATTTAATACCATTGCTTGATATAAACTCTGTAGCTGGTGTTGAGTTTACTGCAGCATACCTCTGTTGTGTTGTTGCAACAGGTCTCCACACTCTACCCAATGATCTATTAAGGTTGTTGTTGCTTTGTTCACGATTTTCATTGGTGTCATTAGCATATAGGTAAGCATAGTCTAAGTTATTTCTAAACTCACGATTTTGTAAGTATAGTGTTCCATTCAATGAATCATAGAACCTTAGATTACCAGACCATCCTGCGGTACCACCAGTTCCTGCATATGAAGTTCCTGCTTGACATGTTCCACCACCCGCACCAGTGAAAGTTGTATCACCAGAAGGTGCATCTAAACCTAGTGGGTGAGACATATTTCTCAACCAGAGTTGATTATTAGCTTGATCCCAATAGTGTAATATAGCAGTTTGTGCTGCAGGAGATCTATTACTATTTGTCCATGATATCACCTCACCATTGTTAAAGTTGGTGCTATTCCAGTTAGAATAATCAAGAACAATTGAAGTAGTAAAGTTTGATGAAGTTCCACTAGGGAATGAGAAAGCACCATAACCACTTGGTGAACCTGGCTGTGCTGACAGTGCATCAAGTTGCACTACGTCTGTCTGTTCTACAATACCAACGTCTATATTTAATGCTCCACCTGTATTATTGCTAACAATTAATTTACCACTCATCAATGTTGACTGAGGGCATGTATACATGTTCCATGCAGTCGCTGCGACTGTGCCTGGTGCTGCAACCGTCTGATTTGTGTATTTTGATGTCGTTGGAGTAAAGGTTGCTAAAACTCCATTCTGTTTGACCGCCATGACTTTTAGTTAATTAGATAAGAAGTAAACTCTGCCTCTAGAGACACCAGATCCAGATAATGAATCTAATGTTACGGTGGCTCCAGTTGTAGGATCTGTGAGAACGATTTCTCTGGCAGAAATTTTACCACCTGTTGATGTTGTTGGATTGGTAGTAATGATGGTTATGTCACCATCAATTCTAGCGTTACCGCTTACATCAAATTTTTGGGTTGGTGATTTACCAATACCAAAATTTCCTGCACCATCCAAGATTGCTTGATCAGTGCCTGTGTTGTCGGTAAAGTGTAATCCTATACCGCCAGCTCCCTTTTGAAGGATAAACTTACCCGCAGTTCCATTTCCTGCGATAATTGTTGAGCCTGTAGAATATATAGACCCCTCAACTTCTAGATTATACGTGGATGCTGCTCTACCAACACCGAGCTTGGCAGCTGATGTTGACCCAAGTTGGAATGTATCTCCTGCTGTGGTTTGTATGTTTCCTGCACAGGTGACCGAACCGCCAAATACTGCGTTCCCATTAGTGCTATCCAGAGTAAACTTATCAGTAGCAACAGCGATGTTGCCAGTGCTTGTGATAGATGTGACATTATCTATTGCTCCATTGATTGTTATACCTGTTGATGTTGTTTCAAGACGTATACCAGTAGCAAGTGTTGATAGAGTTGCAGTGTGATAGATTCTTGTTGATGTGTTGTCTGCTTGTAACCATACACCAGTGCTAGACTCGCTTCCTAATTGAATTGTACCAGAACTACCAATAGAAAATTTACTGGTCTGGTCAATAATGTAGAAAACATCACTATAATCTCCACCTAAACCACTGGTTGCTACATAACTGAATGAAGTAGAACCAGTATCACCACCCCCAACATCATAGGCAAAATTGATACCAGATGTCATAGGTAACTTAACACTACCACTAGTTCCAAACTGCAAATCACCAGTCAAGGTTATACCTTGATTAGCAATTACTGAGTTAGAAAATGTTGCAGATGAAGCAAATATAGATGCAGCATTAACAGTTAAACTGTCCGCTGCAGCATCACCAATAGTTGCATTACCAGAGGATACAAAACTTTCTATTGCGAGACTTCCAGTAAATGTAGGAGATACTAGAGTCTTATTAGAAAGAGTCTGTGTTGCTTGTAACGTTGCTAGTTCATCAGTTGTATTGTCCAATCCCTCGTTATTTGGGAAAACATATACGTTAGTCAGTCCTGCAGTTAAGTTTGCTGAACTAAATTTTGCTATCTTTGTTTCGTCTATAGAGTTAGGTATAACGAAGTTAAGATCATTAACTGCTAAAATAGAACCTAGACGTATTTTACCAGTTCCTTGTGCAGATATAGTAAAGTCTAGGTTTGTATCAGCATCATCTCTTGCTTGTATATTAAGGGTAGTTCCAACTTTCTGTAAGTTTAATCTCGCATTACCCATAGCAAGACCAACCTGTCCTTGAGTCTCAGAAAATACACCAGTAGCAGTCTTGCCCTCAAAGCGAACGCCAGGTGCTGTGTATGTTCCAGACGGAACTGCAGTAAAAATACTTCCTACTGCGGATCTTTTATTTTGGTCGGTTGGATCTGAGTTATCGAGTAATAGAAGAGTATCAGAGGATGATACTTGTCCTGCATTCAATAATGTCAAATCGGATATCTTACGAGTTGCCACTACATACCCACAATAATACTATCAAGTATATTTATACACTTTTTTTGAAGGTAAAGAATCCTTCACTACCTTGCCAGTATCCCTTGTCCCAAGTGTGGTATTCTTTCTCATATAATCGTGCTTTACTCTCTAATGGATTACCTTTCCATTGACACTCTGGTTCAGATTCTCCCTCAAAATATTGTTCTCTCCATCTGAAACACATATCACATGCAGGGTTATGAACTATTATCAGTTCTGGTGACACATATTCTATTTCTACAGTCTGTTCTCTGTATGGCTTATCCATGTAACTATATCGAGAAGATGTATGATACTTATAGTCATCTAACTTCTCATGCTTTACTATTATATGTGCCCACTTAGTTGGATTGGATGCTGCCTGTGTCCAGTTATCAAACTCACCTTCAAACCAATCACAAAATTTATCTATCATTTTTCAAAGTAATTAATATTGAGAACTAACCTTCTATCAACGTTAGTAGCAGGAACACCTCTATGTTCGATATCAGTATCAAATATGACAGCAGTGTTTGCTACACTTTGAACTGCTTCATATTCAAACTCGGTATAACCATCATTATCATTTAAGTATAGCACACAAGTCTTACTTTTTGTGGATAGAACCCAATCAGTATGCCAAGTTTGCTGTGGTGCATTTCTAGGAGTAGAGTTAATATTAATTCTAAGCACAGCAATAGCACCTAACTGAGAACATATTGTTCCAAGAATACGTTTCAGTTTAGGTGTTACGTCTTCAGAAAATTGATGATCGTAATATAATAGATTATTATATTGCTCTGGTTCTCCTTTAGACTGACGAAAATACCACCGAAAATTTTTATCAGTAACTATGTTTTTTAATTCTGTAAATGTATAATACTTAAGGAAGTTCGGTGAGATCTGCATCGCTAGGAAGTGTTTTATTAAGAGTCTCTAGAGGTTTCTTAGACATCATAGGACTATCAGGATGTGGAACTGCAGTTTGCTTACTCTTTAATGCTGCAGCAGATGTAATCTTTTTACTCTTACCTTTATTTGCCTTGCATTTCTTGATAGTTGCACAGGCATCGCCAACAGTAACAATATTTCCTGCTTCTTCATCAGGGATCTCAATACCAAAACACTCTTCTAGAAACATGACAAGTTCTACCATGTCCAGACTATCAGCGTCCATGTCAATAAATTTAGTATCCCATTCAATACTGTCCGCTGTGACTTTATCACCTAAAGTTTCTACAATGGCAAGACGTGCAACTTGCAGCATAATAGGTTTGCTGATCTTTGGAGATGATTTAAGTATCTCTTTGATCTGACTATATGTGTGGTTATAAGACATTAGACGTAAATTACTTCTTCAGTGGGAACTAGTTCGCGGATAAGGGAGAGCACTCTCATGAATTGATCCATGTCACAGTCAACCTCTTTACGGTCACCTGTGTTACTAAACAGCACAAATTTTCTTGAAGGGATATCTACTATCACCTTTTCAAGGGTTTCCATTGTATCCTGTTGGTGTTCTTCGTTATACATTAATAAGATGCTTGAATAGAACTAGTATAGCATGTCAATCTGACTTTGTAAAGTAGGTGTCGTTACCCGCCCTCGCTGCTCGTCTGATTGTTTCTTCAACCTTACTTATAAGGTCAAGTCCTGCCTGTCTATTCTCCTGCATGTGCTTCATAGCACTGTCTGTTTTATCTTCTCTCACTAACGATTCTACATAATCGTCTAAATGCTTTACAAGAATGCTCTTAAGAAATTGTGCTTCTTGTTTACTTACTGACATATGATGTTGTGTCATGTGTGTTAATTGAAATCTACGATCAATTCAAGTATATCTCAGATCCATCAATATCAACGTTGCCAGTGGCATCCATCTTGATGTTTCCTGATACATTTATTTTGTATGCATTGTTATCAGGTACAGAGAACATTCCAAAGAATGCACCTCCTTGTATACATGATACATTGTTACCATCTACATTTGTTTTGAGTTTACCACCCACATTAGTGAGTAAGTTACCATCAACTTTTTCGTATCTGCATCTTGAAGCATGTGTACGAATATCTCCATCACTATCAACAGAGAATGTAGATGTTTCTTTTAATATCTTAACTTCATAATTACCTCTTACAAATTCTTTAACAGAACCGCCCCTACTCAAATCATTTAACAAGAACGTTGTCCTGTTTGTGTAGGCATTGGATCGCAACTCCATTTCATTTCTGGCTTGTATTGCCATGTTTTCATCTGACTGAATAGTGCATACACCACCGACTTGCATCTGGTAGTTACCATTTACTCTGTCAAATCTATCACCTTCAACTTCAGTATGCATGTTACCTTCAACGTAAATGTTTACGTCACCGACTACATGCAGTGCCATTCTATCGTTTTCAATATCCTTACCAACTCTTATAACAAGATTATGGTCTGATAAGATATATGTATCATTATATGAAACTAAGTTGTTGTTATTTTTCTCATCTATGTTAAGAAAATTACCATTTGCATTGAGCAAACGTATGTATTCACCGTCCTCAGTATTGTTCATCTCAAACATATGTCCTGCAGATGTTGACTGAACCCAGTTCAAAGGATATTGTATTTTTACATCAGGTGTTTCATTTGGATCGTCAGTTCCACCTGTAAATGGATTAATAGTCATTAGTATCCTCCGTAACCACCTTGTTGTGGTGGATTATTCTGTGCGGGTGGTGTTGATGGTGGTGTAGGAGTTGATGGAGTAGATGGTGTACTTGTTTGTGTTGTATCCTCAGTTACTGGAGTTGATACTGGATCAGAGACTGTTTGTGCAGTCTGAACAGCATTAGTAGTATTAAGTTGAGTTGTCTCGTCTAGTGTGCTATCAACTAAGTTAAATCCTGAGTCAGTCAAACTCTCATCTTCCTCTTCTATAGTAGATTTTATCATAGGATGACCCACGCAGTCAATATATTGTGTGAGTGGTAAGATATTATTTTCTTTGAGTTGTCTTGGACTTGTGTATGTATACACGACACTCAACTTCGCACCAGTTCCAGTTCCATTTGCTAACCTTTCTTCCACGACAGGTTTCACAAAACCTAGAACTTGCTCTGTTAAATTTGTTTTAATTAATCTACCTTGAGAATCTGGAACAGCTGTTCCTATCTGTTTTTTCTTAGTTCCAGTTCCAATAGTTATGATTGGATCTACGTAATTAGTTCCTACATTTACTATGTTGACTGTATCTATCTTTGGAATAATATCTCCACACTTAGCATATAATGCTTTTGCATCTTGTGGTATGACTAAGGTTGGGAACTTCTTATTAAAGTTAAGAACAAACTCATGACCAGATTTAGTTTTTAAATTTAAACCAACTTGTAAATTAGGATTGAACGCGGGATCTATAGTTGCAAGTAACATATGATCTTCATCATAATCAGTATCAGCAACCTGTAAGACGTCAGGGTTGCCTGTAGTTGTTACTTGTTCTATAAACTCACCGTTATTAAGATGTTCTTGTAGTCCTACTTTATCAACTAATACTCCATACTGTTCTTTAGGGCAGAAAGTGTCAGCGGGATCAAATCCATATCCAATGCCAGGATTAAGAACCTCAATTGAATTTACCTTACCATCTGAAATATTTGGTTTAAACTTAGCACCACTACCTTCTGGTTCATTACATGTGAACTGTGCTTTGACTGATGCTTCTGCATTGACACCAGATCCTTTCTTATTCATCATCACACCAAGTATCTGTCCTATATCATCTATTATAGGTAGTGCTTTTATAGGACTTGTTGATTGTAAATTATCCCACACCATTTCTGGGAAGCATGGTTTTCTATTTAATATACTGTTACTACAATTGACTGCTGCACTTGCAATGTTACCCTCAGAGTCATAGAAGTTTATTCCTTCAAACTTCTCTAAAGGTCCTCGTGTATCAAAGTTTTTAAGTGATAGTCCAGATGCAAGACCAGCTGCACTATTAAGATCAACAAGTGCACCACTAGTAGTATCAAATATTTTCTTGATACCATTACGATCAACAGCAGGAACTAATCCATTGATAGGTATACCTTTACCAACTATTGATATAGCATTTGGTGGTTTGATTTTATATTGTGCGATCTCTTTTGCTGCCTTTTCTAATCCTTTTGGTTTAGTGCCAAGACCAGTCTCAAATACTGATGCACCAATAGCACATGATAGTTCACCATCACAAAATAGATCTAAGAAGTCACCGACCTTATTAAGTAAGTTTTGTATCCTATCCTTTGCATTCTTGATAGCACCCGTGACACCTTTTAATATGCCTAATGCACCCGTGATACTGTCCATAAGTTTCTTCATAATATCACCAAGCATATTCTGAACAAGACATAGTGCAGTGTCTAATACATTCTCTACTAGATCACTGAGCATACCTTTAATAAAATCACCTAATTCACCTATTAGTTGTTTGAATAAACATGAAACAAGATCACCAACATCTTTAAGTTGTTCTCTGACTGCATTATCTAACTCAGGATCAGGAATACTAAGTTCTTCTAGACCTTCTTGCACAAGTTTATTGACGTCTTCCATGACCACGCCCTTGATATTAGCAGTCAGTCCTGTAAGTTTCTTTTGTATGCGTTGTGATACTAGATTAATCTCATAGTCCATATCAACAACAGCACCATTTAATTTGTTGACAAACTGATCCACATCATTCTTCTCTACGCCACGAGCAAACTTCATAAACTCTGCCATAGGTGCTTCTAGTTTAGTAGCAGTCTCTGATCCACATTTACCATTACCAACATGGACTGTTACCTTTTGTTTCTCAGTTGCTAACTGTTGCTTTTCACTCTCTGTCTCTGCCTTACCACGTTCGTTCTTTGTAGTCTCTTCTCCTTCCTCAGTCTTATGTCCTTCATTGTTAGTTGGTGCTTCATCTATACCAGTCTCTTCATTAACTTGTGTTGTGTTAGCTGTGTTTGGTGAAGAACTACCATCTGTATTGTGATCACGTCTCTTATAGTCAGTTGCTGATAGTTTGGCATAACCTTTCTTTTCTCCACCGCTAACTCCGTATCCTGACTCAGGATTCTCATCAGTTATAGATCCCATAACAATAGGAATCTGTGCTGATGTTCCATCCATAAAGAAACCAACAACCCAACTGTTTATCTGTAACTGATGAATAGATCCTATACCAGAACGTTGTGAGTATATGGGTGGCATCAATACCTGTGCCCATGGTAAATCTTTTGTAGGTAAATCAGTTCTGTTTGGTGTGTGATATCCTATAATTCTAACTTTTACTTTGTTTGTCCAGTCAAAGTCAGTATAATCAAATGCACCTTTACCATCATCTAATTCAGTATTCCAATATTTTCCACCATCATTCTCTACCTGACCAATCCACCAGTTAAATCCTTCTTTTCCTATAAAATTAGCAATATTTTCGTTCATGATCTTTGAATAGCAGCTCCATCTGAGTCAGTAAATAATGTGAGTTTAGTTGTCATTTTATCTTGACTAGATTTGAATGTTCTTTCAACTTTACCAATAACATATTTACCAGAATTAGAATAGTCTGGTTCTCTAGTGCTACCACCTTTGTAAATATCTAACTGCACGACTTCACCTATTTCTAATGAATAGTCTGATATCAATTCTACCACGACCCTTTTACTGTAAAATAATTTTTCTCTTAAACTAGATTGTGAGAGTTGCTTTGTAAATCCCTGTGTATATGTTCCTTCAGTAAACAGTGCAGAGTCAGATACTTTAGACATAATTCTTGTATATGTCAATGTGTTATCAAATCCTTTGTAAAACTCTGGAGCTGCTCCTGCGTTTAAAGTTTGAACATCTTGATAATATTTATTAATGCTAAAAGGATGCTCCTCATATTTCATATCTTTAAGGTCTAAAGTCATTACGTTACTAGAGTAAGAACCTAAATTTAAACCTTTCAATAAATCAACTGATGTCTCAAATTTTATACTACTAATTGGAGTAATACCTGTATCACTTTCTTCTTCTAACTCTTTACCATCATGTCCTACAACCATTCTTGTGACTGGTTCTTTTTTTGCGAAAAAATCATATGAAACAAAATTATATCCTGCTCGTGTCTCATAGAAAGCATATCCTGCAGTCGCTGCTTTACCACTACCTTTTGTAGCTGGTATTGCTTTTGAAGATAACCATCTGATTGCAGTAAATGGATTCCAATATGGTGATACAAATGAAAAATTGTTAATACATGGTTCAAAGTCATTTATCTTACTCTCCATGACTCCTACTAAATCTAGTAATATTTCCTTCTTAACAATTTCATCTATCTTTTTACCCTTACCCTTACCAAATCTACGTGATACTTTGTTAGCAGCGTTGTTTAAGAAATCTAAGGTACAAAGCATGAGTACAGCAGATGATTTTCCACCTATATTTCTTCTATCCTGTATGTCATATATCACAAAATCTCCACCAATTTCAGTCTTACCTTCACTGTCACCAATACGAATAAAAACTCGTTCCATACCAGTCAACTCAGACAAGAATCCACTCTCAGTATCTGTTATTTGCACTTCCATTTTCATGGTAGCAGCTTGTAAATCCTCTGTATATTTTACATACAAAAGTTGATTGACTGTTATTGGGTCATAATCCGCAATAAAAAACTCAATTAATTGAAAGTTAGATTGTGTGTTAACTGATGCCATTAGAATTGCGAAGTTACGTTGTATACATCAAGGTATGGGGATTCTATAATATCTGGTTGAGCAAGTTCGCCACCTTCTCCTTGCATTGGTGGTGAACTTGGAACTCCTGCACTGATTGCAGCTGCAGTTCCTGCAGCAGTAGCAACATCTCTCTTAGTTTTAGCATCCGCTGCATCTCTATTTTCTTGTATAGTTTTATCAGTCAGTTCTGTTAAATTAGTTTTCTGCTCACCCTTTGCAAATATACCTCCAATCTTTGTATTTTTCATCATAAACTTCGCCATCATACCCATTGGTGTCATACCTAATGCCTTACCACCTATATTCTTTATATTCTTAAAGGTGTTTGATTTCATGAATGACTTAGCACCCTTAAACATTTTAGTTCCTGCATTAAATGCCATGCCCATAGGTGTCATGCCAAATAATTTTGCAGCTGCTGATTTACGTTTCTTGATAGGTTGCATAGCTCTGCCTGAGCCATCTCCAAGTCCTATACCATCTGCAGTTCCTGTATATGGTGCACGTCTTCCAAATGTAGGATCTCCAGTTGCACCTGGTGGTAACATGTTTTGTTGTGGTGCACTAGTGCTTTCTCCTTCTCCTCCACCGCCACCACTAACTTTACCTTTAACAAAGTTAACTGCTTTAGCAAGCAATGTTCCTAATACAGATCCACCACTACCTTCTTTCTTTTTATCGTTGTCCTCTTCATCGTTAGCAACTTCAGAACTAGCAGCACCTAACTTGAATGATTGAGATATCTTAGATATATTTCTATTCAATATCTTAGATGCTTCCTTACTTGGTGCAGGAATCTTCTCCAATAAGTCTGTCATTGCAACAGCAGCAGACTTAGCAGGAAGTGCCAATGCATCCATAAATGCTTTCTTTAACTTAGGATCTATACTAAATTCATCCTCTAAATCTTTTTTGACTTTCTTCTTGACTTGATCTTCACCTATCCCTGCTTCTTCTAACTTATCAACCTTTGGTGTATCTCCTGCCTCTGGTAGGTCAGGATCTATTCCCATTGCCCTCTTTGCTTTGCGTTCTTTAAATTGTCTTATCCTTTCTTCCTTATCATATATCGTA
>Ga0207985_1000518_pt1 | contig 10527 bp, 9 predicted proteins | sample ETNtaG_3_FD_185761 | JGI IMG/M metagenome (GOLD analysis project Ga0207985, IMG submission 185761) | Marine microbial and viral communities from oxygen minimum zone, Eastern Pacific Ocean - ETNP201302SV84 (SPAdes) (version 2) | ecosystem: Environmental > Aquatic > Marine > Unclassified ...
AAACCTCTACTACTAAGCCCGTAGAAATTGTCGAAGATAAAAAAGAAGTATCACAGCCAGTTGTTGATACTAAATCAGATGTTTTAAGTCCTGCTGCAAGAAAAATTGCAGATGAAAAAAACATAAATGTTAATGAAATAAAAGGTACAGGAAAAGGAGGGCGGATTACAAAGCAAGATGTTCTTCTAGGGAAGCCTGCTATGGGTAATGTAACTAATTCAAATAGAGCAGAGAATAGAAGTAAATTATCAATGCTAAGAAGAAAAGTTGCAGAACGACTTGTATCAGTTAAGAATGAGACTGCAATGCTTACCACCTTTAATGAGGTTGATATGTCTGCAATATTTGAATTAAGAAAAAAATATAAAGAAAAGTTTAAAGAAAAGCACGGTGTTAATCTTGGATTTATGTCCTTTTTCACTCTTGCTAGCGTTCGAGCCCTTCAAGAATTTCCAGCTGTCAACTCAATGATAGATGGATCTGAGATGATTTCTTACAATTATTGTGATATAAGTATTGCTGTTTCAGGCCCAAAGGGATTAATGGTGCCTGTTATTCGAAGTGCCGAGGAACTAAAATTCAAAGGAGTTGAATTAGAAGTTAAAAGGCTCGCTGAGAGAGCAAGAGACGGTCAAATAACAGTGGATGAAATGACAGGAGGTACTTTTACAATTTCCAACGGTGGTGTTTTTGGAAGTATGCTTTCTACTCCAATTATTAATCCTCCTCAGAGTGCAATTTTAGGTATGCATAATATTGTTGAGAGGCCTATTGCAGTTAATGGAAAAGTTGAAATTAGACCAGTAATGTACTTAGCTCTTTCTTATGATCACAGAATAATTGATGGTAGGGAAAGTGTAGGTTTTTTAGTGCACATCAAGGAGGCATTAGAAAACCCTACAGAAATCTTAATGAATAATAAAATTGAAAAAGCTTTAGAGCTTAGTTAATTTAATAATGAGTTTTACTGACACTCATACCCACTTATATCTTGAGCAATTTAAAGATGATTTAGATACTGTAATTGAGAATGCTATTTCCAGTGGAGTTAATAGATTGTTTTTTCCTGCAATCAATTCGAATTACACAGATTTAATGCTAGATTTAAAAAAAAAATACCCAGAAAATATTTTTTTAATGTCTGGCTTACATCCTTGCTATGTTTCTTCAAATTACCTTAAGGAAATTAGGCATGTTGAGAAGATTATTCATTCAAATGAAATTGTTGCTATTGGTGAGATCGGAATTGACCTTTACTGGGAAAAGAAAAATTTAGACATTCAAATTAAAGCTTTTGAGGCACAAATAAGTATTGCTAATGACTACGATTTACCAATTGTGATACATTGCAGAGAATCCTTTGATGAGATTTATGATGTTTTGATTAAAAATGAAGTTAAAAATGGTGGAATTTTCCATTGCTTTTCTGGAAATTTAGATGAAGCAAAAAAAATATTAGATCTGGGAATGAAACTGGGAATTGGCGGTCTTGTCACTTTTAAAAATGGTAAAATTGATAAATTTTTGAATCAAATCGATATAAGTAATATTGTATTAGAGACTGATTCTCCTTATCTATCACCGTCACCTTTAAGAGGTAAAAGAAATGAGAGCGCTAATATCAAATATATTGCAGAAAAACTATGCGATATTTACAACTTATCTTTTCAAGAAATCGCTGATATAACCACTGAAAATTCTAAAAATATATTTGGCGTTTAACTCATTCAAAAATCCTAAATTAAATTTTATAATTAATATTTTTTTCATTTTATTTGTTAGCCATGCTTAGAGAGGTGGCCGAGTGGTCGAAGGCGCACGCCTGGAAAGTGTGTATACATCAAAAGTGTATCGAGGGTTCGAATCCCTTCCTCTCTGCTAACCCTAGTTCAAACTTATAACTTATAGGATTGATAATTAATTATTTCTATAAATAAATGGAAATTGACAAATTAATAAGTGCAATTAAGAAGTTAACCCCTGAAACAAAACCAAAATGGGGAAAAATGAATGCTACTCAGATGGTTTGGCACTGCACAAAATTTATAATTTTTTATCAAAATGAAAAAAATTATCCTCCTAATTTAAGGACTAAAACATTAGGTTATATGCACTTGTTTTTTTTAAGACATATTTTAAAATGGGACTATGACAAATATCCCAAAAATACACCAACACTAAAATTTTTTGATCCGGCAAAGGCAAAAGATGTAGATTTAGAAGATGAAAAAAAAGAACTTATAAAAAGATTAAAAATGGTAAATGAATACGACCAAGAATTTCTAGTAAATACTATGCATGGAAAAGTTAAAAGAGATACTTTTAAAGAGGTTGTTAGGGGGCACACATCTTTTCATTTGAAACAGTTCGGGTTGCTATAATTTAATTTGAAATTTTATTTTTGAATATCTGCCCTTTTTCCTCCTATACAGATTATTTAAATTATGTGATTTATGTAATATATTTTTATATCTTTAACTCACTAAAATATTAAACAAAAAAAAGATGAAGAGATTATTTAGTTTATTGACAATATTCGCCTTAATATTTGTACAATCAAATCAAGCATTTCCTATTCAGGATGAAATGGAGATGATGGATCAGGATTCAGTTCAAACTACTGAAATGGCAGAAATGGAAGAGCCTGTGATGGAAGAGCCTGTAGAAGAAGAGCAATTAAATTTTCACCAAGAACTTAAAAAGAGGTTTATCGAGGGTGGTCCAGGCTTTATGGGAATCGTTTTATTATGTTTAATCCTTGGATTAGCAATTGCTATCGAAAGAATTATTTATTTAAATCTTTCAACAACAACAGATTCTAGTAAACTTACAAGTGATGTTGAAGCTGCTATGAAATCTGGTGGTATTAATGCTGCAAAAGAGGTTTGTAGAAACACCCCTGGTCCAGTTGCATCAATTTTCTATCAAGGACTAGATAGATCTAGTGAAGGAATCGAGTCAGCAGAAAAGGCTGTAATAGCCTATGGTGGAGTACAAATGGGTCAATTAGAGAAAAATGTTTCATGGATTTCATTATTTATTGCACTTGCCCCAATGCTTGGATTCATGGGAACTGTTATAGGAATGATACAAGCATTTGATAAAATTGAAGCTGCAGGCGATATGCAACCGTCTTTAGTAGCTGGTGGTATTAAAGTGGCACTTTTAACAACTGTATTCGGATTAATAGTTGCTATTATTCTTCAAATTTTTTACAACTATATTATTGCAAAAATTGATAGTATTGTAAATGACATGGAAAATGCTTCAATTGATTTAATGGATATTCTGGTAAATAATAAGAAATAATTATGAACTATAATATACTTAAATATACAGCTCTTGGATTATCCCTGTTGGGTATTCTTTTCGTATTGCTTATTCTTTCGGATTATCTTTTTGGTATTGATATGATTCTTTATAATGCATATGTTGTTCTTTTCATCATTGTTTCATCTGTATTATATTTTGGAATTAAAAATATGATTGGTAATAAGTCAAGCTTTATGAACACATTAAAAGGAATTGGTTCATTCTTAGCACTGTTTATTGTTTGCTTTTTAATTGCTTCGGGTGAAGAGACTCTAATGAGAGAAGGAAAGATATTATCTGCAACAAGTTCTAAATTTATTGGAGCTGCATTATTTATGTTTTACTCTCTTATTATTATTGCTAGTGGTGCAATGTTATTTTTTGGATTTAAAAACAGAAAATAAATAATTATGGCAAGAAGATCATCACCGGAAGTTAATGCAGGATCAATGGCTGACATTGCATTTTTGCTATTAATTTTTTTCTTGGTAACTACAACAATCGAAACTGACTCAGGAATTAGTAGAAAACTTCCTCCTATGGAAGAGTCTGAGGAAGATGTAGTAATAAAGCAAAAAAATATTTTCACCGTCTTATTAAATGGTAAAGATCAACTTCTGGTTGAGGATGAATTGATGGTTTTAGAAGATCTAAGAGAATCAGCTATTGAATTTTTGGATAATGGTGGTGGAACAGGTGAAGATGCATGTACATATTGTAAAGGTAAGAAGGATCCTAAATCATCTGATAACCCAGATAAAGCAATTATATCCTTGAAAAATGAAAGAGAAACATCTTATGCTACATATATTTCTGTTCAAAATGAATTAGTTGCTGCATATACATACCTTAGAAATATTAGAGCTCAAGAATTATACGGGGAAAGCTATTCAGAGATGATGAAGAATTACAAAGATGTTAATTGGCCTGGTAACAGGGAAAAGTTAAAGGAAAATATTAATAGATTAAGGAAAGAATATCCTCAGAAACTTTCAGAAGTTCAGTAAAATATAATTATTCATATGTCAAAATTTAATAAAAAGAAAAAAGGAGATTTACCTGCGGTTAATACTGCCTCACTACCTGATATTGTTTTTATGCTTCTATTCTTTTTTATGGTAGCAACTGTGATGAGAGACAATGAACTAAAAATTAAGAATGAATTACCTGCAGCTAACGAAGTAGAGAAACTTGATAAAAAGGAGTTAGTAATGTACATATACGCTGGTAAACCTAATTTTGGTTATCAGTCAAAGTTTGGAACTGAGGCTAGATTACAATTAAACGATAAATTTTCAGAAGTTTCCGACATTCCCGCCTTTATATATGCTGAAAGGGAATCAAAGAGAGAAGAATTAAGACCATTTTTAACCACAGCTCTTAAAGTTGATAAGGAAACTAATATGGGTATTGTTGGAGATATCAAACAAGAACTTAGAAAGGTAAATGCGTTGAAAATAAACTACACGACTAGAATTGGAGATGTCTCTTTAAATAAGCAATAATTATATTTCTTTTCTCAGTCTTGCAACAGGAATGTTTAGTTGTTCTCTATATTTTGCAACAGTTCTTCTAGCTATTTTATATCCTTTTTCATTTAAGATTTTCACAAGTCTTTCGTCAGTTTCAGGCTTTCTTTTGTTTTCATCTAAAATTATTTTTTCTAGAATTTTTTTAATTTCAATTGTCGAAATTTCTTCACCACTTGTTGTTGTCATTGATTCACTAAAGAATTCTTTTAATAATTTGGTTCCATATGGGGTATCTACATATTTGCTATTAGCAACTCTAGAAATGGTCGAGATATCCATATCTATTTCATTTGCAATATCTTTTAAAATCATTGGCTTCATTTTTCTTTCGTCACCAGAAAGAAAATACTCCTTTTGATAATTCATTATAGCCTGCATTGTAATAATTAATGTCTGTTGCCTTTGTTTGACAGCATCAATAAACCACTTGGCTGAGTCAAGCTTTTGCTTTATAAATTGAATTGCTTCTTTTTGAGATTTAGATTTATTTTTTTCTAGTTTATACCCTTTAAGCATTTCATCATAATCTCTTGAAATATTGAGAACAGGGCTATTCCTATAGTTGAGATCAAGATTAAGTTCATTGTTTTCAATACTAATTTTAAAATCTGGAATTACCTGTTCTATAGGCTTTCCTCCCCCCGCATAAGAGCCTCCAGGTTTTGGATTGAGTTTAGAAATTAATGTAATAACTTCCTTCAATTGTGGTTCATCAATTAAGTACTTACTCATTAATTTTTCAAAATGTTTTTTTGAAAACTGTTCAAATGAATTTTCAATTATTTCAATTGCTAAATCAACATATTTATTTCTTTTTTTTCTCCTTAGCTGAATAATCAAACAGTCTTTTAGGTTTAGTGCTCCAACTCCAGGCGGATCGAAATCCTGTACAACTTTTAGTACTTCATCTAATTCATCCTCAGAAATAAAAAGATTTTGCGTAAACGCAAGATCATCAATAATTTCATCCCTTTCTAGTCTAATATATCCGGACTCATCAATACTGCCAACAAGGAATTCAGCTATCTTCATTTTTTTCTCACTAAGACTTATTGGTTTTAATTGCGATAGTAAATGCTGTGTAAATGAGATGCCAACTGAAATAGGAATATTCTTTTCTTCAGCTCTACCAGAATTATTTGAGTTTAGTTTATATGAGGGCGTATCATCATAATTTAAATAGTCATCTATATTAATGTCGTCTGTATCAGAATAATCATCATGATTTTCTTCCTGATTATCATCATTAGAATTTTGACCCTGCTCAAGTGCTGGATTCTCTTCAATTTCTCGCTGTATTTTTTGTTCAAAATCTAGGGTAGGAAGCTGAATTAACTTCATCAGCTGTATTTGCTGAGGAGATAACTTTTGTGATAATTTTAATTTTAAATATTGTTTCATTTCAATTAAAACTCTGCGTTTTGAGGTGTTCTTGGAAATGGTATTACATCACGAATATTTGACATTCCAGTAGCAAACATTACCAGTCTTTCAAAACCTAGGCCAAAACCTGAATGAATCGCAGTACCAAATTTTCTTAGGTCTGTATACCACCATAATTCTTTTTCATCGATACCTAAATTTTTTATTTTTGTCATTAAATAATCTAATCTTTCTTCTCTTTGTGAGCCTCCTACAATTTCTCCTATTCCTGGAAATAAAATATCCATTGCCCTGACTGTTTTACCGTCTTCATTTAATCTCATATAAAAGGATTTAATTTTTGCTGGATAATCATAAATTATAACAGGGCACTTAAATTCTTTTTCAACCAGAAATCTTTCATGTTCACTTTGTAAATCGCTTCCCCATTCGTCAATTATATAATTAAATTTTTTCTTTTTATTGGGTTTACAATTTTTTAATATTTGAAAAGCTTCGGAGTATGTAATAATTTTAAAATCATTTTGGGTTACAAAATGGAGCTTCTCAATTAAGCTCATAACGCTTCTCTCATTTTGTGGTTTTTGCTTTTCTTCAGCTATAAGCCTATTTTCCAAAAATTTCAGATCATCCGCATTATGGTCAATCAAATATGAAAGAATATATTTTAAAAAATCTTCTGCAAGTTTCATATTTCCTTCGATATCCATAAATGCAACCTCTGGCTCAATCATCCAAAATTCTGACAAATGTCTGGAAGTATTTGAATTTTCAGCCCTAAAAGTTGGTCCGAAAGTATAAACTTTACCCATCGACATTGCATAGGCCTCAGCCTCAAGCTGACCAGAAACTGTAAGATTTGTTTCCTTCCCAAAAAAATCTTTACTGAAGTCAACCTGTCCATCGTCGTTAAGCGGAGGATTTTTCATATCTAATGTTGAAACCCTAAATTGTTCTCCTGCCCCCTCGGCATCGCTAGCTGTAATTATGGGGGTATGAACATAATAAAATCCATTTTTTTTAAAATACTCATGAATAGCAAAAGACAAATTTGATCGTATCCTCATTACAGCACTAAATGTATTTGTTCTAGTTCTTAAATGGGCATTTTCCCTTAAAAATTCAAATGAATGCTTTTTCGGCTGAATTGGGTATACTTCTGGGTTAGACCCACCCAATATTTCGAATTTATCAACCATGATTTCAATACTTTGCTGGGAACCTTGACTCTCAACCACCTTCCCCTTAATATTTAATGCGGCTCCAGTCGTAATTTTTTTTAAAATTTCTTGTTCTGTTTTTTCAAAATCAACGACACATTGTATATTATTCAAGCAAGATCCGTCATTTAATGCAATAAATCGATTGGCTCTAAAAGTTCTAACCCAACCTGAAATAGAAACATTTTTATTTAAGTGCTTGTCTGAATTTAATATATGATTTATCGAAATACTATTCATTTCAAATTATTTATTCAAATATATGTTTTTGAAAGTTAATATTATAATTCCTCCTGATCTGAAAGAATTTTAATTTTTGGTTCTTTTAGCACCTTTTCATTTGCAATAGATCTTTCCAACGATAAAAGTAATGACGGTAGTAATAATAAATTGGAAAGCATTGCAAGAAGAAGGGTTCCTGAAACTAAGGCCCCTAAAGCAACAGTTCCTCCAAAGTTAGAAACAATGAAAACTGAGAATCCAAAAAATAATACTATTGACGTATAGAACATACTTAATCCAGTTTCTTTTACAGAATTATAAACTGATCTTTTTATTTGCCATTTATTATCCTGAAGTTCTTGCCTATATTTTGCCAGAAAATGGATAGTATCATCAACAGAAATACCAAATGCAATACTAAAAATCAGAATTGTCGAAGGCTTGATAGGAATACCAATGAACCCCATAAGTCCAGCTGTAATCAACAATGGTAATAAATTAGGAATAAGAGAAATAATAATCATTCTGAAATTCCTAAATAAGTATGCCATAAATAAAGATATCAGAAAGATTGCCAAGCCCAGAGACCAAACCAAATTATCTACAAGAAAATAGGTCCCTTTTTGAAAAAGATAAGCTTTACCTGTCAGAAATACCTCATATCTATCAGGCGGTAGAAATTTGTCTATTTTTTCATTTAATTCTTCTTCAATTCTCTCCATTCTTTCAATTTTCATATCTTTCATGAAGGTTGTTATCCTGGTATATTGAGCCGTACTGTCAATGTATGGTTTTAAAAGATCAACATCACCTGAAACCTCAGAATTTTTAACATATGAGGCAATAAATGATTCCTCTTGTTTGGTTGGTACTTGGTAATATTTTGGATTACCATTGTAAAATGCCTGTTTTGAATATTTTATGCCATTTACCAACGAAATAGGCGTAGATAATTCTGGAAATTCAGAGATAGCATTTTGAACTTTCTCTAAATTTCTTATTGTTGAGAGTCTTCGAACAGACTCTTTTCTGCCTCCGTCAATATATATTTCTAAGGGAAGGATTCCATTAAATTCCTTTTCATAATACATTATATCATCAAAAAATTCAGTATTTCTTGGCATATCATCTATAAAACTTCCAGAAATTTCAATTTTATATATGCCAATTATACTAACAGCCAACATTATAACAGAAATAATATAAACCTCAATCCTTTTATTTTTAACCACACCAACCATCCAATTTAATAGTGTATTTATCCACTGTCTATTTTGATGTTTTAAGTGCTCCTCTTTAGGAATAGGTAAAAAGCTATATACTATAGGAATAATTAACAAACACAGTATAAATATTGATAATATACTAAGCGACGCTACTAGTCCAAATTCGGAAAGTAGTTTGCTGTTTGTGGTTATAAATGTTGCAAATCCTGAGGCAGTTGTAACGTTAGTCATCAAAGTTGCATTTCCAATCTTAGTTATAACCTTTTCTAGTGCTATTTGCTTATTACCATGAATATTTAGCTCTCGCTGGTATTTATTAATTAGAAAAATACAGTTAGGCATTCCAATTACTATAATTAGGGGTGGAATTATAGCAGTTAATACGGTCAATTCATATTCCAATATTCCAACAATTCCTAGGGTCCACATAACCCCGATTAAGACTGTAAAAATGGAAATAATAGTGGCCCTAAATGACCTAAAGAACATAAAGAAGATAATAGATGTCACTAAAGCAGCTAGAATCAGAAACTTTCCTAATTCTAATTTAATTGTTTGAGAGTATTTAGTCCTAACGTAAGGCATCCCAGAAATTCTTACATCAAGATTATATTTTTCTTCAAATGCCTTTACCCTAGGTTCTAAAATATTTATAACAAAGTTTTCTCTTTTGACAGTATTTACCACATCTGTTTTTAGATTAATTGCTGTTCGAATAGCTTGTGATTCAGAGTTAATCAAAAATTTGTCATAAAAAGGAGATTTATTAAAAATCTCATCTTTAAGTAAATTAAGTTGAGATTTATTTGAAATTGAATCTGTGATAAATGGTTCAATGTAAAACTGTCGTGAAGATTTATTTTTTTTTAGTTTTTGAAGATCCCCAAAAGCAATTACAGTTGATACATCTTGATGGTCTTTGAAGCTATGAGACAAATTATTCCAAGCATTTAATTTTTCAATTGTAAAAAGTGCTGAATCTTTTACTGAAATAACTATAAGATTACCCTCTTCTCCAAATTTATCGGTAAATTTTTTGTACTTGATATTTTCTGGATGCGTTTCCGGTAGTAAGTTAGCCTCGGTATATGTAAATCTTATATTTTCCCAGTTTGTACTAAAAAAATAAGTTACCAGTACAAGAGACAAAATAATAAGAATCCTATTATTTAAAATTAACCTTGAGATTTTTTTCCAAAATCCAGAAAAAACTGACTTAAACATTTATTATAATTGCTGGGTATAAAGATACTAATTACAAACTGTCAAAAAATGAAAAAACAAAAATTTATAAGTTCATTATTTCTTGTTGTTTTTTCTCAAAGATTTGATCTACTTTTTTTATATTATTATCTGTAATTTCTTGTATATCAAGTTCCGAGTTCTTTTTGAGATCATCTGAAAAATCAGATGATTTTTTAATTTCATTATTAGCATCTTTTCTAGCATTTCTGATAGCAATTTTAGCTTCTTCAATTTCGCTTTTTGCTTGCTTTACTAGCTCTCTTCTTCTTTCTTCGGTAAGAGTGGGAACATTAATAATTATATTTTCACCATTATTCATGGGATTAAAACCAAGATTTGCAACTTCAATTCCTTTTTCAATTTCTGGCAGCATGGTTTTGTCCCATG
>Ga0207985_1000523_pt1 | contig 10494 bp, 19 predicted proteins | sample ETNtaG_3_FD_185761 | JGI IMG/M metagenome (GOLD analysis project Ga0207985, IMG submission 185761) | Marine microbial and viral communities from oxygen minimum zone, Eastern Pacific Ocean - ETNP201302SV84 (SPAdes) (version 2) | ecosystem: Environmental > Aquatic > Marine > Unclassified ...
TAACTGCTGCTTGAAAGTACTTTAAAAAAGGAATTAGGCCTGTATGAACGATAGACCCATCACCTACACGTGCACCAGCGGCACGTATGGAGCCTGCACCGATACCTATACCGGCTTTCTTACTTATATACCTAACAACAGAAGTACTAGTAGCATTGATGGAGTCCAAAGAATCTCCGGACTCGATAAGCACACAAGACGAAAATTGACGGGTAGGAGTTCGAACTCCCGCCATAACAGGTGTTGGCAGCGAGATATAAAATTGTGAAACTGCATCGTAATAATCTTTAACATATTTTAAACGTCCTCCGTTATATTTTGCAAATAGAGTTGCTGCAATCATCATGTACAATATTTGTGGTGATTCGTATAACTCTTTTGTTCTTCTATCTTGTACTAAATACTTTCCTCGAAACTGTTCCATTCCTGCATAAGTGAATGTGTCGTCTCTATCATGTTTGATATAATCATTTAGTTCTTGAAGTTCTTGGTCAGAATACTTATTTAGAATATCAGCATCATATACACCACGTTCAATATTCTTTTCTATAATTTTTTTCAGTGGCCATGGTTGATAATCACCATAAACTTCTTTTCTTATTTTATAAGATATAAGACGTGCTGCAACAAATTGATAATTCGGGGTGCTATCCGATATAAGTTCTGCGGCACTCTTAATAAGTAGTTCGTGAATATCATAAGCAGGTATTTTATCATAAAGTTGTATGTTTGCTTTTAATTCTATTTCTGATTGAGAAACTCCAGTAATGTCTTCTACAGCCCATTCTAATACTTTATGGACTTTCTCTAAATCAAACTTTTGCTGTGTACCATCACGTTTAGTGACATTTATTTCCATTACATTTATCCCATTCATAACTAGTTATTATATCACAAATCAGCTGATTTGTAAATCTATTTTTTCAGTTTTTTTATTTCGTCTTCTAAAAGTTCTAATCTTTCAGCTATGAGCGGGTATTGCTTTTTGAATTTGGACTCGGTCTTTGCTAATTCAATGTCATACCTTTCTGCAAAGTAATCCATGAATCGGGTCACTTGTTTTTGTACCCATATTCCGAGTTTAGTATTTTGAAACCAACCATAGAAAGAACTTCCTATGATGGAACTTAAAATTGATTTAAGTGAAAGAATTAGTAACCAATACATTATTTACTCTTAGATAGCTTTTCAATAGCTTGAACGTAGTTCGGCATACCGTGGTCTACGATACCATCAAAGAATTTAAATCTTTTCCAGGAATTCCATATTCCTAAGAATAGGTCTTTCCAACTTGGTTTTGCTTGACGTTCGCCGTCGCAATTGAAATATATCATTTCCCCGTGATGTCTGAATCCTAACCATGCTGGTGGAATACGACATACTATATCGTTATTGTTCATAAACCTATAGTGTGGGCATTTGATATTTTTAATAAATCTTGGTCCACCAACTCGTGGAGAACCAAAAGTAAATAATTCGTGTGGTTGATAACGTGTTGCTGCAATAGTTGCCATTGCTGCACCTAAAGAATGTCCAGTCATATAAACATCTTTACGTACTTTTAATTGGTCGTTATGTTCTAATTCTTTTAGGATGTCCATCCATAAGTCATTGACTTCTTGTTGGAATCCACTATGTACTCGACCGCCAGCTTTTGCTGCATTCTTTATTACATTTAAATCAGCCATGACATCGTTTAGTTTAGAAGGTTCTGTTCCTCTAAATGCAAACCAAATATCATTACGGTCTTTTGCTACTAAGACTTCTGCACCATCACGGGATATAAGTTTTACCCATGCAAATCCTAATTTCTTTGCTGCTGTGATTGCAGGCTTTTCGTTTTTGTAAGCGATTGCAGATAGTTTCGCTGCTATAACAGCTCTACCATAATCACTTAATTGTTCTTTCATTCTAGTTGTTGGCATCTTCTTTCTTCTCCCATTCAATACCGACTCCTGGTTCTTCACCTTCTGGAGTCTTAATAGTTACAGAACGATAATATACTATAACTTCGCCAAGTTCTCTTACATACCGTTTCACCTCTTGCATATTATAAGCCATATTCTCATAATCTGCTATAGTCATGGCAACAAAAACTACACTACCGCCAGACTGTTTTTTAACCTCATCAATAAAGGTTTCTAAATTTTCTTCGTTAACCACATACCAATATGGTTCTCTTAATTCTAATCCTCTAGGTAGATTCGGTTGTACTATATCTATCTCTATTGGTTTACTTATAACATCTACTGACCTAGTTGCACATGCACTAGTTGTTAAGATTAGAAATAAGATTGCTATCGTTCTCAATACCATCAAATACCTCTTTTGTCGCTTTGTTCATCCTTGGCTGAATTAAACCTGGTTTAGCTGCTGCCAATTTAGTCAAATTATGTCTTCTAAAAATATCTAAATATCTATTCATATCAGCTTCAATCTCTTGATTCTTCTTAGAAAGATTATTTAGTGCTGTTGTTTGTTTTACAAACTGTTCTTGTTGTGCTGCAATTGTTGCAATCTGTTCTGCATTTCTTACTTCAAATGCTTTATTTAATTCTGTTAAATGTTGGACTTGACTCCAGAGAAAGTAGGAACCTATACCCATAACGACTATAACGCCAATCAATATTTTACTCATAATCTATTTTTTCTTCTTATCTTTACCTTTATATCCACTTGCGAATGCTGCTTTTCTTTGCGCATCGCTTTTAAATTTTTCTTTTAATCTAGCTTCTCTACGTGCTAGCATTCTTTCCACAAACTTTTTACCTTCACGAGTTCTTCCATCGTACATGGATTTCTTAACTCTATCTTTATGTTTCTTATGTTTGTCTTTGGGCATCATATCAGCTGGCATTGCAATACCACCAGCACCTACAGAATTTGCTGCTGCATCTTCCCAATGTTTTAAGTATTCTTTAAATGAGCGTCTCATCTTTTTATATCCTCGTTACTTATATATAATTCTTGTTTTGTTAAAACGTGCTGAACCTTATAAATATTGTTTCCTAAGAAACTAGAATATGGTTCAGTATGTTCTTCTACCCTAATCTTTGAATTCTTTTTAGCTATCTCTTCACCAGTATTCATAGAAACTACATCTTTTGTTAAACAATATATGCCAGGATTTAATGTATCACCTTTTATAAACCATTGGCTTTCTGTTAAATCAGTTTCTAAATTATCATCTAATACTTTAGTTATTATCTCTTCTATCTTTTCTTCACTCATACCTGTATGTTCTTTTATCAGATATAAAGCTGCTGCATAAGAAGCTAATGTACTTTTTCCACCTGGTATTTTATTTAATAATCTTTTAATATTAAATACCAATCTATGAAAAATAGTATATGCCGATTTTTCTTCTTTTGTTTTAAGCTCTTTTGCTTTCTTTAGATTCTTTCCTTTCTCATCGACTATACCTAATTCATAAGCTTTTAATTTATTCCAAGGCGTAGTTAACAACTTTAGAAACCTAAAGGCATATCCTAAATCTGCTGCTCTCGATAATATACTCATATCTTTCTAAGTCTTTCTACAATTAAAGGGTCTAATGGAACCTCTAACTTTTCCTTCTCTGGCAAATAATTTAAAAAGACTAAGAACGGTTTGATATAATGCCAGTGTGATTCTTCAATCTTATACCAAATCATTTTGTTAGCAGCAGGTATACCAAATACATTATAAATGACGATTAAGTGATTTAGGATTAATCTTTCTTGTAAATCCTCTGCTTCTTCATATCGTCTAAGTAATCTTTTTAGATATTTAAATCTTGCAAGATCTTCCTCAAACTCTGATGCATCTGTGCATTCAGGGTTATTATAATGTTTTGCTGCGAACAATTTAAAGTTCTTAGCATTTAGCTCTTCAAATATTTTCATCATATAACTATCTATGATAGCTTTCTTATGTCTCTAATACAAACTCTGTTGATTTATTTAGGAAGTCAACTTCCCATCCTGGTTCACGTGTAAGATAACAAAATCCTACATGTCCTTTATTCTCTCCTTCTAGAACTTGCCAAAGCCAAACTAATCCGCCTGGTCCTCTAAGTTTTCTATCTTGGTCAATCATCATATCAACTGCTGCATTTAATCTATCTAAAGAACTAAAGAAGTGTCCAAATTTAATTTCTTCACTATTAAACACTTCTTTGTATTTGTTTTTTAAATCTTTTAAATCTCTAGCTAATACATGACTTTTTGATTGTAATTGCTTAAAAGGTTTAACTCCAATACCAAGAACTTTTACTGGTGAACCATATACGTTTTCACCATCTACGCCAAAGTTTTTAGCTGAACGACCTTTATGGATAACGTTTACTTTTAATCCTGCTTTTAGTTTAGCCATAGAAACTTTACCTTCAGAAAGGTTTTTAAAATTGTTTCTAACTTCTCCAAAATAATTCATTGTACGTTTTCTCCTAGTTTTTTCATTAATCTTTCCGTATATCTTTTAGACTGAATCATATCTTCAATCTCTTTGAAAGTATTAATACTATCAATCAGCTTATCCAGCTCATTCATTAGTCTGTTTCTTTTTTAGCCTTATAGTTTTTGTCTATGTAATTAAAAAATTCCTTTTTCTTTTCATCGTCCATATCAGCTGGAGAATCTGCATCAAATTTCTTTAACGCTTTTTTAAAGAAAGCTTGGTATTCTTTTTGCTTATCAGATAACTCTTCCATTGGAATATTTACATATCCATTTTCTTTATCTTCTTCGACTTCTTCTTCAGATAGTTTAGTTTTTAAAACTTTAGAGTCTTCTTTTACTACTGTACCATCCTCTTTTTCGCCAGATTTTTTCACTACGTGAGCTTTTTTAAATTCCTTTTCGCCTTTGGCTCTTGGTTCTTCCACTTCTTGTAGTTTAGATAAGTTTTTGTATGCGAATCCTTCTGCTTCATCTTTTCTTCCAAAAGCTTTTAACACAGTTCCTTTTGCATCTACAACTTCAAATTGACCATCTTTATTTTGTTTGACATAATCGCTTATATCAGGTTTCTTACCTTCTAAAACATCACTGACAGTCTTAGCAATGCTTTGGGTAATTTCGTCGTTAAACATGTTTTGCATAATAGTATACCTCTTTATTGCATTATCAACATTCCAGTTATAGCTGTTGCGGCAGCTGCCATGACTATCCAGAACATTTTGTTTATTATATTTACTGTTGAAGCATTAGATTCGACTTTCTTTTCTAAAGCTTCTACTTTATTTATAACATTTTGAATCTGTTCAGATTGTTGTTTACTGAAAGATGTAAGTGTTATAATTTTTTCTTCTGCTCGAGCAAGAGCAATAACGGCATCCGCCATCTTATCGATTTTCTCATCAATACGGTCAAGTCTAGCAGCTAATGCTTGTCTTTGTTCTTCAGCTGTTAATTTGCTCATATTTGATTAACCTCACTTTAAGATTGTTTTTGCCTTTTATTAATCGATGATATTCACTGCCCATTATATGAAATATCATCCCCGGTTTTAAAGCCCATGGTAAACAGTTTTCATATTGAAAACACCAACCATCGCCTTCTAATATCTCACACTCGCGATCTTCTAAATCACGGTGCCAAACATATTCGTCATCATCTTTCGTGATGTCAAATTCTCTTATATCGCCTTTCTCTATGTAAGGCTTACCAAAAATAGTCTCCGCCACCTTTTAATCCTAGCTCCTTTGCGTATTGTGGTAATCTACAAGCCCAATAACCTGCAGATAGTTTATCTTTCTTTGCTGGACAATTATGTCTATCAGAGAATGCTTTCGCTCTTTCTCTATTATTAATTTTAGCATTTCCGCCAACAAAGTCCTTTTCATTACCAAAGTTTATTTTCTTAACATTTCCAGTTGTAGGGTCCTTAACATAAACAACAAACTTTTTAGGGTCATCTGGACCACTACGCTTTGGTTTGTTTAGTTCTGGTTCTCCTTCCAACAAAGGAGTTTCTAATGGATAAGTATATCCTTCATAAACCCCAAATTCTTTTTCTGCGAATCTATACATTATTTCTTTAAGTCGTATCTAAACATTTTACCTTTGGCTTGCTTTTCTTTAGATATTTTATATCCCGCCATTTTTGCTAATGCTACGACCGTTGGCCAAGCTCTTTCACCTTGTCCTTTTACGTACAATTTTTTTAAGTCTCGATGTATCTTATCAATAATACTTGCGACTATATCTAAATTACCTGCAACGTATGGTGCTTCTTTTATTTCTGGTTTATCTTTTTCGGTATCAGCAACAACCATTCCAACTTGATTAATTATCTGTGTAAGCACTGGAGTTGGTAAAGTCATTAGTAATTGCATTTGTTGTTTAGTCAAACCTTTTACTTTTTTTAACTTCTTCTTCCAACTAGATATAGCGGTTATATCTTTTTCATCTAGTTTTTGTTGTTCCTTAAAAGTCTTCATTACATTTTAAGTCCTTTTATTTCTTTTAAAAACTTCTTAAAGTAGGATTTATCCATGTAAAGTGTATCAGCCATACCATCAAATGATAATTTTGGAGGTATTGAACTACCTGATGATGTCTCAGCACCACCTTTTCCTTTAGCTCTATCTACAGTAATACCGATAAATCTTCCATTTGGAGAAAGCACCGTTGAAAAGGTATCACCGTTATACATTATTTGGTCATTTTTTAGTTCTGATATTTCTGTTTCTTCTGTTTGTACATCTTCATGGTGGAAACCTGCTTTTAATTTCTTCTCGGTGTCTTTTAAATCTTTGGGTTTTGTGTCTAGATTTAAAAGGTCGACTACATCTTGAAACATAGAAGCACCCATAGATTTTGAGAGACGAACTAATTGGTCTGGTTTTTTACCATGAGCTACAATTAGATGGTCAATTTTTTTTGCTTGCGCTAAAGTTTTTAATCCTAGTTGTCCATGCACTGCAGCATATTTTGTTGGATAGCCTTTATATTTTGCACTTGAAATTTCTTCAGTAAAAGAAACTCTTCCCTTTTCATCTACTGATATTTTACTATTGGTTGGTTTATACCTTCTCATATTTAAATCCTCTTTCGTTTAAAATTTTTCTGTTTTGTAAATGTTCAGCTTCAATATCTTCTTTTGATTGTCCAAAGTATTTAACTGCCATGTTCTCTTTTACCATTTGTTCGTTTAATGAAACCCCATCAATAAAGAATTCACCAAGTATACGACCAAATTTACCTTTATCTATTTCTGTTCTCATCTGGTATGTCTCTCCAACAATTAGTCTGTCTTTTACATATTGTGAAGCTAACTTACCATAATATTTTTCTTCTAAGTCTCTTGTACGAGATTCAGGAGTATCTATTCCCCAGAAACGAATAGTTTGATTTGCATAAACAATACCAAAACCTAAATCAATATCGCCTTTGGCTGTATCACCATCTACGACTTTTGTTATTTTGATATTGTATGTAAACATTATGGTAATTTAATCCTCTTCATAACTTTCTGCATTTCTTCAAACTCTTCTATATTTAATATAATAGCAGTTCTTCTGAAATCTCTTATTGCAACGGCTCTTCTTTGACCATTTACAATCATCAGTTCAATTACGTTTCTATCACCAAATTTTCCAAGCGGTTTATATTTAATATCGCCTTTTAATTTCGCGGTTGCAATTACCTCTCTTTCTCTTAAGTTTTTAAAGTCTTTCATTATTTGTCCTCTTTAGAATATTTAGCTATTAATTGGTCTAACTTTTTCATATCCATATCATCATAAGCTTGACCTAATTCAACAAAACGTCTAGAATTAATTGTTCCTTTTGGTTTAACCAGCATAACAATCTCTTCTTGTGTTCCAGGTTTTAATCTAGGGAATCTAGCTTTTACTCTTTTCAACATAGGTTTTTGTGTTGGTTTAAGAGCTTCGCTTGTGCTACCATTTTTAGAACCAGCTTTTGCTTTTGCCATTGCATCTGCAGTTGGTGCACCTTTTTCACCTTTCTTACGCATACGTTCACCACGCTTTCTTTTAGCGTGAATGTTAGCCCAAAGACCTTCTGCTTCCATTTCTTTTTTCATTTTTAGATACTGAAGTTCTTTAATTTTAAAATTAAGTTTTCTTTCAGCATCTGCTATGATTTGTTCCTTTCGGCTAAGTCTTGCTTCATTCATTTCTCTTATCCTTCCCTTTAGAATATCATCTAAGTTATTGTCTAACCACTCAATGAAATCATCTTCATCGTCAGTATTTACTTCGCCATTGTCCATTGCCCAATTCATAAGGTCTTGTTCAGCTTTACTAGATAATTCTAAATTACCAGACCTTTGTGCTTTTTGGAGTTCGCGTTTGTGCTTACGAACAATGTCCTTCATTTTCATATTGGCAACCTCACCAGTTTTTTACGTTTTTCATTACCAGATTTTCTTTTTAAGATATTTTCTTTTTTCATTCTTTCGATATTCTCTTTCGATTCACGTGAAAATTCTGCTTGTTGAAAATCTTTTTCTGGTTTTAAATCGTAAGGTAAGTCTTTAAAGTTTTCTGCGTTATCATCTCCAAAAATATAACCAAAGAAGTGACCTGTTACATTAAAAGCTTTTCCTTTTCTTTTACCAGTTATCCATCTTTCTTGAACTAATGTATCACCTATAATATGTGTCATATTAATTGGACCGTTTTTAAATGTACCAGTTGCTTTCTTTAAAGGTCTATCTACTTCTTGTGTTCCACCTGGTTCATACATATAAGAATCTAATATATCGTATAAAGAATCATCACCAATCGGTAATACCGATATTAGTTTCTTAACATCATTTGCGTTCTTAGCAAATCTTGGACGACCAAGTAGTGCAATAACCATTCTTAATTCTTCAATTGTATCTGGTATATGCCAAGTTCCTTCTTTTAATGAAAGCTTAGATAAAGCTTCTTTTACTACATCTTCACCAAAGTTTGCAAACTCTAATGCTTTAGCAACTTCTGGGTGACTTGCTAATCCACGTTTCATCTTTTCGATTTCTTTGATTGCGTAAGTCATAGCACCACCGTGGTCTAAAGCAAACTCAATCGCCTTTTTGACTTTAGGATCTCTAGCAGCTTTCTTAGCCTTTGGATTCTTTCTGTAGTATACAGAAATCTCTTGGCCAGTTAACTTAGAGCCAGACATCTTACCAAGTTTTTCTCTTAGTTCTTTAAATTTCATTTTATTTTCCTCTTTAAAACCTAATTTCTTTTTTAATATATTCATAGCAGTAGCTATTTTAACTGATTTCCAATCTTTACCATATTTATCTTTAAACGATTTATCTGGTAAATCTTTTGCAATCTTTTCTAATTCTTTCTCTCTTGCTGGAGTTAACTTAAAATCAGACATTATCCTTTCGGACTAAATCCGCCTTTTCTTGCTAACTTAGCTTGGTCACTATCAAATTTGTGCCAAACTGGTCCACCAGTTAAGAAAGAATTCACACGAGCAAGTCCCCACTGATTTGGAGTTGTACCAGGTTTGTGTCCAACTTTCCATGCAGCGTATCCTCGGTCAAAAACTTTATTTAATATACTCATAGAAACCCCAGTCGCCTTTGATTTCTTTTTCAATGCAGATTGAACTTGTCCTTTATTTTCTGCGACAAAGTCCTCGAATGTCATACTTTCACCATACATTTGTTTATACCTCGTTGTAAACTTAGATGGTTTTAATCCTTTCTTTCTAGCTTTTTTATCACCAGGTGCATCTTTATATGCTCTTGGATCGTCATCATCCATCTCAGCTTGTTTGTTAAATTGTGCTCTTCTTTTAGCATCGGTTGAATCATCACCGTCTCCAGGATTAGCTTCAAAGTCTTTTCTTAACTTATCACCATGCGTATCTCTTTTCTTTTCTTTATGTTTAGCTTCGTAGAATTTATATCCTAACATCTTTTCGATTGTACTATCTTTTTGTTTAGTATAATATCCAATCTCTGCTGCTAATAATAATTTATCATCAGAAGCTAAACCATCAAACCATTTTTTAAATGCATCCATCCCTTTCGTTGCAAGGTCAGCAGCTTTATTTGCAAGAGAAGCAGTAAATCTATCTGACCTAAATTCTTTTGCCATTGAGCGGAAACCTTTAGCAGCTAATTTTATAAAGTCTTCTTTTGCATCTTCTTTTAAACCATCATGTTCTCTTTTCATTTTTAGTTTTTTGTAAGAAGACATATTTTTTTGACCTGGAGTATTGTCAGCATAGTTTTTTGTTAACTCATCTGTTCCCCATTCACCTGCATATTCTACGATTGAATCCAACCAGCATCTTTTCTTTTTACCATTGAATTCTGCTATAACATAATTAGAACCACGAATAATAACTTTACCTGATTGTCCAGTTTCTTTTAATCGAATCTTAGTTCCAATTCTAAATATCTTTTCTTGTACGTAATCTTCTCTAATGTCTGAAACTTTTTCTAATTGTGTATGTGGTTGGCTTGACTCTGCTCTTAATCCCATACCTTTACGAACTGCGTTATATAAATCGTTTGCAAGAGAAGCAACGTCTGT
>Ga0207985_1000524_pt1 | contig 10493 bp, 14 predicted proteins | sample ETNtaG_3_FD_185761 | JGI IMG/M metagenome (GOLD analysis project Ga0207985, IMG submission 185761) | Marine microbial and viral communities from oxygen minimum zone, Eastern Pacific Ocean - ETNP201302SV84 (SPAdes) (version 2) | ecosystem: Environmental > Aquatic > Marine > Unclassified ...
TATTAATTCCATATTTCTTAGGGTACATTAAATAATTTATCTTTACTAGCACTAATTATTTATAGTAAATATAATTCATAAGTCATTAAGTTAAATATTTACTAATATAGTAAATTGCTAAAAGATAAGGATTTAAATGCCAGTAAAAATTAGGCTAGCCCAGAGAGGTAAAAAAAAGAATAGAACTTTTAGAGTCATCGTTGCTGATTCAAGGTCTCCTAGAGATGGAAAATTCATTGAAGATCTTGGGTTTTATAATCCACAAGATAACCCCTCATCAGTTGAAATTGATGTAGAAAAAGCTGTTTCATGGTTAGAAAAAGGTGCTCAACCCTCTGAAAGAGCACAGAAAATATTAGAAATATCAGGGGCATGGGCACAATGGAGATCTTCAAAGGGTGAAGTTGTATCTATTCCAACACCGCCAGAACCAAAAATAAAAAGTAGCTCAAAAGCACATAACAAGAAAAATGAAGATCAAGCTGAAGAGGGTAGCGAGGAATCCGCTGAAAACGAAAATAAAGGCGAAGAAGAATGAGTGATAATGGAAAAATTGTCAGAAACGTTGTTGAGTATATAATTTCACAAATTGTAGAAGACGAAAAATCTGTAAAAGTAGATATTTCATCTTCAGATGATGAAAATGTTGCCATTGAAGTAAGAACTGCTCCAAGTGACATGGGAAGAGTAATTGGAAAACGTGGAAGAGTCGCCCGTGCAATAAGGACTGTAGCTCAAGCTGCTGCAGACGAAGAGGGTCTTCAGTCAACCGTAGAATTTATTGACTAATAATAAATCATATTTAATTGGAAAATTAGGTAAACCACACGGACTTCAGGGATATCAGTACATAAATATTGACAAATATTTTAGAAATATAAAATTGAATGATGTTTCTGTCGAAATTAAAAACCATTCCTTTATAATTGAAAATTTTAAATCTCATTTAAAAGATAGAAATTTAATCAAATTTAAGCATATCAACTCAATTGAAGAAGCAGAAAATAATAGAGACTTAGACATTTACATATCTGGTAAGTACCGAAGTTTAAAAAATAAAGAACTTTTGCCATGGCCAGGATTTTTTATTAATTATGAACTAAAAAATGGTGAAATTTTGTTGGACTACTTTTATTCTTCAAATTTAATTCTGTGCAATGTTAAAAAAAATGAGGAAGTTTTTGTTGTTTCTTATGATAAAGATAATTTTTTTTACGAAGATGATATTTTGAATCTAACTATTAATTAACCAATCATATATTCTACTTGTTGGTTCATCATCTAAGTATTCAGGATGCCACTGTATTCCAATTGCATCCCAGCCATTTGTAATCTCAATTCCTTCGATTACTCCATCATCAGATCTTGCTGAAATTCTTAAATCCTCTCCTAATTTATCGATACTTTGGTGATGTATGCTATTAACTTCGAAATTTTTTGCTTGAACAATACCTTCTAATTTTGTATCTGCTTCAATGTTTATTCCATGAACATATTTCCTTGCATCATCGTAAGGTTTTTGATGTTCAATTTCACTAAAGCCGCTTTTTTTTAAATCCTGATGTAATGTACCACCTTTGTGTACATTTAGTAGTTGATGACCTCTACATATAGCCAATGTTCTAATATTTTTGTCTTCAGCTTCTTTGAGTAGATTTAATTCTGTTAAGTCACGTAAATCATCCACTCTTTCAACAGTTTCATCTTGTTCTTGGTCGTAAATCTTTGGATTTATATCACCCCCGCCAGTTACTATAAGTGCGTTTATCCCAGATAAGTTAATAGATTTCATATTTTGTTGAGGGATAATATTAACTTGTGCCCCATGATTGTTACATTGTTTTATAAAGTCAAAATTTAAAACTGAGCATTCAATTTCACCGGCAGACATTTTTACATCTTTATTTCCCGTACTTATTCCAACAATAAAATTATTCATTTATATAAAACACAGCTTGAACTTCAACACAGACATTAAGTGGCAAACTTGATACTCCCACTGCTGACCTTGTTGGTTTTTCGGAAAAGTACTCATCCAATTTATCTGTAAAACCATTTAATACTTTAGGTTGATCTGTAAAGTCTGGTAAAGAATTTACAAATCCTATTACATTTACGGGATTCAATTTATTTAAATCTGATATTGTTAAAAGAGAAGAAATTGTAAGTTCCGCACATAACGATGCCGCTTCATAACCTTCTTCAACAGAAATTTCAGATGGAATTTTACCAACTATTTTCTTTTCATTAGTGATAGGCACATGTCCTGAAGTATATATAAAGTCACCAATCTTTTTCACCGTTACATAGTTGCCAGCAGCTTTTGGTGCCTCAGGCAATTTATTATTCATTATTTGATAGTTTTTCAAGTAGATCTACAACACGATTCGAGTATCCCCATTCGTTGTCATACCAGCAAACTACTTTGATATGATTATTATTTAGTATCTGTGTTGATGAAGCATCATAAATACTCGAATGTGGATTTTTGAGAATGTCTGTAGAAACAAGCGGGATATCTGAATAATCTAAAATTCCTTTAAGTTCATTTTCAGAAGCTTTTTTCACTGCTTTATTTACGTCTTCAATTGTTACTTCCTCTTCTACTTCAACAACAAGATCTACAACACTACCGTTTGGGACAGGAACTCTCATAGCCATTCCATCAAGTTTTCCATTTAATTCAGGAAGAACCATACCAACGGCTTTTGCAGCTCCAGTGGATGTTGGAATTATATTTTGTGTTGCGTTTCTTCCTCTCCTAAAATCACTGTGAGTAGTTTCTGCTAGTGCTTGATCATTTGTATAAGCATGTACAGTAGTCATCAATCCTGATTTAATTTTAAAGTTATCATTTAATACCTTCGCTATTGGTGCTAAACAATTAGTTGTACAAGATGCATTAGAAATTAATTTATCTTGCGGGCTCAACGAATTATCGTTTACACCTAAAACCACTGTTGCATCTATTTCATCTTTAGGAGGCACTGTAAGAACAACTTTTTTGGCACCAGAGGAGATGTGTTTATCTAATGATTCTTTATCTCTAAAAAAACCAGTTGATTCTACTACTAAATCAACACCTAATTCACTCCAAGGAATCTCTCCTGGATCACTGTGGGATATTAATTTAATTTTTCTGTTTCCAACAATTAAGTAGTCATCAGATAGTTCAACATTCATGTTTAAAATTCCCATTATTGAGTCATGTTTAAATAGATATGATAATGTTTCCTTATCTCCGAGGTCGTTTATTGCAATTACATTTAAATCTGAATTTGATTCAACAATTATTCTTAAGATAGACCTTCCTATTCTTCCAAAACCATTTATTCCGATATTATTCAAATTGTCTCTCCGTTGATTTAACTGCTTCGATTATTCTTGAAGCATAACCCCATCCATTATCAAACCAGATAATAAGTTTTAATTTATCTTCATCAATACACATAGTCGATAATCCGTCAATTATTCCAGAAAGGGAATTTCCAACTACATCAGATGAAACTATTGGATCATATGTAAAACCAATTATGTTTTTCAATGAATCGTTTTCAGTAATTTTCTCAAGATAACTATTTACCTCGTCTTTAGTTGTTTTAGTTTTTAAATTCAATGTCAAATCTATAGTACTTCCATCTGGTACAGGAACTGTCATTGAAAATGAAGCTATTTTATCCTTAAGTATTGGTAATGCACTTTCTATTACTTTTGACGAATTTGTAATTGATGGAATAATATTTTCGCCTGCCGCACGATTTTTTCTAAAACCTGCACCGGCTACATCAGCAAGACGATTCGAATTAGAATATCCATGAACAGTTGTTAAAAATACTTCATTAATCCCATACTCAGACTCAATAACTTTAAGTATTGGTCCAACTGCATTAGCAGTGTTTGACCCAAAAGAAATTATGTCTGATTCTAAACTGATTGTCTCGTCATTACATCCAGACACAAGTAATGGAATATTTGAAAAATCAACTGGTGTTGAAGCTATAAAGACTTTTTTAGCCCCTTTTGAAATATGATTCTTAGCTTCATCTAGATTTTGAGGTTTTCCTGTAGCTAATATGACTATATCCGTATTTAAACTCTTCCAGTCCGATTCATCTGCATTTTTCCAGGTATTAAAAACTGTTTTTTTACCGTTAACTAATATTCCTTCATCAGAATTATGAACTTCATGATTTAATTTTCCATAAATTGAATCGTATTTAAGTAAATAAATTAGATTATCTTTGTCAGCAGTATCAGATACAGAAACAATATTTATATTCTCTTCCTCTAGAGATTGTCTAAAAATATCTCTACCAACTCTTCCGAAACCAACTAAAGATACATTAACCAACTGTCATTCCTCACATCTGTTTTTTTAATAAAATCTTGGTACAATCAAATCATAATATTATCGAATTGTTGTAAATTATGTCTACTTTAGATAAAAAAATTGAAAATCATGTATTTGGAAATATTCCGACGACTGAGTTACTAAATAAAGCATATGAAAAGAAAGTTAAAAATTTTGGAAAGACAATTACCTATAGCCCTAAAGTTTTTATACCTTTAACAACGTTATGTCAAGACTCTTGCGCCTATTGTACTTTTGTTAAAACTCCAAAAGAAGGAGGAACATATCTTTCATTTGAAGAAGTTGATGCCATTGCAAATGTGGGAGATAAATCTGGATGTTTTGAGGCGCTTTTTACACTTGGTGACAAACCTGAAGTTAAATGGAATTTTGCAAAAGAGGAATTAGAACGATTAGGTTTTAGTTCAACTTTTGATTACTTAATTGAAAATGCAAAAAGAGTAAATGAAAATTACCATTTATTTCCACATATCAATCCTGGTTTAATGTCGAGAGAAGAAATTAAAGAATATAGACAACATTCACCATCTGGTGGATTAATGCTTGAGTCGTTTTCAAATAATTTATCTCAAAAAGGTAAACCACATTATGGTGCAAAAACTAAAAATATAAAATTAAGATTAGAAACTCTCCAAAATGCAATGCATGAAAAATATCCAATGACTACAGGGATGTTATTAGGAATTACTGAAACTAAAAATGAGATTATTCAAGACATACATCAACTTATTGAAACTTGTAATTTAAATACGTCTATTCAGGAAGTAATACTCCAAAATTTCAGAGCAAAGCAAAATACATTGATGAGGAATCATTCAGAAATAGTTAATGATCTTTTTATGAGAATAATTGCTACAACACGTATATTTTTGCCAAATCACATATCACTACAAATACCGCCAAATTTAGCAAGCAATATTAAATTATTTTTAAAATCTGGAATAAATGATCTTGGAGGAATATCTCCAAAAACAATCGATTGGGTTAATCCGGATCATAACTGGCCAGATTTAATTGAACTAAAAAACCTAATTGAAGAATCAGAACAAGATCTTATCCCTCGCTTACCTGTTTACCCTTCATATATAAACAAAGATTGGCTTAGTCCAAATATTTATGAAAAAGTAAGTAGTGTTATTAATGAAAATGGATACCCAAAAGAATATGAATTTACAAAATAATATATCCTTCCTGAGGATTCGTCCATGTGATTCAGATAATGAAATTTATTTGAATTCAAGAAAAAAAGAAGGAACTTCATCTTTTTACATCAACAAACCAGTTAACCTAGAAAAAATTCATACAAAAGATTTTCAGACAATTTCTGACAGCAAACTTGACGAATCATTTCAGTGGTTTGTAAATTACAAAAATTGGAAAGAATTCGAAGATGTAGATCCATTTAGACTCGTTTATAGATGTTCTAACAATATAGAAAATGACATGGAAGTAATTACACGATTGAATCCATCGTTTGTACTTTTATCAGAATTAGAAAACATTAAATTTCTTAAAAATATTCAACCCTCACTTAATTTTAAAATATCAAGATATGTTAATTCTATAGAAGAAGCAAAGGAATCCATGTCAAATGGAGTGGAGGATCTTTGGTTAAGAGATTGGAGCTATAGAGAGATAAAAGAATTAAAAAATGATTCAAACTTTGACTTATTTGAAAGAACTCTATTTTCACTTGTTGGTATAAATAAAGCACGAACATTACTTTCGAAAATTCAATTTACCAATTTTCTTCAATCAAGAGATGTAAGAGGTTACAAACGATTTCCAACAAGTTGGTCTCCAGGGTCTGGTAAGGAAATTCCAAAGCTTGATGGATTAACATACAACCTTTCGTCTTCCTTTAAATCAACTAATTTTGAAAAAATCTTATATAAAGCACAAGAAGGAAATGAGATAAATAACGATGAATTAGAAGAACTTTTTAGAACGTCTGGTAAGTACATTAATAAAATCGCAGAAGTCGCAGATAATTTAAATCGTTCAATAAATAGAGATGATGTAACTTTTGTAAAAAATCGTAATATAAATTACACAAATCAATGTTACTTTAAGTGCGGCTTTTGTGGATTCTCAAAAGGACCAAAAAGTCTTAATTTGAAAGAAAAACCATACAACCTAGAACCACAAGAAGTTGTTAATAGAAGTGTCGAAGCTTTTAACGATGGAGCTTCTGAGGTCTGTTTACAAGGAGGTATTCATCCTGAGTACACTGGTAAATTTTATCTTGAACTTGTAAAAAAAATTAAACAAGAAGTACCTGATTTACATATTCATGGATTTACTCCTCTCGAAATATGGCAGGGTGCTGAGACTATAAATATAGGTGTTGAGGAATACCTTACATTACTTAAGGATGCAGGATTAAATACGTTACCAGGAACAGCAGCTGAAATACTTGACAATAGAATAAGAAAATATTTATGTCCAGACAAAATTACATCTGAACAATGGGGGTATGTTATGGAAGTGGCCCATTCTTTAGGAATTAAATCTACCGCAACAATTATGTTTGGTCATATAGATGATATAAAATCATGGGTCAATCATTTTGATTTAATAAAAAGAATTCAAAAAAGAACAAAGGGATTTACAGAAATAGTTCCTTTACCTTTTGTACATATGGGCTCACCAATTTTTCTTCAAGGAAAAAGCATGCCAGGACCTACTTGGGATGAGGTAACTTTAATACATGCTCTTGCAAGAATTTATTTTTATGGGTCAATCGACAATATTCAGGCAAGTTGGGTAAAGCTAGGGCACGATGGTGCTTCAAAACTTCTTCACGCAGGTGTTAATGACCTTGGCGGGACACTAATTAATGAGAATATTAGTAGAGCTTCAGGTGCTGATCACGGTCAACATACAACCGATATTGAATTTGTTGAGCTTATTGAGAAAAGTAATAAGAAGCCTTTTTTAAGAAATACTCTTTATACAGAAAAAAAGAGTTTGTCTGCAATTTCAAATTTAGAGAATGTTATCAAACTTTAACGTTATTACTTTATTCCCTGAGATATTTCAAAAGTGGATTGAGGTTGGCGTTCTCTCACACGGCATTGAAAAAAGATTATTTGAATTCAGTAGTACAAATTTAAGAGATTATGGAATTGGTAACTATAAACAAGTGGATGACGCACCATACGGTGGAGGACCGGGTATGGTTTTAATGGTTGAACCTTTAGATAAAGCAATTAAAGAATCAAAGAAAGATATCAACATATTCTTAACACCAAGTGGACAACAGTTAAATGAAGATTTGATTCAAAATCTTCACGCATTTGAATCAGCGAATATTATTTGTGGAAGATATGAAGGATTTGATCAAAGAATACTTGAAATGCATAGCGATTATGAGATTTCGATAGGTCAAACTGTTGTGTCTGGTGGAGAGGTTCCTGCGATGTTTTTAATTGAGGCTATTGTAAGAAAAATTCCCGGACTTCTTGGTAATTCAGAGTCTTTAACAAATGAATCATTTACAAACAACAAATCTGATTTTCCTGTGTATACAAGACCTGAAATCTATGAAAATCTTAATGTTCCTGAAGTTCTTCTATCTGGTGACCACAAAAGAATCGAAGAATGGAAAAAGAATAATTTAAAAGACATTTAAACTCTCTTTATATCTATAATTTCAAACTGAGGGAACATGAATTTAATACAAGAAATTGAAAACAACCAACTTAAAACAGATCTACCTGATATTAAAGCTGGTGATACTGTAAAAGTTAATGTCAAAGTTTCAGAGGGAAATAGGGAGAGAATTCAAACCTATGAAGGTGTTGTCATATCTATGAAGGGTGTCTCTGTCAACAAAACAATAACAGTTCGTAAACTTTCTTTTGGAGTAGGTGTAGAGAGAATATTTCCAATACACGCCCCTATCATTGATTCAATTGAGGTTACTCGTAAAGGTAAAGTAAGAAGATCAAAACTTTATTATCTCAGAGATAGAATCGGAAAATCTGCAAAAATCAAAGAAGACAGAACTACCTAAAGTAAAATAAAATTATTATTAAGTTCCTAAAAAATTTCACAACAATAATTGCTGCCTTTGTGCTAGCAACTGTTTTGAGAACATTTTTATTTCAAATATATTTTATTCCAAGTTTGTCAATGTTTCCCAATATAAATATTGATGACAGGGTGTTGGTTGTAAAAGATGAAATTATTGACTACAAATATAATTTGGGTGAGATTGTTGTATTTTATGCTCCACAATCTGCAGTTCCATTAAGTACAGACCTTTTGATAAGTAACTTAAAGATATGGAATTTAATTAGTCAAAGTGATAATAACGATCAAAGTACTGTATATATAAAACGAATAGTCGGAACACCTGGTGATCAGATCAAGATAGAAAGTAATGGGTCAATTTTCGTTAATGACATTGAATTAAAAATTAAAAACGTTAATAACTCACCAAACGAAGATGTGATTGATATTAAATTATCAGAAAATGAATATTTTCTTGTTGGAGATAATAGAGATAATAGTTTCGATTCTAGAATGTTTGGTCCAATTTCAAGTGAAAGAATAATTGGTAAAGCATATTTCAAAATATATCCTTTCAATGAATTCAAGAATTTAAATGATTGAAGATCAAAACTGGACTAAAAATAAAAATCAAAAAATAATTGGCGCTGATGAAGTTGGTCGAGGATCGTTAGCTGGTCCTATTGTAGGAGCTGCCGTAAAGCTTGAATTTCAACATTTTGATTTACTGAGTGATGTAAAAGATTCTAAAAAATTATCACCAAAAAAAAGAGAAGAAATTTATGAAAGAGTAAAAGATAATAGCATCGAGTATTCTATCTCCGAGTGTTCAAATTTACATATTGATAAAAATGGTATATCAGCTTCAAACAAAGAGGTTCTCCTTAATTCTATCAATAATTTATATCAGAAATCAGATAAAGTTTATGTTGACCATTTCAAAATAGACAAATTTGGTTCTGTATCTATGGTTAGGGGAGAAGACAATAGTTACTCTATTGCACTCGCAAGTATTATCGCAAAAGTATATAGAGATAATTTAATGATTGATTATGCTTCAAAATATCCCCGATATTCATTTGAAAAAAATAAAGGTTACGGAACAAGAGAACACTTGAATTTGATTCAAAAACACGGAGTATGTGATATTCATAGACTTTCTTTTAACTTAGGGCCCATGCGACAACCGCAAGTGTGATGATTAATGCAAATATAATATTTGCATAATCTACTTTGTTCGCTTTATATGGTTTGTTTGGATCAAAACCCATGACTACATTCTATATAAAAACTGATTAATATTTATATTATGGTTTTAGAAAGTAACGTAAAAAACAACTGTTTGGTTTTATCATTTAATAGTCCAAAAACATCTAATTCAATATCTGCTGAAGATTGGAAAGAATTAAAAGAAAAAATTAAGGAATTTGAAAAAAGTGAAATAAAATATTTAGTTTTGAACAGAGTTAATGATAATTTCTCATCTGGTGCTCAATTAGCTGAGAACTTGAATGCATCTATGGAAGATGTGTCCGAAGCATCAAAAATATTATGGGAATGTAAAAAACCAGTTATTGCTGTTGTAGATGGTGTGTGTGCCGGTGCTGCTTCAAATATGATTTTATTAAGCGATTTCATTATTGCTACACCTGAAACAAGATTCATCGAAGTTTTTGCAAGAAGAGGGTTGGTTGTAGATTTCAGTGGTTCGTGGATACTACCAAGAATAATTGGAGTTCAAAAAGCAAAAGAGCTTATGATGACTGCTTCTGAAATAAATGGAGCCACACTTAACGATTATGGAGTTCTGTACAAACTAGCTGAAAAATCGGATTTAGATAGTGAACTAGATAATTTAGTTAGCCTTCTTGACAAACAAAGTTTTATATCAATCTGCATGATAAAAGATCAAATAAGAAAAGGTTTAAATACTAACTTTGATGAATCTCTAAGTAATGAAACCGACAATCAGAACAGTAGATTTGTGCATTCGGATGTTATGGAGGGTATGTCTGCATTTGTAGAAAAAAGACAACCAAATTATAAAAATACATTAGATGAATAAATAAAATTAATATTTATTCAGATTAATGAATAGATATGC
>Ga0207985_1000527_pt1 | contig 10475 bp, 11 predicted proteins | sample ETNtaG_3_FD_185761 | JGI IMG/M metagenome (GOLD analysis project Ga0207985, IMG submission 185761) | Marine microbial and viral communities from oxygen minimum zone, Eastern Pacific Ocean - ETNP201302SV84 (SPAdes) (version 2) | ecosystem: Environmental > Aquatic > Marine > Unclassified ...
ACCAGCACCTGCAGCTGAAGTCAAAGAAGCACCAGCACCTGCAGCTGAAGTCAAAGAAGCACCAGCACCTGCAGCTGAAGTCAAAGAAGCACCAGCACCAGCCGCAGCAGCAGTAAAAGAAGCACCGGCACCAGAAAAAACAAATGGACAGGTACCCACTGAAGTAGATTTTGCACCTGAGACAAAGGTCACACAAAGGTTATTGACTGTTGTTAAAGCAAAACCAATACAGAAACCCACTTCTGAACCAGTCGATAAAGTAAATACATGGCCTCACTTAATGTTGCCAGAATTTATTTCCCTAATGGCAATGACTGCATTTTTAATATTTATTAGTGCAATTTTGCAGGCTCCTTTATTGGAAGAAGCAAATCCAAACATTACTCCAAACCCTGCAAAAGCACCTTGGTACTTTTTAGGCTTGCAAGAATTATTATCTTATTGGGATCCACAAATTGCTGGTGTGATGATACCTCTACTAATTGGAGTAGCAGCATTTATGGCAATTCCATACATCGATAGAAATAAAGAAAATAAACCTTCAAAAAGAAAATATGCAATAATGTTGTGGACATTTTTCCTTGCTGGGGCAGGAACATTAAGCCTTATTGGTATTTTGTTTAGAGGCCCAGGTTGGAACTGGACATATCCATGGATTGATGGTGTATGGTTCGATGACTTACTTGACTGGGTCCATTTCGAATGACTCTTGTTGAACTTTCATTCATCGCAATAGCATTTATAGGTATTTTTGGTGTTGTCGGGATTGCAGCTGTAGTTACTGGAAGAACTCCAAAAACTGTTACAAAAAAATTAAATTGGAAAAAGAATTTAGATAAAAAAGCATTAAAAGCTGATAAGTCTTCGACAAATTTCCTTGCCCCAGATGAACCAGATATAGAAGAAGAAAATGTATCCGAAGATATTGAGCAGGAAGAAGAAATTCAAACTGATGGATCTATATCAATAAAAGAAGAAATTATTTATGAAGAAATTTCAGAAGAGGAAGCCGGAATGACTCGTAGGCAATTTTTGGGTAAAGCTCTTGGAATTACGTTTGGAGCATTCGCAGGTATACAATTAATTTCTTGGCTTGGCTTCTTTTATCCAAAAGTTTCTGGAGGTTTTGGTTCAAAAATAGATGCTGGAAGAATTGATGATCTTAAAGATCAAATTTTTCAATCAGATGGTTCGGTTATTCCTGCATTTATTCCCGAAGCAAGGGCTTATGTTTTACCTTTTGACGATAATGGTCAATCTCAGTTTTCTGATAGTGGAACTATTGCAGACGGTTTAGTTGCTGTTTATCAGCGATGCGTTCATTTAGGCTGCCGTGTTCCATGGTGCAATACTTCTCAAGGATTTGAGTGCCCGTGTCATGGTTCAAAATATAACATGGTTGGTGAGTATTATGCAGGTCCCGCACCAAGAAACTTAGATAGATTTATTGTAAGTGTTTCAGGAGGAAAATTAATTATTGATACAGGATCAGTTATTGAGTCACCTCGAGCTGATGGTATGTCTGTCAAATACCCACAGGGTCTTTCGTGTATTACAATCGCTGAGACTGAGGAATAAAAATGAATAGCTCATTTTTTATAACATTAATTGCTTTGGCAGTAGTCGGTGCAATAGCTTATTTTTCTGCAGTTGGTTTTAGAGGTGCCGGAAAGATTAAAAAGGTACCTAGAAATTTACAAAAATATCTTCCAGATGATGAATTAGAGACAACCCATCTTGACAAGACATTATCAATAGCGGTTGTGTTAGCTTCGTTACTCACAATTATGATTCCACTTTATTACCTCGGTGAGCCAGCTAGGCAAGAGGGTTTTGTAGAAGAGTTTGATGATGTCTCAGTCGAGAGAGGACATCATCTTTATGAAGAGTTTGGGTGTGGAAACTGTCATGGAGTAGATGGTAGTGGTGGAGCAGCTTCATATGTTGAAAAAAGAAGTGGTGTCAGTGTTACATGGACAGCCCCTGCCATAAATAATGTGTTTTATAGATATGATGATGAAGAAGTTAGGTACTGGCTAATATACGGTAGAGCAAATTCACCTATGCCTGCTTGGGGTCTAAAAGGTGGTGGTCCAATGAATGACGGACAGCTTGACGACTTAATAGAATACTTGCATTATTTTCAAATTCCTCAAAGTGAAGAACTTCAACAAATTGAACAAAATATAAACTCATCTTTACTACGAATTGAAAATTCTGATTTACAAGTTGAAAGTGAAATTGATAAACAAAATGAACTTATAGAAAATATTAAGGCAGCTCCTGAAAGATTACCTGTAGCAATTGAAGCTGTTGAAATTGTATCTGCTATCTTAGCAAGGCAAAATGGAATAGATACAGATGAAGACGGACTTTTTGACTCTGTAGAAACAGATATATCAGTTTACAGCGAGAGCATTGCAGATGTTTTGGGTACTGCAATTTTAAATCTAAACCCAGATGAAGAAGAATCAACCCCTGGAAGGAAAGACTCGTCAGTTGTTAGGGGATATCTCTCTGACCTTGAAACGAGTGTAATTAATTTAGGGATCCTCACAGATGGGTATGACAAATTTATGTTGGAAGCAGAAAAAGGTTTGGCATTTCTCGAGAATGCTTATGAACAAAAGTTATGGCTCATTGATTTCCAAGACATTGCAGATTCAACTTTTGATGGAGATTATGACAAAGCAACAAGAGCGGTAGGGATATTTAATGCTTATTGTGCAAGATGTCATACTGCTGGTTATTCTGCGGGAGCTGCATACACAAAAACAATTGGTTCCGGCGGCTTAGGTCCTGCATTAAAAGGTGGACGAGTAAATATTCAATTTAAAGAAAGAGATGACTTTATTGATTTTATTATTAATGGCTCTGTAAATGGTAAAGGATATGGAGTCAATGGAGTTGGTGGAGGAAAAATGCCAGGTTTTGGTGCTGTACTTCCACAGTCAGATATAGAATTGGTTATAGACTATTTGAGAGGAATGACACCTGATGCGTGAGATCATGAGAACCCTGTTGTCATCTAATTTGACATTTACTGGAATTTTTCTTTTTGTATTTTTTGTTCTCTCATTTTTTGGATCAACTTTTATCTTGAACGCTACCAATTTAGGTAGAAGGCTTGGTTTCCTTGTTGTTGGAGCTGCAACTTTTGGATGGCTGGTAATAAATTCTTTTCTATTTATACTCTATGCTCCCAGGGGACCAGCCCCATCTTCAATAGATGGTCTTAACGCTCTAGAAATCAGAATTATTCCAATTACTTACTTTGCTGGATCTTTAATACTTTTTATTATGTTTATGCTTGCCCTAAATAGATATGAGCAAGAAGAAAAAGATACAGAAGAAACAAATAGTTAATCTGTATTAGCGTATATCCCTTTCATGAATAGAATAAATTTATGGAATTTATTATATCAATAGTAAGAAGTGTCATATTATTTGGTCTTTTAATATTTATTGCATTCAGAATATTCAGAATTTTAAGACCATTCGAAAAAGGATTAGTTGAAAGATTTGGTAAGTATAATCGTGAAGCTACTGCAGGTCTCAACATTGTAATTCCTGGAATAGAAAAATTAATCATCGTAGATATGAGGGAACAAGTAATTGACGTTCCACCGCAAGAGGTTATCACTAAAGACAATGTGACAATCACCGTTGACGCAGTTATTTACTATGAACCAACTGATCCCAAAAAACTTGTTTATAATGTTGGAGATTTTATCACTGCAGCAACAAAATTAGCACAAACTAACTTAAGAAATGTTGTTGGTGATCTTGAATTAGATGCTGCTTTAACTTCAAGAGAGACTATCAACACATCTTTAAAGCTAATACTTGATGAAGCAACTGATAAGTGGGGTACAAGAGTTGTCCGTGTAGAAATACAAAGAATTGATCCACCACAAGATGTCCAAGATGCAATGAATAAAGTTATGAAAGCTGAAAGAGACAGAAGAGCGGCTGTTACAGAAGCCGAGGGCGAAAAAAGAGCTGCAATTTTGACGGCTGAAGGCGAAAGGGAATCACAAATCCTTAGTGCACAGGGTGAAGCTGAAGCATTAAAACAAGTTGCCGATGCTGAGAAATATGAAAGAGTAGTCACAGCAGAAGGTGAAGCTGAAGCTATCCAGAAAGTTTTTAAAGCTATTCACGAAGGTGATCCTACAAATGATTTGATAGCAATTAAATATTTAGAATCATTAGAAAAAGTTGCTGATGGAAATGCTACAAAAATATTTCTACCAGCAGACTTATCTGCAACTTTAGGTAGCATTGGAGCAATTTCAGAATTGTTTAAGGATGAAAGCAAAGACTCTACTGATTCTGAAGACAAAGAAGAGTAACGGCCTAAATCAAACTACTTTTTAACAACTCAAAAAACTTATCAGGATCACACCTTTGCACAATTCTTGTCTTATGTGTTTCAGGCTCAATATTCATGTAATCAATAACACAGCCTCCTCTAGTCATACCATCTCGAACATCAACTCTCACATTAGCATCTGCTGACTGGCTGATTATCGTCTCATCCAAAAATACTGACATTGCCAATGGATCAGGTAGATCATAAGCATCTTGATTAAGCAATTCTTTCATCATTTCCCTTAAAACAACTTGGATATCATTTGTGAACTTAGAAAATTTTGTGTTTATAGATTCAATTTCATTAATTTTGTTTATATCAATCATTGCATCGTATAGAGACGGATCCCAACCAATCATCGTTGTAGGTATCCCTGCGTTTAGAACTATATCTGCTGCTTCTGGATCAACCCAAAAATTGTATTCTGCAAATTTTGTTACATTACCCAATGCATTTGAGCTTCCACCCATTATGTAAATATGCTTTATTGAATCTAAACTTTCTTTATTTTCTTCAATCATATTTGCAATATTTGTCAATGGACCAAGAGTTACAATTTCCAAATTAGTTTCTGTTTTTAGAACCTCTTTATAAAATTCAGACGCAGTTTTGCTTTCTACCTCTTTATTTCTAGGAGATAACCCTATATCACCTAAACCATCAATACCATGTACATGCTGAGCTGAAGTAGACTCATTTGTGTAACTAAGAGCAATGTTTGTTGCAGTTTCCGAATCGAATACTTCAATGTATTCTCTATTTAATGGTTTGTCAGCACCTTTAAAAATCGGTATATCAACTTCACATAATTCATTTACATAAATGGTATTTAAAACAGCCTGATCAAGAGGAACATTTCCTGACACGAGTGTAACTCCTAATATATTCTCTTTTTTTAAATTTCTATAAGCCATTAACAAGGCAACAGCATCATCAGAACCTGTATCAGCATCGATAATAATTTTTTTCATTAATCTTTTACTTTAGTAATTTCTGGTATACCTTGTCTCCAAATTACTTCACAATCTTTATATTCCTTTGAAATTTGGTCACCTATAATCATTAACATTTCTAGTGCATCTTCTTTTTTTCCTTTGGCAGAACCAAAAGAATTTGGAGCTATTGAGTAGGTCTTTTTAACCATTTCAAAAACCTCCAAAGCCTCTTTTTTATTGAAATTGCTATCTAAAGGTTTTCCAGATATTGTTTGAAAACTTTTTCTTTGTCTTCGAGGTAATGTAAATTTCATTTATATTTATATCCTAATACCTAAAGAATTCTCTTTTGTAATGAAACTTCATAATCGTCACTGTACTTTTTTGTATCAATTTCAACGAAATTAAATTTTTCATGAAAATTAAAAGATACTTCATTTCTTGAGGGAAGTATATTTATTTCTGCAGTCAGATTTTCAATATTACTCTCTAAACAAAATTCAAGAAGTTTATCGTAAATTGATGTTGCTATTCCATTTTTTCTAAATTCGGCATCAATCGCAATTCGGTCGATATACATAAAATTTTTAATTCGATTTCTAAATTCATTAAAATTTTTGTGTTTTAGGTTATACATGAATGATTTAGTTTTTGACGAGTCCTGGAAACAAATGATAAATCCAATAACTTTGTTTTCATGAATGATACATTTATGAAAATCAGAGTTTTCTACCAAATTTTCAAACTCATCAAAAGTTGTTGTGCCTACATTAGGAACATTGTTTTCATTTAAAGCATGACACCCATCAATATTTGAATTATCTATAGGTAAAAGCTTGATCTTATCCATGTATGAAAATATACATTTAATGTATAAAATTGTAAAATATATACATGCAAAATAGCGTTGTCTTAATGAGTTCCCCAGAATATTTTAGAATTGAATATTCAATTAACCCGTGGATGATTGAAGGCGTTGAAGTCAATTTAGAATTAGCTAAAGATCAATGGAGTGGACTTAAATCAACTATTGAAAAATGTGGAGCTGAAGTCAAAGTTATTCCAGGAAACACTGTTTATCCTGACTTAGTTTTTACGGCAAACTCAGGCATAATAAATGAAAAATCAGTTCTTATATCAAACTTTAAATTTCAAGAAAGACAGGGAGAAGAAGTCATTTACGAGAACTGGTTCAAAAAAAATGGCTATGATGTTGCCCGCATTCCCTCAGAACACAAATTTGAAGGACGAGGAGATGCTTTTGTTTATGGTGAATATTTAATTGGTTCATATGGAGTTAGAAGTGATAAAGAAGCTTTGATTTACATAGCAGAACAATTTGAACTAACTCCAAAAATTGTGAAGCTAGTAGATGAAAAATTTTATCACCTTGATACATGTTTTCAAAAGCTTCCAACAAAAAATAATGATGCAATTTTTTATCCACAAGCATTTGAGGACTCGTCGTTAAATGAATTTTCTGATTTATTTAATTTAATTCCTGTAAGTGAAAACGACGCAAACAAACTTGCCTGTAACAGTGTTGTAATAAATCAATCTGTTATTTTTCCATCAGAAGACATAGATATTATTGAAACTGTTGCTGATTTAGGTTGCAATATTGAGATATCAGATGTTTCGGAATTTCTTAAATCTGGCGGTGCATGTCAGTGCCTTGTAATTACATTACAATAAATTTGTGAGGATTATAAAAGCAATTCTTTGGCCAATTAAAAAAGTAATTTTCTTTCCAATTAAAATATTTTTTTACACCACAGTAATCTTTATCGTCATAGTTTTATTTTTTCAATATAGAACAGACTATGGCGTCGATGTTAGTCCACTTTCTGTCAATGAATATGAAAACTGTATCAATGTGATTGAAGACTATGAAATTACAGTCTCTCTACTTTCTGAATACGTTGAAAAATTAGATAGTGAGCAAAAATCCTTTTTAGAAAGGAATTTACCAAATCCATTAAATGTATTGACCACTCCACAGGAGATTTCAAATGATGATTTTAGAAATGTTCGAACTTTCTTAAAATATTATTTACAAGCTGGTAGATTTCCTGGTCTAAATGGTAAAGCTTTCTCACCCCAAGCAGCAAGTTTATGTAGAGATGGATTGAGTTAGTTCAACAACCTCTCCACAGGTTAAATCTTTTAAATCAGACGGTTTCAAGAAAAATTTACTTATCCTATTACCACCACCTATAAAGACTTTATTTCTTAACATCACATTTTCATCAATGTATACCTTAATTTCATCTGGTAACCCAAGAGGACTTATTCCTCCATAAATTTGGTTTGTAATTGCTTCAGCTTCCTCTCTAGAGGCAAAACTTACTTTTTTTGCATTTAACAGTTTTTTTGCTTTATGATTTACATCCAATCTGTCTGATCCCAAAACACAAAATAATGCATAAAATTCTTCTGGTTTTTTTGATTTGAGCAATATTGCATTACAAGAATCTTCAATTTTAAATCCATAATGGTCACAAAAACTTTGTGTATCAGAAAACTCATCTTTACACTCGAAAGCTTCAAGTTTTTCTATATTACTTTCAAATATTTTTTCAATTGTTTGATGTATTTCAATCATAAAGATAATGATATCGTTATTAAAGTCAGTTACAATCTCTGTATGAAGTTCAAGACAATAATTGAACCGTTTAAAATTAAATCTGTAGAGTCTCTTCCCATAACTACTCCAGAAGAAAGAAAAAGTTTCTTAGAAAGAGAACATTGGAATGTATTTGGTTTGAAATCACAAGAGGTAACTGTTGATTTACTGACAGACTCAGGAACAGGTTCAATGTCTTCTGAACAATGGGCTGCGATAATGCGTGGCGATGAGGCATATGCAGGATCTCACTCTTGGCAAAGATTTCATGATGTTGTTTCAGACCTGACAGGTTATAAACATATAATCCCAACACACCAAGGTAGAGCCAGCGAGAAAATATTAGCAACAGTGACCGTAAAAGAGGGAGATATAATACCGAGCAATAGTCACTTCGATACAACAAGAGCTAACTTTGAATTTGTAAAAGCAGAACCTGTAGATTTACTTTGTAAAGAAGGATTAGACTTACTCTCACCTGCTCCATTTAAAGGGAATATCGATCTTGAAAAGCTTGAAGACATTCTAAAGGAGAAGAGTGAAAAAATTCCATTTGTTTTGATGACAATTACAAACAATACAGGTGGTGGTCAGCCAGTCTCGATGGATAATCTAAAAAATACGAAAAAACTTTGTGAGAAATATAACAAAATGCTTTTATTAGATGCCTGTAGGTTTGCTGAAAATGCGTGGTTTGTTTCACAGAGAGAAGAAGACTATAAAGATGTAGATATAAGAGAGATAACAAAAGAAGCTTTTAGACTTGCCGATGGTTGCACAATTAGTTTGAAGAAAGATGGTTTTGGTAATATTGGAGGAATTTTAGCCTTTAATGATGATGAGCTAGCTGAAGCTTCAAGAAACCTTTTAATTTTGACTGAAGGTTTTCCAACATACGGGGGCCTTGCTGGAAGAGATCTTGATGCACTTGCACAAGGTCTCAAAGAGATTACAGATAAAAATTATCTTGAATATAGAGCAAGATCGATTTCATATTTGGGCGAAAAAGCTTTGAGTTACGGCATACCAATTGTTCAGCCTGCAGGGGGCCACGCATTATATATAGATGCAAAAACTTTTGTACCACACATACCTTCTCATCAATATCCTGGCCATTCTGTTGCATGTGAGATATATTTGATTGGTGGTGTAAGAGCCGTTGAATTAGGTACTTTGGCATTTGGAGTTGCTGGAGAAAATGGTGAACCAGATAAACCAGCTACGCATGAATTAGTGAGACTTGCAGCTCCGAGAAGAACATATACCCAAAGCCATTTTGATTATGTAGCTGAAGTTCTTGAAAAATTAGCTGAAAGTAAGGAAAAACTTAAAGGCTATGAAATTATTGAGCAACCAAAACAGTTAAGACACTTTACTGCTAAATTAAAACCTCTGAAATGACAATATAAAAAGAATCTCTACAAATCCTTACAAACAACTACTTAAATCTTTATTCTCACAATAAATTATTTTATAATTGCCAAATGAAAAAGTATTCAATACTGTTGATACTCTTTTTTACTTTTTGTTCACAAACTACAAGTAATGAAACTGTAGAGGAAGCTATCATTTCAACAACGGAGTCAATCACTAAAGAATCTGAAGAGACCCCAGAACTTTATGTGATGTTACTATGGCATCAACACCAGCCTTATTATCCAAAAGACGATGATGGAAATTTTTCAAAACCATGGGTTAGACTTCACGCAACAAAAGATTATCTTGATATGGTTGAGCTGGTGCAAGATTTTGAAGGTCTGCAGGTTACATTTAATTTGACTCCAACATTAATGAATCAGTTAAATGAGCTCTCAAATGGATCTAAGGATATTTATTGGGTTCATACAGAGATTGAAGCTAACAAACTTACAGATACACAAAAAGATTTTTTAAGGGATAGATTTTTTGATATCAACTCAAGAATTATCAACACATACCCACGTTATGTTGAGCTAAGAAACCTGAGACAAAACCCTCAAGAGTGGACTTTACAGGACTACACCGACCTTCAAGTTCTATTCAACCTTGGATGGACTGATCCAAAATACTTATCAACAGAACCATTAAATAAAATTGTAGAAAAAGGTAGCAATTTTTCTGAGGCTGATAAGAAATTAGTTCTAGAAATTCATAAAGAGCTTATTGATAAAGTAATACCTGAGCATCTTTACGCATATAAAAATAATCACATAGAGCTTATTACAACACCTTTTGCTCATCCCATTCTTCCATTAATACATAACTCAGACTTAGGAAAAATAGGAGATACAACATCAGATTTTCCAAAAAATACATTTAGCTTTGAAGATGATGCAAGAGCCCATGTGAGGAAAGGGAAAGATGTTTTCTTTGAAAATTTTGGACATTACCCAAATGGTATGTGGCCTGCTGAGGGAGCTGTTGCCCAGGAAGTTCTAAAATATTTCAATGATGAGGATATTTTCTGGATAGCAACTGGACAAAACCCTTTAGAGAAATCATTAGATGTAAAAATTCAAAGATGGGTTGGAGGAGTAGCATCAAAGCCAGAATTACTATA
>Ga0207985_1000528_pt1 | contig 10473 bp, 6 predicted proteins | sample ETNtaG_3_FD_185761 | JGI IMG/M metagenome (GOLD analysis project Ga0207985, IMG submission 185761) | Marine microbial and viral communities from oxygen minimum zone, Eastern Pacific Ocean - ETNP201302SV84 (SPAdes) (version 2) | ecosystem: Environmental > Aquatic > Marine > Unclassified ...
CCTAAGACATTACGATTGTCAGTTAATTGGTGGTCTTGTCCTAAATGGTGGCAATATTACAGAAATGAAAACTGGAGAAGGTAAAACTCTGGTAGCAACGCTACCCGCTGTGTTTAATGCATTATCAGGCAAGAAAGTTTATGTGGTCACAGTTAATGATTACCTCGCGGAGAGAGATGCCAACTGGATGAAGCCTGTTTACGAATATTTTGGTTTAACTGTTGGCGCCCTGACATCTGCACAAGATTTTAAAGATAAACAAGCAACATACGAATCAAACATCATCTACTGCACTAGTAGTGAATTAGGCTTTGATTATCTAAGAGACAATATGGTTTTATTCAATAACCAAAAGACTCAAAAAAATCTAAACTTTGCCATTGTCGATGAGGTTGATTCAATACTAATTGATGAAGCCAGAACACCTTTAATTATTTCAGGAGCAACGGATGACGACGCTTCTGCGTATCCAGTTTTCTTAAAGCTGTTACCAAACTTAAATAGGCAAATGAGAGAAGGAACAGAGGAAGAACCACTAAGAGACGATGAAATAGGTGATTTTATGATCGATGAAAAGTTGAGGTCGGTCGAATTGACAGATAATGGTTTCGAAAAAGTGGAGAATTTTCTCGTTAATAGAAATTTAATTAAACCTGATGAAAGCCTCTACACGACAAATAATTTGAAATATTTGAAATACATACAAGCAACTCTGAAGGCAAACTTATTATTCGAAAAAAATGTGCATTACATGGTTGAAAACAACAAGGTGGTCTTAATCGATGATAATACTGGGCGAAAACTGCCAGGCAGAAGAGTTTCTGAAGGTGTGATGCAAGCTTTGGAATGTAAAGAGCGAGTTCCTATTCAACAAGAAACTCAAACCCTTGCTTCAACAACCTACCAAAATTTCTTTAGGCTCTTTGATAAGATCTCAGGTATGACCGGAACTGCTGATACAGAAGCAGCTGAATTTAAAGAAATTTATGGAATGGATGTTGTGGTGTTGCCAACAAATCAGGAAATGATTCGTAATGATATGAATGATGTAGTTTATGTAAATGAAGAGGACAAATTTAATGCTCTGGTTAAAGAAATCAAAGAAATTCACGAGAAAACAGCTCCGATCTTGGTGGGAACAGCCTCTATTGAAAGTTCAGAAAAGCTTTCGAATAGATTAAAAAGGGAAGGTATCAGACATCAGGTGCTAAATGCAAAGTTCCATGAAAAAGAAGCAATGATTATCGCAGAAGCTGGGCGACCAGGTGCAATCACGATAGCAACAAATATGGCTGGACGTGGAACTGATATAGTCTTGGGTGGCAAACAAGAAGAAAACGATAAAGACTGGGCCGATAAGCATAAGCAAGTAATAGAGGCCGGCGGTTTACACGTTATTGGGACAGAGCGTCATGAATCTAGAAGGATCGATAATCAACTTAGAGGACGATCTGGCCGACAAGGAGATCCTGGCTTCTCTAAGTTCTTTTTGTCACTTGATGACAATGTCTTAAGACTATTCATTGACGATAATAGAAAACAGCTTTTTTCCAGACTTAGTGACGGTATGGACGATAGTAGTATCGAGCATCCACTGTTAAATAATGCTATAGCAAATGCTCAGAAAAAGATTGAGAACAGAAACTTTGAAATTCGAAAACAAATCCTAGAGTATGATGATGTCTCAAACGATCAAAGATTAACAATATACAAATTAAGAAATTATTTTCTAGAAGAAAACGACTCTGAGACCTTACTTTTTGAGTATTTAGATAATCTCCTTGAAAAGACTGCTGATAAACTCTTACCTGAAGATCAAAATTCGAATTGGAAATTTGATAATTTAGACAAGGCCCTAACTCAATCATTGGGTGTCAGCCCTGATTTTAACCTGCTTGAAAAAGATGGTTTAAATTTTGGCAAAGTGATGGATTACATGAACGATTTTTATCAAAAATTTTACTTTGAAAAATTTGGCCCTCTTAAAGAAAGAAAGGCTGAACTGGAAAGACAAATCTCAATTCAAGTCATGGATGCAGCCTGGAAAAGACATCTACAAAATATTGATTCTTTGAGAGGAAATATAGGGTTAAGAGCGTACGCTCAGAGAAACCCGATTAACGAATTTAAAAAAGAATCCTTCTACTTATTTGATGCGATGATTGAGGCATTTAAAGATGATATCGTCAAAATTTTATTCAATATAAAAATCCAAACTATGAGTTCTAAAGAATTTGAGGAGCATAAGAAACTAAGAGAGCAAAGTAAGCCTTCTTAATCATTTTCTTCATCTTCAAATGTTTCAATTGAAACCTCTTCATTGGCCCATCTTAAAAAATCTATGCTCTTGCAAGCTTTTGAGCAAAAAGGTTTGAATTTTGAATCAATTTCTACAATTTTTTTACAGCCGGGGCAGGTTAAGTTAATTTTTTTGTTCATGTGCTAAGTTTGTGTAGAGATCGAGATAGAATTTTAATTTTTTCTGAAAGCTGTCTAAATCTTCATCGTTCATTATTAAGTCTGTAGCAAAACAGTATCTTTGATTGCTGGTTATTTGGTTTTCAATAATCTTGATTGCTTCTGATTCTGAGCAATCGTTTCTCTCTGTGATTCTTTTTATTTGTAATTCTCGTGTTGTTCCGATGACGAGAGTTCTATCAAAAATATTTTTATTACTCCATAACGGTGCTGAATAAATAGCCCAAGAAGATTTAACATTTTCGAACTGCTCAAGGACTTCTTGCTGAATTAATGGATGCATTAAATCTTCTAGCCATTGCTTTAGCTTTAAATCATTAAACGCTAAATCTCTAATTTTTTTTCTATCAATTTCTTCTTTGGAATCAAGTATCTCGGAACCAAGTTTTTCCACAATACTTATGTAGCCTTGCTTGTCTTTAAGTTGCAAATTTCTGGAAATAATATCCGCATCAATTACATGAATACCTTCACTTTCAAAAAATTTTGTTGCGGTACTTTTGCCTGCTGCAACCCCTCCTGTTAATCCAACGGTAAACATAACATTATCCTAAGGCAATAGTGTTAAATTTAATAGAATATAAAATTATTGAATACTATCAGGTACTTTAAGTAGCAGTTTATCGCCCCGATAAATGACGCCTTCACCCTCTGGAATTATTTCAAGGTAATAAAATGCGTTCAACTTATCGTAAGCTGAATCATCGTATGAATCGGATTTATCTATGGAAACACATTTTGGTCCTGTTTCAGTACCCCAAGTAATGATTGGAGCAGAAAGCTCTAGGTCAGTAGTGTTAATAGGAACTTCGGAATTATAATCAAAATGCTCTGGCCCTCTTACAACAAGATTAGCTGTAACTGTACTTGCCTGTTTGCCAGCAAGAATTACACAGACTGTTCCACTGTTATTTGCACCCATATCAACAACGTCTTTCTCAAAGTAAATAAGGTTTTCGAAATCCTTGTTGGTATCTGATGATCCTTGACTGAAATATTCAATTGGACCTTCAAATACATCAAAACTTCTCCAGAGCGGCATACCACTGTTTACAAAATTATTATTCAAGCTAACAGATAAGTAGGATTTAACATCAAAGAAACTTTCAAAATTTTGTTTTGCTGTGTCGTCTAGAAGGGCATAGAAGCTTATCAACAAATTTAAATATCCAGCGTAAATATCTTTATCCAAGCTTGTTAAATTGAACTCTTCTGTAAGTTCTAAAGCCTCATTAACTACATTACCTAAATATTCAAAAGCTATATTCGCTGATCCATTTGGAGCAAAATTAATTCCTTCATTTGTAGAATTCATGATCATTGGCAGAGACATTGTAATTCTGCTTTCATCTTCAGCTTTTACACCAGGATTACTGCCTTCTTTAAATTGAGTCAGTGTGACTTCAATATTAATATTCTTATTGGTTAAATAAGGATTGAAAGCACCATTATGCTTGACCAACAATTTAAAGTCGTTTTCAGCTGTAATCCCACCGATTTGGAGTTTGCCAATAATTTCATCTTTATCTAGTCGGTGCAATATACTTGCCTGGGTTGCATCACCAATATATTTCTCTCCAAGATTATTTTGCTGTCGTGTTAAGTTCAAATATAAAGGTGTATGTCTCACATCCAGTCCATTACTTTTCGAAGATTGAATAATAATAGAGGATATTTCAGTATAATTTGGTATCCCTTGATCCCCTTTCAATTCATCCAATCCATATTCTTCTAATTTATTGAAGAATTCTTCTCTTGCTTGAGCGCTGTAGTATCTATATTGTTCCTCTCCTTGTCCACCTTCCAAGGGTAGAGTAGTGTGGGAAAATTCATTCAACCATCTGTAATTTGAATTATTGGAATTGAAGGTCCATTGTAATCTTGAGTTACTATCTCTTGTAATAAAGGTGTAAGAGGTTCCCAAACCTCTTCTTGCATAAAATGGGTAATTGCCAAAGGAGTAATCAAGACTTGATAAATCACTAATGATGTCTTGATTATCGTATTGTTCAGGACTCTTAAAGTAATCTATGAGAGAAAATCCTAAAACAGAGTTTCCACAACAATCGAAAAATTGAGGAAGCCCTCTAGAGTATGGTGGCTCTGTAATAGCTACACTTGTTCCATCACCTTCAGTCAGTCCAAACATATTATAAGTTTGATATTCAATTAGCTCTGCAAACCAATCTCTTATTGGGTAACAGCTTTCATTGTTTTGATCGCGTGTATCCTTTTGTACTAATAATGAAATTTGCTTTCTAGCTGGATTACCGCTTAAATCATCACCATCCTGAGCTACCAATCCAAACCTTTTTCTTTCTTGACAGTAGAGCTGATATTCTTGATTAGGTCTATTTGGATCATAATCCCAAAATCCAAAATCTTCGACACCTATTCCGAATTCATAGTCAGTGTTTGTAAATGGCGTAGGTAGGTTTGATAAATCAACAGATTCATCCACAAAAGTTTGTTGAAAATTATAATTTCGAGCACTTCTTTTTACCCCATTCAAAGAAAATTCATCGTATACGCAGGATGAAATTGAGTCAGGTGAACAAAAATATCTAGTAAGTTGGTTTTGGTCGTTAAGCGTTACTTCTGTTGCATAAAATTTAAATCTATTCTCGAGATTAGTGTCTATTGGCTTTATAAAGCTGCCGTGAAAATTAAACTCAATATCATTTAAATCGCCTTCTTGAAAAATCTTATTTCTAGCTTCTTCATTTAAATACATAGTTACTGGTAAAAATTGATCGAATCTTTCACTCACTTCAGTTGTGAGATTCTGCTCAAGTGGAAGAACCTGTTGTAAGAATATATCTACTAACTCGCCTGCTCTTTCTTCCGTGATATTTCCTTCCGTCGTTCCGACAAAATCTTGCACCAGATCTGAGATTGTAAATCCGTATAAATTGTTAAATCTTTGATCAAATTCATCAACTTTTGATTCTATTTCAGTATCTAAAGCCCAACCTTCTTCAGCACAACCTTGCTCTATAGTTAACTCTTCCTCTAGAACCTCGCGTTTAGCCTCAATAATCAATTCAGTAAGTAAAGTTGTGAAAGGTGTAACAAAGACTTCCTCATCACCGTATTTACTTAGTCTTGGCAAGATCATTTTGAAAGGCTCAACCACCTGCCCTCTAGAGCTATCAATAGAATTTTCATCTGCATAAACGACAATTGGTCTTTTCAAAAGACATGTTCTTAGCTCTTCAAATAATTCTTCACCACCTTCAACAAATTGATATTGAGGTTCTGGTGCTGGTGTTGGTGCTGGTGTTGGTGCTGGTGTTGGTGCAGGTGTTGGTGCCGGGGTTGGTGCTGGTGAAGGGGCTGGGGTTGGTGCCGGAGTTGGTGCTGGTGTTGGTGCTGGTGTTGGTTCTGGGGTTGGTTCTGGGGTTGGTTCTGGGGTTGGTTCTGGAACAAGCTCAATAATTCCTGCTGCTAGAAGTCTTTCGGTTGCATCAAATGCAAAGGTACCACCTTCTCCAGTAAGTGAAGATATTTCTATATCTTGTTGAACAAAATCAAAGTTTTCATCAATCCATGCCGTCGCATTCTCTAAATAACCATCAATGGCTTTTCCAACAATGATAGAAGAAGGGTAATATCTTGTTGGTCCCGGTGCTGGGGTTGGTGCTGGGGTTGGTGCTGGGGTTGGTGCTGGTGTAGGGGTTGGTGCTGGCGCAGAACCTCCGCCTCCACCTCCGCCACAGGCAGTAAGTAATGCAATAGTTAAAACACTAAAGAAATAATTTAATTTTTTCATTGTCCCCCAACATTAAAAGTAAAGAATATTATTCGTTACTAGTCAAATTCAACACCCTGAGCTAAAGGCAGTTCTTCCCCATAATTAATCGTTGCTGTAGTTCTTCGCATGTATGCTTTCCAAGAATCTGATCCTGACTCTCGACCACCACCAGTTTCTTTTTCCCCACCGAAAGCTCCCCCAATTTCAGCGCCACTTGTTCCAATATTCACATTTGCAATTCCACAATCTGAACCTTCTGGTCCCAAGAAAAATTCTGATTCTCTTACATCATTTGTAAATATAGAACTACTTAAACCTTGCTTCACTGAGTTTTGCAAACCCACTGCTTCTTTTAAGTCTGTAAAAGGCATGACATATAAAATAGGGGCAAAGGTTTCTTCGTGCATTTCATCGATATGCTCATTTGCCTCAACTATTGCAGGCGTTACATAAACTTCGGTCGCATGATCTATTCTTTCTCCACCAGTGACTTTTAAACCTTTAGACTTACATGAGGCTAGCTTCTCCTGCATTTGGTTAAAACTTTGTTCAGAAATTAATGGCCCAACTTGCGTCGACCTATCCATTGGATCGCCAATCTTAAGCTCACTAAATGATTTTTTCAATTTTGTTAAAACAACCTCATGAACATCACTATGCACAAATAATCTTCTAAGTGTTGTACATCTTTGACCAGCAGTCCCAGCCGCAGAAAAGGTAATACCTTTGATTGTGAGATCAAGGTCTGCTGATGGACAAACAATTGCTGCATTATTACCACCTAACTCTAATAAAGACCTTCCTAATCTCTTTGCTACTTTAGGTGCCAATGCTTTACCCATATCACAACTACCTGTTGCTGAAAAAAGTGCTATACCTTCGTCTTCAGCAAGTTCTATAGCTGCCTCATTGCCCCCTTTTTTAATTAAGACTAAATCTTTGTGTTCATCTGCTACTTCGTCCCAGATTTTTTTGACTAGATCAGCGCACCCTTCAGCATGTGGGCTTGGTTTCCAAATGATACTATTTCCACAAACAGCAGCTAGGCAAAAATTCCATCCAAAAACCGCCACTGGAAAATTGAAAGCTGTCACACAACCAACAATTCCTAAAGGTTGCCATATTTCTTGGAGTCGATGATCGGGCCGCTCACTCGGCATTGTTAAACCATACAGCTGTCTACTTAGACCAGTAGCAAAATCGCACATATCAATTACTTCTTGCGTCTCACCCTCACCTTCAGAGATTATTTTTTTGGCTTCTTTGGTTATTTGTTCAGAAACTTTTAGTTTTTGTGCCCTTAATGCTTCACCAAACTTTCTTATATATTCTCCACGAGTTGGAGCCGGCAATTTGCGCCATTTTAAAAATGCTGCGTGGGATTTATCGGTAATATTAATAGTTACCTCTATTCATTTCTTGAAGCATCTCTCAATGCTCTAAATTCACTTTTAATATACCAATTTGGATATTCACCAGAATTAGCAAGGTCATCTATGAAATTAGTAAAAATATCCATATCTTGCTCAATACCTTCCCAATCCCAATCATCTCGAACCTCATCTGATGGTTTATGGTAATCGTTAGCCGTATAATTTTGTGCCAATTCTAATCCTTTTTCTATTCCACCATTTACAAGATCGATTCCTGGATCAGCATAGATCATAGGTATGCCTTTTTTGGCAAAATTAATGTGGTCTGATCGGTAAAAATATCCCGCTTCAGGAGATTTATCTGGCGCTAAATATTTGCCTTGCACCGAAGCATGTTTATCCAAAACAGCTTCTAACTCAGAGGCACCATAACCGATGATAGTGATATCTTTTGATTTACCAATTGCAGGAAAAGCATCTAAGTTTAAACCACCAATGACATTACGATATTCAAAAGGAGCATTTTCAACTAGATAAGCAGAGCCCAATAAGCCTGACTCTTCAGCTGTAAGACCTATGAATGCTATTGATCTTTTCGGCTGTCTTTTTGCAAATGTCTCAGCCATATGCATAACTGCAGCTGTTCCTGTAGCGTTATCAACTGCGCCGTTATGAATTTGATCGCCTTCAAGACTGGTATCTACTCCCAAGTGATCCCAATGGCCCATAATTAAGACAAACTCTTCAGGAGCTTCTGAACCTTCTACATATCCAACAACGTTATGTGAGTCTGAAGTACGAATTGAGTTAATCATTTTAGAGCTTAATGTCATCCCTTCCATGGCTACAGGTTGAAAATCCTTAGATAAAGCTAAACTTTTCATTTCAGCGTAGCTTGTGCCCATCTCAGCAAATAATTGTTCAGCTAGATCGAGTGTAATCCAACCCTCGAGCGCAGATCTACCCAAATTTTGATCAGCAAAAGTGAGATTCAATTGCTCTCCAGACCAGCTACCTTCAACAACACCCCAACCGTAAGAAGCTGGTGCAGTTTCATGAATGATTAAAACGCCGGCTGCACCTTGTCTTGCCGCTTCTTCATATTTATACGTCCATCTCCCATAGTAAGTCATAGCTTTGCCGTTAAATTCAGTACCTTTAATCTCAAAGCCAGGATCATTTATCAACATGACAACTGTCTTACCTTTCACATCAACCTTATAATCATTCCACTCATACTCAGGAGCATTCACTCCGTAGCCTACGAACACTAAATCACTATCTTCAAAGGCTACTTCTTTTGTTTGTCTAGTAGTCCCATAAACAAAGTCTGTTCTGTAATCTAGATCTAGCTTTTGTCCGTTTACTGAAAGATTAAAATAGGACTCATCAACAATTAGATTTATACCAGTCAGATTTACCGGCATTAAGTAAGATCCACCAAAAGAACTCAAACCTAATGATGCAAAGTGGTCTGCGATATAGTTTTTAGTTTTTTCTCCGCCAAGAGTGCCAGGTTTTCTGCCTTCAAATTCATCTGAAGCAAGTGTTTTTACGTGTTCTTTATATTTGTCAAAATCGGATTCTGGTGCACAACCAGCAAGCAAGAGCAATAATAAAAGATAAGGTAATTTTTTCATCATTGATAAATTATAAAACATTTAGACTAGATCAGTTTTAATTTATTCAGTGACTTCTGTCATCTCTACAAGATTAAACGAAACATTTACCACTCTGGGATCATTGCTTAGTGCGGTTACAGTTTCATTGATTTGTTGTGTGTTCAAAACAGAGTAAACCGCTGTTTTGATTGAGGGAAAAATTTCTAGCTCTGTCAGGCCATAATCAGATTTGATCATACTTAATAAGGCTGCATCCTCATACTGAATAAGGATATTTAAATCTGTTAATTCATAAGTGCCATTTGGCATCTCAACCGCTTTAAAAGAAGTTAAGTTTTGAGGAGCATAAGAAATATATCTTTCTCCATTCACCGCGACTTTATATTTACCAACTCTTTGAAAACCTTCATTTACGATTTGATTCCCCTCATCCAAAAAAACCCTTGAACTAAGCAAGACTCTCTCATTTGCGACCTCTGCACTTTTATCAGAGTAGACAATCTGATCAGCAGGTATTTGTTTTGTTGGTATTAAATATCTATCAGCAAAGATAACATTCAAAACCACTATGGCTATTACTAAAAGAATTATTCTCATTATTTTCATTTTACCTGTAATGTACCTCTAATTCGAATCCATCCCATGTGCCTGGACTAATTGCATCATCGCTGTAATCAAAGATCGTTACCTCCCAATCTCCCTCAACAGTTTCACCGTAGAAACCTGCCACACCTATTGCCCAATAAAAGCTCGGTTGACCAGAAACATTAGTGAATGGCTGAAGGACGCTATGTGTAGTCCCCGAAGGAGAAGTAAGTGTTATCCCAATATCATTCAGAGCCACGGCTTGGGAAGCACTGAATTTGATTTTCAACCTGATGAATTCAACGATGCCAAGTGTACCAGCTCCTGCAGTTAGATTTATGGAGGCAGATCTACCTTCAGCATTTGGTATCTGAACTGGTGTCGTAAATTCTGCTAATCTTTCTTGAGTGGACTGTGTACCTAATAAAGCTTGATCGAAAATTGCTGCGGCTGCTACAGCAAGATCAGCATCTACTTTTCCAAAACCATACCAATTATGAAAATTATATCCTGCAGCATTTGTTACCCAACTATGAAGATCAACACCTCCGAGCGCAACCCTTCTATCAGCATCAACAACCTGGGATGTTCCAGCTAAGATGTGTTTAATTCCTCTGTAATCTAGTTCATTGTTAGCACTCAACATTAAAGCCACAACTCC